>OCIU01002798.1_pt1 | contig 9669 bp, 7 predicted proteins | sample 1538471 | NCBI WGS metagenome assembly OCIU01 (sample SAMN04571693, study PRJEB22368) | human gut metagenome | biome: human gut; material: stool | host: Homo sapiens | place: Luxembourg | collected 2012-06-01 | reverse complement strand
ACCCGACATGGAGCAAAGCCCGCGACGACGCGCGCATACAAAAGTAGCCCCCCGCCGGGTAGGCGTGCTCCAAAAGCCTTGCACAAGGCCACACCCGCCGCCAGGCGCCCACAAACCCGCCCTTAATTCGCACAACAAATCCCAGTTTCTGTTTCCCAATAAAGCCCACTATTTATACAATTCTCGCCCAATATCTTCCCAAAATGTAAACTTTCCATTAAAAAAAGTGAATTATTAACCTCTCACATGCAAAAAAGGGGCGATTTGCAGGGATTAGTGAAAGGACTTTTTTCACCGGCAAAAAATCTTTTCGCGTCGGCCTCTCTCCCCGAACAATAAATCGAGAGCCTTTTCGCCCCACCGGTTAAACAGGGGTGCCGGTCCAAAATTTTTCTTCAGCAGACCTCATCGGGCAATTTGGGGGTCTGCCTTAAGCGGGAACCTGCCTCCCAACAGTACCTTGAAAATTGAATAAAAAATCTCCCCCGTACACTTGGTACGAAGGAGATCCGGAATCTCTGCTATTTGCTGTCACTTATCCGGCTTTTTTGCGCCGGAAGGAGATCACTGCGACACAGGTGCCGATGGCAAAAGCCCCCAGAGCCGCCGCGTAAACCCACCAGCTCACCGGATGGGTTTCATCGGGTGCTGCCTCCACGGTAAAGTGGGTGGTGGCATCTCCCCTTGCCGAGCGGATCACCAGTGTGTGCTCCCCTTCGGCCAACTGCTCCAGGTAGCTTTCCCGCAGCTCTACGATGATGTTGCCTTCCCCATTCCGCTTCTCGTAGCTTTCGGAGGGCAGCACCGCGCCATCTACCAGCACCTCGGCAAAGTCCTCAAACGCCGCATCGGAGCGGAAGGTAAGTGTACTGCTTTCGCCCTTTTTCCACCGGGCGTCGTTGCCCTGTATGATGCTCGGCGGCACCTTTTCGGTTACTGTATTCTCCGCGGTGAGCTCCGTTTTGCCGTTCGCGTCCGCAAAGTACTTATCACAGGCGGTGCAGTGCCAGCATTCCACCCGGCCATTGGCCGCCGCAGTGGCGGCTATCGCCTCCAGCTTTTCCAGGGAGGCGTGGCATGTGGGGTCGGTCTTGCCGTATTTGGCGCCGCACAGGATGCAGCTTGCCCGCTGGGTGCAATTGGGGGCGCCGCCGTAGCACTTCCCGTTTTGCTGGTCGAAGCAGCCGCTGGCCGTGCAGCGGCGGGTATGGGTCCCATCCCCATTGGAGCGCCAGGGGCCCCACCGGTGGACGATGCCGGGATCCGGCTCATCCTTGCTGTCATCCGGCCGGATGATGACAATGACCCGGTTTTCGGTCCACCGGGCGGTGATGGTCATATCCCCAGCCGGCATGGTGGAGGGAATGGTCTTATCCCAGCCGGCAAAGGTATAGCCTGTTTTGGTAGGGTTGGCCGGGGCGGTAATGGCCGTGCCGTAGTCCTGCTTAATGACGATATCCTGCCCGCCGTTTTCCGGCTTAAAGGTGATGGTGTATTGGTTTACCGTCCACCGGGCGGTGAGGGTGATGTTTTCGGCCGGCATGGTGGAGGGAATGGTCTTATCCCAGCCGGCAAAGGTATAACCTGTTTTGGTAGGGTTGGCCGGGGCGGTAATGGCCGTGCCGTAGTCCTGCTTAATGACGATATCCTGCCCGCCGTTTTCCGGCTTAAAGGTGATGGTGTATTGGTTTACCGTCCACCGGGCGGTGATGGTCATATCCCCGGCCGGCATGGTGGTGGGGCTCTCCCGATCCCAGCCGGCAAAGGTGTAACCTGTTCTGGTGGGAGCAGCCGGAGGGGTGATGGCCGTGCCGTAATCCTGGGTGATGGAGGGAACCTCGCTGCCGCCGGCGGTATCAAAGGTGATAGTGTACCGGTTGATCTGCCACTTTGCCGTCAGGGTCAAATCGGCGGTCACGGGGGTCTCAAAGTTCCATTCGCTTTCGCCGTTGTACCAGCCGATGAAGGTATAGCCCTCTTTAGTGGGGTCGGCAGGTTGGTCGGCAGGGGTGTTGGCACGAATCTGGGATGCTACTTCGCTTCCACCCTCCGACTGGAAGGTGACCGTATAGGCCCCGATGACCTCTCCGGTGATTTGGGCGCCGGGTGACTGCGTAAACCGGCCACCCGCCGCGATAAAGACGCCGTTGGCCGTCTTGCCTTCCTCCTGCCCAGCCGTGCAGCCGGTAATGGTCCCGGCGGACATCTTGAACCGGCCGCCAGCTTCCACATGAACACCGCCGCCCTCGCGCGCCGTGCAGCCCACGATATTGCCGCCCCGCATGAGGAGCGTGCCGCCTTTCCTCACATAGATACCGCCGCCGTCTTTGCTGTTGCCGCCGGTGAGGGCGCCGCCCTTTACCTCTATGATATTTTCTTCGGCGGTGGTTTCATCTGCCAGCTTCCACAGGGCGTTGCTCTTATCGAACTTGTGAACGGCATTGGGATTGCTGTCGATCAGCGTCAGCTCTCCATTTTGGGTGACATGGATCAAGTTGCTGACCCCGCTGGTTGTTTTCAGTAAGTGGCCGTTCAGATCGATGGTCACCGGTCTACTCACCGCCATAAAGGCGGTGATCTCAATATCCCCAGTCAAGCGAATGACCGCGGCATCGGAAGCCAGGGCATCAGACAGGTTTTTTGAATCGGCTACCTCCAAAAAGGTAGTCAGTTGCAAGGTGCTTTCCTTCTGGATATTATAATCTGCTAGAGTGCGGCCGTTCTCCAAAAATCTGCTGCCAAAATACAGGCATTTCCCATCTACCGAAACACCCGTGTTCTGGATCTTCTGCTTGACATTATCGATGCTGTCGCCGCTTTCCACCTCCAGGGTCAGCGGTTCTTGCCAGCCCAGGGCGCTGCCATCCACATAAATTGGAATGGCATGGGCGGTGGTGAACAACATGGCCAGGGCCAGCAGTACGGCTGATATCCTCTTTTTCATTGTTCGGCACCTCCTTACTGTGTCGATGCGGGTTGCTTTCCTCCTCTTTTTAATTATACATCACTCCCGACCGAAATGCCATTGGCAGGTTTGCCCGGAAATGACACGGCTTTATGGGCAATATGGCACAAGGGGCAGAAAAGCCGCCCGTGGGCGGCTTTTGGGGGATGCTTAGGACCCCAGCAGGGTGACTGTGATGGTGAAGGTCTGGCCGCGGCCGGTACGGCTGGCCCGGTACAGGCTTATTTCCACGGTATCGCCGGGCTTGTGCTGTGCCAGGATATCGCTGCAATCGGCACGGCTGGTGATGGCCCAGCCATCAATGGAGGTGATGATATCACCGACCTCGGCGCCTTGACGGCCCACATCGCTGTCCTCATTGATGGACATGATGCGCAGACCCGCCGGGATGCCGTAATAATTGGCTTCATTGCTGCCTACTTCCACCACGGTGATGCCCAGCTGTGCCCGACCGGTCACCCGGCCGTGCTGCATTAAATCGTCCAGAATGGGCAGGGCGGTATTGATGGGGATGGAGAAGCCGATGCCCTCGTAGCCTTCCTCCACCAGCTTGCTGGAGGTGATGCCCACCACCTGGCCGTAGGTATTGATGAGGGGGCCGCCGCTGTTGCCGGGATTGATGGCGGCATCCGCCTGGATGCAGACCATGGTGTAGCCCAGCTCGGTGGTGATGGTGCGCTGCACCGCCGAAATGTAGCCGACGGTTTGGGTGGAGGCCAGCGCCAGACCGCCGGGATTGCCGATGGCGACCACCATTTCGCCGACCTCCAGCTCATCGCTGTTGCCGAAGGTAGCCGCGACCAGCCCCTCGGGCGGGTTCTGCATTTTAAGCAGAGCCAGGTCGCTCTGGTTATCCGCCCCAATGACGGTGGCATCATAGCTATCGCCATTTTGCAGCACGACCTCGAACTTTTCGCCGCCGCTGACCACATGGGCATTGGTGATGATGTAGCCGTTTTCCGAAAGGATGATGCCGCTGCCCTGCGCGGTGGCGCTGCTGCCGTAGGTGATGATGCCCACTACCGAGGGGGCGCACTTTTTATAGATGCCGGCGGGAGTCAAAAGGCCGTCTTCGGTGGTATCCGGCACATTATCCTCCGGCTTGTTCTGCTGGTCGATCTCCGGCAGGTGCTCCAGCTCATTGCCGATGGACGAATCCTGATCCGGCTGCGGGGCAGGCTTGCTGCCCCAGACGGAGGCCCCGACGCACAGCGCCCCCACCAGCAGGATGACCACCCCCATGGCGATGAGGAAGTACTTCAGGCCGCTGCTTTTCCGGGCGCGGGCGGGGCTTTGGCCGTAGTTGCCCCGGTAATCCTGGTAATCCCAGTGGTAGTTGCTGTCATTGCTGCGGTTTCTCATGCTGTTTCTCCTCCCGGCCGGCAGCGGGGGCCGCCGGCAATGTGGTAAAGCTGGCATCTACCATAGGGGCTTTGCGGTTGACGCCTTTTTTGTAGTGGGCGGGGTCGGCCTTGAGGCCGAATACAAACTCGGTGTATTCCCCGGGCTGGCTGCGGACGAAAATCTCGCCCTCGTGGACATTCATGATGGTGCGGCAGATGGAAAGACCCAGTCCCACGCCGTTTTTATCCAGGCTACGGCTGCGGTCGGTCTTATAGAACCGGTCGAAGAGCCGCGGGATCTCCTCCGGCAGGACGCCGGAGCCGGTATTGCGCACCGCTACCATGATATTCTCGCCCTCGGTATAAAAGTCGAAGGAAAGGGTGCCGCCTTCATTGACGAACTTGACGGCGTTATCGATGAGATTATACACCACCTGCTGGATGAGGTCGGCATCGGCCAGCACCCAGTAGCGGTCGGTATCCAGCCCCTCCACCTCGATGTGCTTTTCCTCCAGCCGCTGCTCGAAGCCCAGCAGGGTATTGGTGACAAGGGAGGTGATCTCCACCTCGGTGGGCTGGATGGTGCGCTCGCCGGCCTCGATCTGGCTGAGGGTGAGCATATTGCGCACCAGGCGGGAAAGGCGCTGGACCTCACTGGAGACAATGCGCAGATAGTGGTTCTGCCGCTCCGGCGGGATGGTGCCATCCAGGATACCATCGACAAAGCCGCCGATGGTGGTCATGGGGGTTTTTAATTCGTGGCTGACATTGGCGGTAAAGCTGCGGCGCACCGATTCGGTGAGGGCCAGCTCGGTGGCCATGTTATTGAAGGCGGAGGCCAGCCGCCCGATCTCATCATCGCCCTCCACTGGCACCCGGACCGAGAAATCGCCCTTGGCGAAGGCACGGGTGGCGGCAGCCATCTGCCGCAGGGGGTTTACCAGGCTGGTGGTGACAAAATAAATGACGATAAAGCTGACCACCAGCACCACGATGGCCGCGATGAGGAACATCTGGAGCATATCGCCGGCCAGGGCACGGTTGGCAGCCCGGGCGGTGGCCATGACGGCACCCACCAGAAGGCCGTTTTCATCCACCACGGGGGTGGCCACGGCGTACTGGGGGTCTTCCCCGGTGCCGGCCATGACCACGGAGCCCTGATAGCTGCCGGTTTTGGAGAGGCTATCCAGGACAGCCTGCGGCACCGACTGGGGGATGGCGCTCTCGGTAGTATGGGCCATAATGAGGATATCGCCCTTGTTATCGGAAAGGTAGATGTCGGCCTCAATGGCGGAGCCCAGCACGGCATACACCGGCTGCAGGGTATCGCTGCTGACATAGCGGTACTCGTGGGCGGCGTAATTTTCCATGGTGAGGCGGGCGGCCTGGGTCACATTTTTCTCCAGCAGGCTGATTTTTTCCTCCCGCAGGTAGTCATTGGCCAGCACCATAAAGATGGAGCCGACCAATACCATACTGAGCAGAATGATGGCGCAGCACACCGAATAGTACTTGCCCATCAGGGTTTTCTGCGAAGTTTTCATTCTTATTCCTTGACCTCGAACTTATAGCCGACGCCCCAAACGGTCTTGAGGCTCCACTGATCGCTGACGCCTTCCAGCTTTTCGCGCAGGCGCTTGATGTGGACATCGACGGTGCGGCTGTCGCCGTAGTACTCGAAGCCCCAGACCTCATCCAGCAGCTGATCGCGGGTGAATACGCGGTTGGGGTGGCTGGCCAGGTGGAACAGGAGCTCCAGCTCCTTGGGCGGGGCATCCACGACCTTGCCATCCACTTTGAGCTCGTAGCGGGTCATATTGACGGTGAGCTTATCGTAGCTGACCTCCTTGACCTCACCTTCGGCGGTGCCGGCGGGGCTGCTGCGGCGCAGCACGGCCTTGATGCGGGCCACGATCTCCTTGGTATCGAAGGGCTTGACAACATAGTCATCGGCGCCCAGCTCCAGGCCCAGCACCTTATCGAAGGTTTCGCCCTTGGCGGTGAGCATGATGATGGGGCAATCGCTCTTTTGGCGGATCTGCCGGCAAACCTGCCAGCCATCCAGCTTGGGCATCATGATATCCAGGAGGATAAGAGAGGGCTTTTCGCTCTCGAACTTGGCCACGGCTTCTTCGCCATCGTGGGCCATTACCACCTCGAAGCCCTCCTTTTCCAGGTACAGGCGCAGCAGCTCGCAGATATTCAGGTCGTCATCGGCTACCAGGATCTTGTCCATCATTGCTATTTCCTCCTTACAGGTTATAGTATTCTAATTTATATTATAGCACCGGCGGAGTCTTTTGCATAGCGCCGAATGTGGCAATTTTGTTAAAAAATTGTGAGGAGGGCGGACGCTGGCAAGGAACAGGCGTCACCGCCCTAAAACTTTCCGTTGCCCGCCTGCGGCGCCCATGGTAAAATGATAGAAAACCTGCCGCAGCGGCAAAAACATACAGGAGAAAACGCCATGAAAAAGATGTCATCACTCGCAATCGCTTTGGCACTTTGCTTTAGCCTTTGCGCCTGCGTCGGCAACGCCCCGCAGGGAAAGTCCGCATTGGACTGGGACGCAATGCAGAAGGAACTGCAGGCCTCCTCGGAGGTTCTGACCGCACAGCTGACCAACTTTGCCTTTTACTCTGGAGATATCCTGGGGAGCTCCGCCTATCCGTTGGAGGACCGGCAGGTCCATCTTTTTATTTTAAGTACGGTAATGTTCATGGAGGAGGAGAAATACCTGTACCATGATTTTGTCACCATGGATGATGAGGGATGTTACCACTTTCCAAAAGAAAAGATACAGCAGATGGCCGAGGAGGTGTTTGATATTCCGGATTATGAGTTTGGTGAAGATACCTATGTTCCCGAAACCGGGGAGTATGTGTTTTGGTCCGGCTTTGGATGGGGGAATACTCCGGTGTGCAGGAACACGGAGGTTCAAATTGATCGGGAAAAATCCGAGGTAAGCGTCAGTTACGAACTGCACGGCAATGTATATTATGAAAATCCCTATAAAATTGGGGACTTCCGGACCCGTTTCTCCGTAATGACACGGCCGGACGGCAGCTTCTTCCTGCATTATCTGGATACCGTTTCCCTCTGATGAGGCAGGTCACACCCCCAGCAGCAAGCGGACCGCAAGGGCACTGACCAGCGCCGCGGTCAGATCCCCGGTGAGGGCAGCGGCCATGGTGTGGCGGGTACGGCGGATCCCCACCGCGCCGTAGTAGACCGCGATAGCGTAGAAGGTGGTCTCTGAGGCGGCGGCCAGCACACTGCCTACCCGCCCGATAAAGCTATCCGGGCCGTATTCCCCCAGCAGCTGGTGCAGCAGGGCGGTACCGCCGCTGCCGGAGACCGGCCGCAGCAGGGCCAATGGCAGTACCTCCGCCGGGAAGCCGATAAGCTGAGTCACGGGGCGAAGGAAGCCGGTGAGGACATCCAGGGCGCCGCTGTGGCAGAACATGGTGACCACCGTAAGCAGGCAGACCAAGGCCGGGGTGATGGAGGCGGCGGTTTTGAGCCCCTCTTTGGCTCCCTGCAAAAAGCAATCGAACACATCCACGCCGGAGCAGAGGCCCCAGCTGAACAGGCCGGTGATGAGCAGCGGGATGAACCAGGCACTGAATGACATGGAATGCCCTCCCTTTTGATGAAATTCGCGGATGGGGTGAAGGGTGCCCGCAGAGCGCTCCGGCTAGGCCGGAGCCGGCGGCCGAAGGCCACCGAAACCGCCCGGAAGGGCGGTTTGCCCTGCGGGCGCCCCACCTCCTGCACGGGCCTGCCTTTATTCCGGCTGGTGGGACTTCCCGCGCAGCAGACGGTCCAGCAGCAGGACCACAGCCAGGGACGAAAGCCCGGTGAGCCATACCGCCGGCAGGATCTCCATAGGGGCGGCGGAGCCGGCCTGCTGCCGCAGCGCGGCGCAGGTGGTGGGGATGAGCTGGAGGGAGGCGGTATTCATCGCTACAAAGGTGACCATGGCATTGCTGGCGCTGTCCTTATGGGGATTCAACTTTTGCAGCTCCCGCATAGCGGCAAGGCCCAAGGGAGTGGCGGCATTGCCCAGGCCCAGCAAATTGGCGGAAAGATTCATGGAGATGGCCTGCATAGCGGGGCTGCCCTGCGGCACCGTGGGGAACAGCCACCGGGTGAGGGGATGCAGCAGCCGGGCCAGCGCTTCCGTAAGGCGGCAGCGGCGGGCAATCTCCATCAGGCCGCTCCACAGACACAGCATACCGGTTAGGGTAATGACCAGGCTTACGGCTTCCCCGCAGCCGGAAAGCGCCGCGGCGGAGAGCGCTTCCATCCGGCCGGTGAAGGCCGCGGTGACGACCGAAAAAATAAGCAGGGCGGTAAGGATACCGTTCATCATGGGCGGAGCTCCTTTCTTCATTTTTTAGGGAGTAGAGATGATTTATCAACATCTTTTTCTCCTTACGGGAGCGTATTGCGCTAATGTTTTCCTTTTTTGATGCTTTTTATCGAATTATGTAAAATAACGGAATCTGTGCGCATTTTATCAATTTTAGCAACAATAACCAAAAAAGCGGCAAATTAGGGGCAAAAATTATCCACAAGATTTGCGAAATTGTGCTAATTACCTCTTGAATTTCATGGAAAATAATAGTACACTTAGTAGCAAGGTAGAGAAAAAGCGAGAATATTAGAAGATATTGTAAACCGCCAGCAAACCACCTAACTTTATTAAGGAGGAACCTGTACCATGAAATCCACCGGCATCGTAAGAAAAGTTGACAACCTCGGCCGTATCGTTCTCCCTGTAGAGCTTCGCCGCACCCTCGGCATCGACATCCACAGTGATGTTGAAATTTATGTAGACGGTGATCAGGTCATTCTTAAGAAGTACCTGCCCTGCTGCATTTTCTGCGGCTCCAAGGAAGAGTTGGCTACCTATGACGACAAGTATGTCTGCCGCAGCTGCCGCACCAAGCTGGGCAAGCTGTAATTCCCAAACTACAAAAGACAAGCAAGGCCCCTGCCGTATGGCGGGGGCTTTCTTTTTTGCGGCGGCCCGGCGGCGAGGGCTTTTCTGTGAAGAAAAGCAGGCAAAAGATATTTAGGCTATGATTGTAGTCGCCTGGCGGCGTCGCATAGTTTTATAAAAGGTTTTAATCTGCACGCCTGCCCGGCGGGGCTGCTTTTTTCGAATGAAAGTGTGTAAAAGAATTTTTGGGCCAAGATTGTAGTCGCCTTCGGCGGCACGGAGCCTTTTGCAAAGGCATAGTCTGTACGCCTACCCGGCGGGGGCCTACTTTTGTGTGTACAAAAGTAGGCAAAACACACTTGGGGCTGTGCCCCAAGACCCCCTAACGCTTAAGCTGCGGCTGGATACGAACG
>OCIU01002792.1_pt1 | contig 9676 bp, 6 predicted proteins | sample 1538471 | NCBI WGS metagenome assembly OCIU01 (sample SAMN04571693, study PRJEB22368) | human gut metagenome | biome: human gut; material: stool | host: Homo sapiens | place: Luxembourg | collected 2012-06-01 | reverse complement strand
GGTTATGTCACTCACCCGAAACCATTATCGGATCTTCTTGTGCTACACCTACCGTCTGTCCTTAAAGTCATCGGACAGAGTATTCCCGTACAACAGGAACACTTGAATTAAATTCCTCCTTCATAAATATAAAAAAGATATTTTGACTCCGTTACAGATAATATATCTGCCGGATAACAAAAACGAAGGATAAAGAGAATTTCATTCTCCACTTAAGTAATGATCGATTTTGGGTAAAAAGTCAAGGGGGAAAATCAATTTCTTTCATTTCAAATGAAAACTCTTTGTTAACAGATTTTTCGTTAGTATAATACGCGATTTGTTACGACTACATGATGGTATAGGGAGACAAATGTGCGAAAATAACGGTTATAGGACACCACATGTCATGAGTTGTGAATTATATGTAAATTAGCAGTTCCGTATATTGACAAATGATAAGATATTAATTATAATGAAAACAGAAATCATAATATGAGGAGGAATTCAATATGACGTATCGCGGACCAACCATTCGTATTGCCACACATTTGCCTTTCTATGAGTTCTTCCCAAAATTTGTTTTATAAGACGCACATCTGCCGCGCGGTGACGCGGTTAGGTGTGCGTTTTGTCTTTTGCACCCTGTGTTAAATGTTAGGTTTGTTAATATATTTGTCCGATTGTTGTGGTTGTGTATACACGAACATGGGAATTGCAACATCTTATGTATCAAGAAGATCTATGCGCGGGGACAACGGTGCATATATTGATACGCCTCAGTGGTGTGAATTCTTGCTGACAACCCTGGTTCAAAAATGGGTGGATGGCTCGCCAAACTATGGTGTTGCATTAAAATATGAAACCGGCACAAAGAGTAGCGTAATCTTATGTTCATACGAGTTTGGTGCAGATTATCGTTCATATTTTACAATCAATTATGACGATCCGCTTCAAAGTGGCATATATATGATATATAGCCAATACTTTGGTGCATCTAGTCCTAAAATAATAGATACAACCGGCGGGAATGTAGGTTACTCTCCTAACGACGTTGAAATACAAACATGGTCTACAACGACAGACGAGTTAGTCGGAACTCGTTCCATGAGAGCTCAGTTGTATAAAATCACGAGATTGTCAAACGGGTACTATACAATTCGGCCTATGACAAACTCAGCGCTAGGATTTACTGCGTCAGGGAATGGGGTAAAAGCCGCGAACGGTATAGGTGCGAGTGATAGTGGTGCACCTAGCGCGTATTTGTGGAAGATATTGAATCGATCTTCATCGTCAGTGTACACCTTTCAAAACAAATCAACCGGAAAATATATTTCGATTTCCTCTACGAATACAAGTGGAGAAGCTGTCCAGCTTATAGATAGTTCGAGCGATAGCAAAGCTCAGTGGAGAGTACTCCAATATACCGGTAGTACAGAATCAATGCGGGATGTAAAAGTATTTCTTCAAAACTCTCACATTGTTCCAATGGGAAGCACCTTTGATTTATCTACTATTCTCAACAATTGTTATTATTACTCTCATATCATTGGAGATAACGGACTGCCTGTTACGGTTTCTGCAGAAGCATATGATGGGCAATCATCGTCCATTGCATACATTTCGGGATCTTCATTGATTGGTTATGCTAACAAAGCCGGCTTAGTAAGTTTAAAAATTCAGTTTGGTAATGGAAGTTCACCTATTGTTAAGAAGTTTAGCATATACTTCCAGCCCCCAAACGATACATATTTTTATCTACAAAATGTCCGTCTAAGTAATGGGTTACAATATGGATTTGTTCAGCCACATGCATCCAATACGAACGTTATAAAATCAGAAATCTCATTTAGCCCCGAACAGGCGTGGCAGTTGGAGAGGTATGGTTCGAATACGCAATATTACTTAATAAAAAATGTATCTACAGGACAATATCTTACTTCTCCCTCTACAACAACAGTTGATACTATAGTTTCGATGAGCAATATATTGCCATATGTTACAAATGGCGGAACAACTCAACCGGATCCGAGGCAGTTATGGAAAATTGAAGATGCTCCTTCCGGGTCTGGTGGAAAAACATTAAAAAGTCAGTATATGATCAACAGTGGGGAAAACCTTTGTTTGGCAGTGCGATCTTCAGACAATGTGTTGCTTCAAGGAGATTATGTAAATAATACATCCTATTTGGATGAATTCAATGTGCTTTTCTTCGGAAATGAAGTGGTCTATCAACGTTCACATCCGTATGATCCAGACGATTTTCATGAGGAATCATATAATTCTACATTGAATCATCTGTCAAGACACTACGATGATTTTATGTTGGTACATAAGACCGTGCCTATCACATATGATAAGGCAATTACATTGGCGGAAAATTCTAAAATCACGATTTTCTGTGGACACGCAGGACCAAGCAGTTTTTATGTTGGATATTATGATATGTCCTCGTCTCGTCCATCATCCTCGTTGAAATTGGGTATCCTTTACAATACAGATCTATACAATAATGGAGTTGCTCAGGCTGATTTGAGTGGTGTAGATATTATCATATTTGCAGGATGTGAGGCTGCGGGTTCTGTTACAAGCGGTTATAATTTGGCGGATTCCGCACGTAGAGCTGGAGCGAAAGTATCAATTGGATGGACTGCAAAAACGAATAGCGAGCTGTTTGATTGGATTGATTATTTCTTTGAGCATCTTCATGCCGGTAACACGGTATCTAGCGCAAAAACATATGCAGATGAGAAAATGGAATATCCGTCATCCCAAACATCCGAGATTTATGGAAATAGTTCATTTAAACTCAGTTGAAAGGAGAACGAAAAATGAAAAGAATAACTGTGCTATTAGTGATTTTCTCAGTGCTTGTAGCAATGTGTGTAGGGTGCAATAATGCGAATACAGATCCATTATCAAATAATACCGATGATTTAACTGATACAAAATTTGAAGGTACTGATAATGCGGGTTCAAAGCCAATTGATACAAGTAGTCCAGCGGATTCAAATAACCATGCTGATGTCAACAATCCTCCTAGTAGTGAAACGTACACTCTGTTGCTGTATGACAATATGTTAGGCGGTATGGATGATACGATCACTAAGCGAGCTAGTGACAGGATAATGGAAAACAAACGTCTAAAGAATACAGAGAAGCTCCCGAATAGGACAGAATCTGTATTTGATAGAACATTCACATTTACTTTCGATGAAACTCGAAGTAGCAAAAGATGGGTCAACAATCGAGATGATTTTACCTATACAGATGTCTTAACGGGCAGTTTGGTTATGGCGTCGTTTGATTCTGCGACCGGAGCTTTGCTATCTTATACAAATGGAGATGCGGGTTTCAATCGAGAGTATCAGTCGGCAGTAAACGACAAGTCTAGCGAGACAGAGTTTTTAACATACGCAAAAGGTCTTGTTTCTCCTCATAACTCTATAGATAAGTGCGAAGTCGAAATCTCGACCGAGATATTTGAGTACGATGCATCGGATGGGAACTACTATTCCAAAAAGATGATTGACGGCTATGTGAACAATACTGATAATGATCCAAATTTTTATGCGGTATATCATATTACATTTTATAAAACAATCGATGGGATTCGTCGATTCGATACAAATGTGATTGAGATTAACAATACTGGCGAAATTCATCGTGCAAGGTTTAATATGCAAGATGAATTGTATGCTGACTTTGTTGATGAAGATATCGACATGGAGCAAGCAGAAAGACTGGTCAGGGGGGCTTTGGAAAAATTCATTCCAACAAATAGCACGGTAGAAATTGTTCCGTCAGTGGTGGCAACAAATGATGGTAATCTTTGGTTGCATCTCGAGACATTTGTGGGATATGATGGCGCCACAAGTGGATATATCTACGTGATTCAACTTTCTAGTACTGTTGAAGGTTAAATAGTTGGCTATTCTCTAAATAATAGCTGATTGATGGGTGTCGGCGAGTGGATTGATCCGCTCGCCGATATTCATTTGCGGTTGGATTGGATTATTTATTTTCGTCACGAGAGGCAAAATCACATCTTGTGTAATTATACCCTGGCGGTGTTGACAACAGCCTCAATTTGTGTTATAATGTATATATAAGAAAAGCGAGGTGCAGTTTCATGACGAAAATTATTGGCAAAAGGCTGAGAGATATTCGTGTCGAAAACCGATATTCACAGCAACAAATTGCTGAAATGTGCGGAACAACACAGGCGTCAATTGGCCGATACGAGCAGGGGCTTGTAGACATATCTCCTGACAAGTTATTTTGGTACGCGGAAACCTTTGAGGTATCTCTTGACTATATCTTCGGCAGAACAGACGATCCCAAGGGGCATCTATACGAAAAGGACGAGCCTTCCTTGCCCTCAGATGCAAGCATTAATGACTTTATTGAGTTCTGCTTTGATCCTACATCACCCGCCAACGCAAAGTTAAAAAAGATGCTTAAGCAGTTAATGGAGGATAGCACAAAATGAAAGCTGTTATTTACGCTCGTTATTCTTCGGATAATCAACGTGAGGAAAGCATAGACGGTCAGCTCCGCGAATGTATGGAATTTGCCAAATACAATGAGATGACCGTTGTCAATACCTATGTTGACCGCGCATTGTCCGCAAAAACAGATAATCGTCCTGAATTTCAGAGGATGATAAAAGACAGCTACAAGTGCAACTTTGACGTGGTTATCGTATGGAAGCTTGACCGCTTTGCGCGAAACCGCTATGACTCAGCACACTACAAGGCTCTTCTCAAAAAGAACCGTGTGCGTGTGGTATCTGCCAAAGAAACCATCTCTGAGGGTGCTGAGGGCATTCTACTGGAATCTTTGCTTGAAGGCTATGCGGAATACTATTCCGTAGAACTTGCCGAAAAAGTCAAACGTGGGCTTACAGAAAACGCGCTGAAAGGTGTTTGGAACGGCGGTACGGTTCCTTTTGGATATGTTGTAAACAGGGAAAATCAAAAGTTGGAAATTGATCCTTTAGCGGCGGATATTGTTCGTGAAATTTTCGATATGGCATATGACGGCAAAACGATCAAAGAGATTTTCCGACATTTAGAGAAAAAGAACATTACACGATCTAACGGTAAACCGCTTAGGTATAATGCGGTGCGCTATATTCTCTCCAATCGCACCTACATAGGCGAATACAATCATTCAGGTGTATTGATTGAAGATGGTGTTCCCGCAATTATTGATAAGGACCGTTTTGAACGGGTGCAATGTGAACTGAAAAAGAACTCTAAAGCACCAGCACGCCATACAGCAGACGATGATTATCTTCTCACGACTAAATTGTTCTGTGGCAAATGCGGAGCAATGATGGTGGCACAGGCAGGAACAAGCCACACAGGAAAAGTGCACCGTTATTATGCTTGCGTTCGTCAGAAAAAGCACAAGTGCGATAAAAAGATCATGCACAAGGAAAAGCTTGAAAACTTTATCGTGTATAAGACAATGGAGATTTTGAAGAACGACTCCGTGATCGAAGAGCTCTCGGCCCTGCTCTATAACTTGCAGTACAACGAAAGCACTGTTCTTCCACAGTTGGAACAGCAGTTAAAAGAACGTGAAAAAGAGATTGAGAACATCGTAAATGTCATTCAGCAAGGCATCGCTTCTCAGGCATTGGTAAAACGGCTCGGTGAACTCGAAGCATCAAAGAACGAAATCAGCGACGCCATTATTAAAGAGCAGATTCAGTCACCGACCTACACACAGGACGAATACAGAATGGCTCTAATCAACTACCGAAAGATAGATATTACTCAGCAAGACGGCAAAAGAAAAATCATCGACACCTTCATCAATGCGATTTATGTGTTCGACGATCACTTGAAAATCGTATATAACGGTAATAACAAAGAGGAAACCATAAGTCTTGAAGCACTCGAAAACAGTTCAACCTTGTTTTCATCTGGTGCACCAAACAGTAGAAATCCGAACCCAAAGCCGGTAGGCGAAGGGTTCGGATTTCTTTTTGTGTTAGGTGATATGTGATGCTGACTTACTGTTGTTGCCATCACGCCCGAGCACCGCCCAAGTAAATATCCTTGATAGTTGATGCCAAACAAACACATTTTTAAGAAAGGATATTTACAATGAAAAACAAAATTACTTTTCAAGCATTTCCGACATATTCCGTCTTTTCTCCTTTCCGCTTCCAAGCAAAGTATTTTTCCCACTCCATATGTTATTTGTGCTTCTCCTCAAATACGCTTCGGTTTCACAAATAGTCGGGATTGTTGCTTGGAACATACATTTCAAATTTACGCTTTGAATTGTTCAGCCCTTCCTAAGTATTTTTACCCTTAGTACTATGGCTTCTGCTGACTTCTCACAGTTCGTTGTTACTACAGATTTCTCTGTCTGTGAGACCTCACGGGATAAACCAATACTCTTTCTTCGTCTACCTGCTCGGTTTACATAATAGGTTTACGGTTACCTTTGGGACTTCGTTGCTTTGCGTCAACTTATCCGCCTATTACGCCTTCTTACCGAGTTTCTGTCCGTCAGGCTACGATTTCGCTATCCCTTCTTCTCGCCTGCACCTCACGATGCAAACCTTGGGAGTCGCTTTCGGGTTGTTCGGTAACTACCTCCCGGCGGACTTTCACCGCAGAGCATTGATATGCCCGTCATACGCAAAAAAGGTTGAGGCTCCGATCGACGGGGCCTCAACCCTTTATTTATTTTGGATAGCTTAGTCTGCTTCAGCTAAGCCACTTTTCAAGATTTGCCTTGACGAAATCATCGTCTGAAAGCTCGGGATACATTCTGTAAACGCGGTCGATCTCCTCTTTCTGTCCCTCGGACATAGTTTCCTCGGGGTTAAGGCACCAGATACCCTCGAAAAGACCCTGGCGGCGGAGAACCTCGTGAAGTCCTGCGATACAGCCCTTGAAGCCGTTTGCGGTGTCAAAGAATGCGGCGTTTGTATCGGTTACGGCGTTTGCAAGCTTGATGACCTCTGCGGGTATAGCATCGCGGGTTCTGATCTCGCGGAGCTTATTGAACATATCAACGGCGGTCTTTGTCCATACCGACCAGTGACCGAGAAGTCCTCCGATGAAGCGCTTCTCATAGGTCTTTCCGTTTTCCGTGAAGGAATAGTTCGAGATAAGGTCTATAACGATATTATCGTCGTTACCCGTATAGAGTGCTATTTCATCGCTTCTCTTTGAGAGAGCCGCGGCGCGGACTACGTCAAGCGTGCAATAGCGATTAAAGGGAGCTGCCTTTATTGCAACGACGTTATTGATCGCGCAAATTCTTTCCCAGTAGTTATAGGTGAACACTCTGCCGCCGACTGAGGGCTGAAGATAGAAGCCGATAACGGGGATAACTGCCGCAACAGCCTCGGTACGCTCTACCATTTCGTCCTCTGAGAGGGCGTTAAGTCCGCCGGGGCTGAGAAGAACTGCATCGTAGCCAAGGCTCTTTGCGAGCTCTGCTTCACGCACAGCCTGCTCCTTGGGTCCGCAAGCGCCTGCAACCATAACGATAGTTTCGCCCTTTGCCGCCTCAAACTTTCTTGCCTCGTCAACGGCTACCTTGAGGACGGTCTCGAGAAGGTTATGCTTGGGATCGCGGATCTCAAACTGCGTTGTGTGTACTGCGACGGCAAGTCCGCCGACACCGGCATCGAGATAGTATCTTACGATGGCTCTCTGGCGGCGCTCGTCAAATTCGCGGTTTGCATTGAGTGCAAGGGGGTTTGCGGGAATAACCGTTCCCTCGTGGAGTTTTTTAAGTGCAATTTCGTGTCTTGTCATATCAGTAGCTTCCTTTTCTTTCTTCAAAATGGGTGGGTTTATTGATAACGCGGCCGCCGTCAAGTATGTATTCAGCCTGCCACTTTATAAGAGTTTCTGCACTTACCTCGGGGTATCCGAACAGCTCCATTGCCTTGCCTGCGTTGTTGAGGTATGCATTTCCCTGCTCCGTTCCCTCGAAGATTGGCTCCTTACCGAGAAGCTTACCGAGCTTGATCGCCGCATAGCGGATGGAAACGGTTTCGGGGCCGGTTACGTTCATCTTCTTTGCAGGTGCTTCTGCATGGAGAATGCCTCTTATTGCGATTTCGTTTGCCGAGCCCTGCCAGATGAAGTTGAAAACGGGAGTTGAAAGAGAGATGGGAGTTCCGTCCATTATCTTCTTTGCAACGTCATAAAGAACGCCGTATCTGAGGTCAACTGCGAAGTTGAGGCGGTATATGAATATCTTCGTTCCGTACTGATTTGCGGCGTACTCAAATGCGCGCTCTCTTGCAAGGCAGCTCATTGCATACTCGCCGATGGGGCTGACCTTATCCTCCTCCGTGCAGCCTCCGCTTGCAAGGGGAACCATCGGATAGATATTTCCCGAGGAGAATACTACGATGTTTGATTTTCTGAACTTATAAGCTACGAACGCGGGAAGAGTTGAGTTCATTGCCCAGGTGAGGTATTCCTGACCGTCTGTTCCGAACTTTCTGCCTGCCATATAGATAACGTTTTCAACTTCGGGGAGAGCGTTGAGGCTTTCGTTATCAAGGAGGTCTGCGCTGATGGTCTCAATGTCGTTATCATGGAGAAGCTTGAGTGATATGGGGTCACTGAATCTTGAAACTGCGATAACGCGCTTTTCAATTCCCGCCTTCTTTATGGCGTTCTTTGCAAGGAGGCAAAGGGTGGGTCCCATTTTTCCGCCCGCGCCGAGGACCATAATATCGCCCTTGATCTTTTTGACGTCGTCAACAAGCTTATCGCTCGGACTCGTCAGCATTTCGTTGAGTTTTTCTTCTGTCCACATAAGAGATCTCCTTATATTTTTATATATTTTTCTTTAGTTAATATAGGTTTGAATTCCGCTTTGATCCGCTTTGCACACTCCGCATCACCGACAAGAAGCTCAATAACCGTTGCCGCCATTATTTTTGCCGGGATGATATATGCGGTATTAACGTCCGATATTTTGAATTCCTTTGAGTGAAGCGATCCGAAGTATCCGCCCATTGTCGGCTGGATGGTCGGGATCAGATGGCTGAGGTCTCCGACGTCGGATGAGCCTGCCGTTTCATACCCGTGATATATTTTATCCTCAGGAATGAACTCCTTTGCGCACTCCTCGAACACAGCGCTGAGCGCTTCGTTCTGAATGAGGGGCAGATAGCCTTTATAGTTTCTTATCTCCGCCTTTGCTCCGATAGCGTAAGACGCGCCCTCTATTGCGCGATCCACCTTGGCGGATGCATCCTCGATACCCGAAACGTTTGCGCCGCGAACGTACGTTTCCATAGTTACGTTTGCGGGAACTACGTTGACGAGCTCACCGCCGCCCGTTATTATCGGATGGACTCTTATCTTATCTTCATCGCGGAAGGTTTCCCTTTGCGCATGCATACACATAAGAGCCGCCATCGCGGCGTTCAGCGCGTTAATTCCTTCAAAAGGTGCGCTTCCCGCGTGCGCCGCTTTGCCGATAAATCTGACCGTTTTCGCAACGAAGCCGAGGCTTCCGCCGCCGATGAAGGCTGCGGGCTCCGGAGTATCTCCGTTTGCGTGGACCATCATTGCGAGGTCTATATCGTCAAACTCTCCTATTCTTATAAGCTCCTGCTTACCGCCGAAGAATTTGATCCTTCCTTTTTCCGAAAGGGACTCGCGGTATGCCATCTCAACGTATTCCTCGGCGGGGG
>OCIU01002788.1_pt1 | contig 9685 bp, 10 predicted proteins | sample 1538471 | NCBI WGS metagenome assembly OCIU01 (sample SAMN04571693, study PRJEB22368) | human gut metagenome | biome: human gut; material: stool | host: Homo sapiens | place: Luxembourg | collected 2012-06-01 | reverse complement strand
TGCGAAGAACCACGCCGACTTAAAGCACATCCCGGCAAAGGCGGCGACCTGGGTCGCCGAGGGCAATATCGAGTATTGGTACTGCGAAGGCTGCGGCAGGTATTTCAGCGACAGGGACGGTACAAAGGAGATCAGAAAAGCCGACACCGTAACGGCGAAGCGGAAGAGCAGTTCCGCAGCGGCGAAGCCGGAGGACGATCCCAAATCGCCGGGTACCGGCGACACAAGCAACCTTGCGCTGTGGATCGCTCTGCTGTTTGCCAGCGGCGGCGCAGCCATCGGTACAACGGTTGTCAGCAGAAAAAAGTACAACAGATAATTGACTCGCGAGGCTATGAAAGCGTTCATCGATAAGGCCGCACAAATGAACCGCGCCGCATGACCTGCGAGGCGCGCAGGCAAGACGAACACAAAAAGCACTTTTCTGACAAGTTTGTATGGTGGAAGCTTTCCTTTGTGTGCTGTATACTGATGGCACAGACAAGGAGGTGGTCAATATGCTGGCAGAGAATCTGGCGCTCCTGCGAAACCTCCGCGGCATGACGCAGGAGGAGGTGGCGGAGGTCATCGGCATCTCGCGCCAGTCCTATTCCAAATGGGAGCAGGGCGAAACGATCCCCGACATTGAAAAATGCGACCGATTGGCAAAATTCTACGGGGTCTCCATCGATGCCCTCGTCCATCAGGATAAGGAGGTCGGCAAGGCGCGGGTGGCGCCTGCCCCGGTGGGCAAGCACCTGTGGGGAACGGTGGCGATGGGCACCAAGGGGCAGATCGTCATCCCCAAGGCAGCGCGGGATACCTTCCATCTGAGCGAAGGCGACCGCCTGGTCGTCCTCGGGGACGAGGAGCAGGGCATCGCGCTCATCAAGGCGGAGGTCTTTGAGGAGCGGATGCAGAAGGCCCTGCGTGCAGGTCAGAAATCCAACGAATAAAAGAAGGTGCGATCATGAAATGTCCCGAATGTGGAAAAGAAATGCGGGAGGGGTATCTCTTTTGCAGCAAGGACGGCGCGTTCAGCTTTGCAAACGAGGTGCCGGGTGTATTTGAGAACGCGAAGAATGCCGATGGCTTTGTGAAGATCACAGACCTCAAGGCCAGCCACCGGACGAGAGTTCCGGCGTCCATCTGCGAGGAATGCAGGACGGTCATGCTCAAGTATTGAGCGAAGCTGCCGTTTCCGACCGAAAAAGTCCCCAAGCCGTTGTGTCGCAACGGCTTGGGGACTTGCTATATTTGCGCGGTTGAGGGAGGTGCGTCAGATGTTGTCTGATTAGACCTCTTTGCCCATCTGATAGGCCTGCTCCAGCGCGGGATGCCCGGCGATCTCGCCCACGCCGTTCACGCCTCCTGCGAACACCGTGCCTGCCAGTGTGCAGCGGGGGAAGCAGTCCACCCAGCGCGTTTCGATTTTCCCTGTTGTATTTTCATAATAGTACCTGCACTTGGCTTTCTGTCAAGATGCATTTGAAAATTTCGCGCGGGAGAGGGCTGCGAAAAGAGATTGACATTTCCCGCCGACACTGCTACCATGGGTGGGTACGCCGAGAAGGCGAATTTTGAACGGAGGTGAAGGTTCATGGATAGCTGCGGAAGTACAGGACGAAGCCGGATGTGCGGCGCGTGGGAATATGGGCTTCGGATGCGGTCATTCATGGACTTGAACTGACCACATTCCATTTTGTCGTGTTCTTCTGCACCGCATCTCAGGCGTCTTGCTGCGGCAACTATCGCTGAGGCGGTGCATTTTTGCGCCTATTTTCAGAGCCAAAGGAGGACACGACTATGATGAACAATATGGTAAAGAAGGATCTGACCCAGGATATCGGCAGCCGGATGAGCGGCAACTTTGTGTGCATCCGCGACACGCTGACCATCCGCGAGGCCATGAGCGAGCTGGTGCGGCAGGCGGGGGTCCACGACAACATCGCCACGCTGTATGTGGTGGATGCGGGCGGCGTGTACGCCGGCGCCATCGACCTGAAGGATCTCATCATCGCACGGGAAAACGACCGGCTGGCGGACATCATCCGCCGCGGCTATCCCTACGTTTTCGCCAATGAGCGAACGGCGGACTGCGCGGAGCGCATCGCGGACTACGAGGAGGACTCCCTGCCGGTGTTGACGGAGGATCGCCATATCGCGGGCGTCCTGACGGCGCAGGAGCTGGTGGACGACGCCATGGGCGACGACTACGCCAAGCTGGGCGGCCTGACCTCGGAGGAGGACCTGCGGGAGCCGGTGCTGGTCAGCATGAAGAAGCGTCTGCCGTGGCTCATCGCCCTGCTGTTTCTGGGTATGGGCGTATCGTCCGTGGTGGGTGTTTTCGAGTCGGTGGTGGCGGTGCTGCCTATCGTCATCTGCTTCCAGTCACTGGTGCTGGACATGGCGGGCAACGTGGGTACCCAGTCGCTGGCCGTCACCATCCGCGTGCTGATGGACGAGAAGCTGACGTGGCGGGAGGAACTGGCCCTGCTGGGCAAGGAGATGCGGGTGGGCCTGCTGAACGGCGGGTGCCTGGGCGTAATGGCTCTGGCGTTTCTGGGCGTCTACATCCGCGTGTGCAAGGGCTACGCGTGGCTGTCCGCATTCCTCATCTCCGGCTGCGTGGGGGTGTCGCTGGTGGTGGCCATGGTCATCTCCAGCCTGGTGGGAACTCTTATTCCTATGCTGTTCCACAGGATCCGCATCGACCCTGCCGTGGCCTCCGGCCCGCTGATCACCACCGTCAACGATCTGGTGGCCGTGGTGACCTACTATGGGCTGGCGCTGGTGTTTCTGGTGAATATGTTTCATATCTAAGGGAAAACGGGAAAGCTCTCCTGAGCTTTCCCGTTTTTATGCGAATTACTGCTGCTTCGTGACCTGACGGATGCCTACCAGGATCAGCACCGAACCCAGCAGCAGGGCGGGCGTCAGCGGCTCATGCAGGAGAACTACGCCTGCAAACATGGAACACAAAGTGGTCAGAGATCCCAGGGACGACAGCTTCACCACGGACATCTTCCCCGCCGCGTAGTTGACCATGTTGTTGCAGAGGATGGAGCAGAACAGGCTCAGCACCACCACGCAGATCAGGAACTTCGGATCCGACAACGGCCGCACGTAGGCGGCGAGGTCGCCCTTGATGGTACGGAGGGCCGACAGGGTGAACGCCGCCGCGCAGGCCAGCATCACGACATATGTCCGCTCGAAGGCGGTGAACTCCTGAGCCGTCCGGCGATTCACCGTTTTATACGCGCCGGAGGTCAGGCAGGCGCCCATCAGGAACACCACGCCCAGAGGGCGGATGATGCCCATGGAGCTGCCGGAGACCGTCATCAGCATGACGCCTGCCACCGGCAGCAGACAGAACACGGCCTGGCGGCGGGTGGGGTACTCCTTCAGGAACAGCACGGACAGCAGAATGGCCACTACCGGCGCCACCGCCAGCACCACGCCTGCGAACGTGGCGTTGGTATACAGGATGCCGTAGCTCTCAAAGTAGAAGTACATAGGCTCCGTGACGGCCAGCAGAAGCAGCGGCTTCAGATTTTTTCCGCGGAGGGATACCTTTGCCTTGCCAAACAGGATCATCAGCGTCATCAGCAGCGCCGACAGCAGAAAACGGATGGACAGCAGCACGTCCGGCTGGGCCACCTCCATGGCTACCTTGGAAAACAGGACGCTGAAGCCCCAGATGATATGCCCCAGGGCGGCCATGGCCAGCGGCATCCAGGGACGGTCTTTCAATGGTGTATGCTCCATGGGTCAATATCCCTCCTCAAATTGCGTCCTTATTATAATGAGAGATAGAGGGGTTGTAAAATACAATTTATCATGCTATCCTATTGAGCAGATTCAATAGAAGTGAGGCTTTACCATATGACAAACGCGGGAATCGAGGCTTTTCTCATCGTCTGCAAGCAGCACAGCATCTCCAAGGCGGCGGCGGAGCTGTTCATCAGCCAGTCATCCCTGAGCATCCGTCTGCGGACGCTGGAAAAGGAGGTGGGGTGCCCCCTGTTCTTCCGGCACAAGGGCAGCCGCGAGATGGTCCTGACGGAGGAGGGCAAGCGGTTTTACCAGCTGTCCCTGCAATATCAGGACATCGTGCGCAGTATGCTGGCCATTGGGAACCGGAAAAGCAGTCTGCGGCTGTCCGCTCTCAACAGCGTGTCCACGTATCTGCTGCCGCCGGTGTATGAGCAGTTCATGCGGGACCACCCCGACATCCACCTGGAGATACAGGACATGACCGTGGAGGCGGCCTGCCAGAGCCTGCTGCGGGGCGAGACAGATCTGGCGTTCACCTCGGACGTGCCCCGCACCGACGCCATACGGGCGGAGCTGGTGATGGCGGAACCTATGGACCTCATCTGCGCGGCAGGCTCCTGCTATTCCGACGGCATCGGGCCGGACGAGCTGCCCGCCCGGCAGGAGGTGTACGTGGAGTGGACCGACGAGTTTGCCCGCTGGCATCAGGAGCTGTGGGGTGTGGACGCGGTGCCCCGGATCCAGCTGGAGATCATGAGCCAGCTGCAGATGTTCATGACCAAGCGGGACAGCTGGGCCGTGGTGCCCCGCAGCGTGGCCGATGGGCTGTGCGCCGCAGGCGGGAGGCGGCTGGATGCGGCGTTCCCCTTGCCGGAGCGCCGCATCCACGCGCTGCAGAAAAAGGCGGTAAGCCTGGAGGCTGCGCAGCTGTTCCTGGGCATCACCCGCCGGCTGTGGGCCGCAGCGGAGGCATGAGCGCGAAGCCGCGCCAACGGGGCTGAGGGAAAGAAAACCGAAAAAAGACTCCGGCGAGAGGAACTCGCGGAGCGACTCGACGCGGGAAATATGTGGAAAATACAGGGAGGGATCGGTTTTCGCCGACCCCTCCCTGCTGCTATTGCGGCGGTTCAAGGAGCGGTGCTCTTTTTCGGCACGAAAAAGCCGGATGTATCGGCATGCTCCAGCGTCAGCAGCTGCACCTTTCTGTCGATGCCGCCGGCGTAGCCCGTCAGACTGCCGCCGGCGCCCACCACGCGGTGGCAGGGGATGATGATGGAGATCGCGTTGTGGCCTACCGCGCCGCCCACTGCCTGAGCGGACATATGGGCGAGGTCCTGCTGCGCGGCCAGCTGCTGCGCCAGCTGGCCATAGGTGACGGTCTGGCCGTAGGGGATGCGGAGAAGCAGATCCCACACGCGGCGGCGGAACGCGGAGCCTGTGGGGTGCAGCGGCGGCAGAAAGTCCGGCTCCCTGCCGGTGAAGTACATATCCAGCCAGCGTCTGGCCTCCGAAAGAACGGGGGTGTCCTGCTCCGTGTGCTGGATGGGCAGGTCACGGGCGAAGTACTTCTGCCCGTCGAACCATAGGCCGGTGAGCCCCGTCTCATCCGCTGCCAGCAGGATACCGCCCAGCGGGGAATCGTAATGCTGCGTAAACGTCATGGCGTGCTTCTCCTTTGCTTTTTCGGCTGATAGTCCCTCATCTCCGGAATGGCCCCGCCGGCGACCGCCCACAAATACAGGCTGGCCACGCTGCCGTAGGGACTGAAGCGGCGGCGGTATTTTTCGAACAGCCTGCGGTCGATGCTGCGGTGGTGGTAGACCATCCGCAAGCCCCGCAGGATGGCCAGATCGTCATAGCTGAGGATGTTGGGGCGCTGCAGGCAGAACAGCAGGATCATCTCCGCTGTCCAGACGCCGATGCCCTTCAGGCCGCTCAGGGCGCGGATGGCCTCCGCATCGGGCATGTGCGCCACGGCGTCCAGATCAAAGGCGCCGGTGTGGACCTTTTCGGCGAAGTCCGTGATGTATTCCGCCTTGCGGAAGGTCATGCCCAGCGCTTGCAGCCGGGGGACACCTGCGGCCAGGACGTTCTCGGCGTTCACCCTGCCCAGCGCGTCCTGCATCCGCTGCCAGATGGTGGCCTGGGCCTTGGTGGAGATCTGCTGGCCCACGATATGGTGGACCACGGCGGAAAACAGATCCGTGTCTACCGCGCGGCGGACAGGGCCCACGCGGTCGATGACCTCACCGAGCCGCTTGTCCTTCTGCCGCAGGTAGGAGAGCTCTGTCTCCCCGTAGGTGAAATACATGTCTGCCGCCTCCCTGCACTCTTGCATATGATGCTCATTATAAATTGGGCGATGGAGCCCGTCAAGAAAAGGCGAACAAAATTTCTACACTTTTGATTTTTTCAGAAAAAGCCGGATTTTTTCTGTACCGCAGGGCGGTATTCGCGGTAAGCTGCGACATAGAAAGCCGTGCGGGACACGGGCCCGCCGCTGAAAAGAGAAAGGAGCCATCCTCATGACGTACAGCTTTGACGAGATCATCGACCGCCGCCACACCAACGCCCTGAACACCGACGGCTTCCGGGGCTGCATTGTCCACGCGGCGGAATACGCCGGAAATGCATCCGCGCATTGCCTGCGTGACCGGAGAAGAACAAGCGAAAAGCCGCCCAACGGGCGGCTTTTTCCTGCGTACTCACCGGCGGCAGGGGTGAGACTATTTCTACTTTAGCACGATGGAGCGGCCAATGCAAGAGAAAAATGAGGTTTTGCAACTATTTCTCCGCGATTCCACATTTTGACGGTGAAATCAGGCAAAATATTGACGAATCGAACCATTGACATCACTTTTCGCGGAGCGTAGGATAGGAGCATATTTTTGAAAATGGGAGATGGCGGGATGAAGTACATTTTTGTGACCGGCGGCGTGGTGTCCGGCCTGGGCAAGGGCATCTGCGCGGCGTCGCTGGGACGGCTGCTGAAGCAGTGCGGCCTGCGGGTGCGCAACCAGAAGTTCGACCCCTATTTCAACGTGGACCCGGGCACCATGAGCCCCTATCAGCACGGCGAGGTGTTCGTCACCGACGACGGCGCCGAGACGGACCTGGATCTGGGACACTATGAGCGGTTCGTGGACGAGGCGCTGGACGGCAACGCCTCCGTGTCCTCCGGCAAGGTGTTCTGGGCGGTGCTGAACCGCGAGCGGCAGGGCGGCTATCTGGGAGGCACGGTGCAGATCATCCCCCACATCACCGACGAGATCAAGCGCCGCGTCTATGCCATGGACAACGGAGAGACCGATGTGGTCATCACGGAGATCGGCGGCACGGTGGGCGACATCGAGAGCCAGCCGTTTCTGGAGGCTATCCGGCAGGTGGCGGCGGAAAAGGGCCGGGATAATGTGCTGTATATCCACGTGCCGCTGATCGTGTCCATCCCGGGCAGCGGAGAGCTGAAGAGCAAGCCTACCCAGCACTCCGTCAAGGAGCTTCTCAGCGTGGGCATCCAGCCGGACGTGCTGGTGTGCCGCACCGATGGGCCCATCACCGAGGACGTGCGGCGGAAGATCGCCCTGTTCTGCAACGTGGAGGAGGACTGCGTCATCCCCAACGTCACGGCGTCCACGCTGTACGAAGCGCCGCTGCTGCTGGAGAAGGCGGGGCTGTGCCGCGTGGTGTGCCGCAAGCTGGGACTGGGCAGCGGCGTGCCGGATATGGCCCACTGGCAGGCTATGGTAGACAGGATCCACGGTGTCCGCAAGCGGGTGCAGATCGCGCTGGTGGGCAAGTACACGGAGCTGCACGACGCCTATCTCAGCGTGGTGGAGTCTCTGTTCCACGCCGGCACCGCCTGCGACAGCCACGTGGACATCAAATGGGTGGATTCCCAGACCCTGACGCCGGAGAACATCGGCGAGGTGCTGGGGGATTGCAGCGGTATTCTGGTGCCGGGCGGCTTCGGCGACCGCGGCATCGAGGGCATGATCCTGGCGGCACAGTACGCTCGGGAGAACGGCGTGCCCTACTTCGGCATCTGCCTGGGCATGCAGATCGCGGTCATCGAGTTCGCCCGCCACGCCGCAGGCTGGGCCGACGCCCACAGCGCCGAGTTTTCCGAAACCACCGCCCATCCTGTCATCGACCTGATGCCCGATCAGGTGGGCGTCACCGACAAGGGCGGCACCATGCGGCTGGGCAAGTACCCCTGCGTGCTGGCGGAGGGCTCCCGCGCCAGAGAAGCCTACGGCACGGCGGAGATCTGGGAGCGGCACCGCCACCGGTATGAGTGCAGCAACGCGTTCCGACCGGAGCTGAAAGCGGCGGGCCTGCGCATGGCCGGTACGTCGCCGGACGGGCATCTGGTGGAGATCGTGGAGCTGCCGGAGCACCCGTGGTACGTGGGGTGCCAGTTCCATCCGGAGTTTAAGAGCCGTCCCGACCGGCCCCATCCTCTGTTCCAGGGGTTCGTGGCCGCGGCACTGGAACATCAGGAGAAGTAAAAAAGACGGACGCTGCGAAGGCGTCCGTCTTTTTTACTTCTCGTTGACCCGCAGCTCCAGAACATCGGGGCGGGCGTAGTGGCCTACGCAGTCCAGTTCCATGCGGCTGGCGGGGACCTTCTGCATGTCCAGATCGGCGTAGATGATGGCCTCGCGGTCCCACACCGTCTCCGACGCCTCGTGGCCGAAGGGATCAATGAAGCAGCTGCCGCCGCGGCAGGCGATGTCCGGCAGGGCGGCGATCTCCGCTTCGGCACCGGCGGTCCGGGGGTAGTCGCTGCGGCGGAAGATCAGGTCGGCGTTGAGAAAGTAGCAGTGGCCCTCGATGGCGATGTGGCGGATGGTGTTCTGCCACTCGGGATTGTCGTTGGTGTTAGGGGAGATATAGAGGCTGATGCCCTTCTGGTACAGGGCCACACGGGCCAGCGGCATGTAGCTCTCCCAGCAGATCAGGTTGGCCATGGGGCCCCAGGGGGTGTCCATGACGGGGAAATAGTCCCGCTCCGCATCGCCCCAGACCACCCGTTCGCTGCCGGTGGGCTTCAGCTTTCGGTGATTCATGGCGCGGCCATCCGGCGCGATCATCATGTTGGCATTGTACAGCGTGCCGGTGACGGCGTCACGCTCGGAATAGCCCATACTCAGGTAGATGCCCAGCGCGCGGGCCTTGTCCATGAGCTGCCGCAGCTCCGGCCCATCGGCCAGCAGGGAGTTGTCGTAATACTGCTTCCAGTCCTGACGGCCTGCGGCCTTGCGGCTGCCCACGGTGAAGCCGAAGGTCATGCCGAGGGGATAGCCGGGGAGGAACAGCTCGGGGAACACGATGAGCTCCGCCCCGTTCCGGGCGGCCTCGTCGATGAGCGTCAGCGCCTTTTCCAGAGAGCGGGCCTTGTCGAACATGACGGGAGTGGCCTGCACGATGGCGGCGCGGCAGGTATTTTTCAGTTCACGCATGGGGAGACCTCCTTTTATCGCGGCGGGCTCAGGACTTTTCCGGCTCGTCCACCATGCCGCGGGCGTGGAGCACATCATCGGCGGTGAGGGTCATCAGGTCATCGCGGGTGACGCTGTCCAGCTTGGCAAGGCGGTTGTTCTGGGCCACCAGAATATGCTCGAAGATATTCCGGACGCCGCGGGCGTTGCCGAAGCTGTCTCCGGCGGCGCTCTCCTCGGCGATGTAGTCCCGTACCAGCGGTTCCGCTTCCGGCGACAGGACGTACCCCTTGCCGCAGCGCATCTTGAAAATGGCCACCAGCTCGTCCAGGGAGTAGTCCTCGAACAGCAGGAAGCGGTTGAAGCGGGACTCCAGGCCGGGGTTGGAGTGGATGAACTTCTCCATCAGGTCGGTGTAGCCCGCCACGATGACCACCAGATCGTCGCGGTGGTCCTCCATGGCCTTCAGCAGGGTGTCGATGGCCTCC
>OCIU01002787.1_pt1 | contig 9691 bp, 8 predicted proteins | sample 1538471 | NCBI WGS metagenome assembly OCIU01 (sample SAMN04571693, study PRJEB22368) | human gut metagenome | biome: human gut; material: stool | host: Homo sapiens | place: Luxembourg | collected 2012-06-01 | reverse complement strand
CTTCACTCTTCGTTGGCTTTCCCTTCGGCCGCCGAACGTTGTTTCTTCACTCTTCTCTTATAAAGGCGTCAGCCCTTTTTTACCTTTTTACCTTTTTACTTTTTTACCTTTAAAAAGTCTCCCTTAACCATTCGTGGTTTCCCGAAGCAGTCGTTTCGGACCTCTATGGCTGTGAAACCTTCGTTGGCCATGGTTTGGGCCACCTCGTGGACATAGGCGGTGTTTGTCTCGAAGAGCAGACGGCCGCCGGGCTTGAGAGCCTTCGACGCGTAACGGGCAATGGCGCGGTAGAAGAGGAGAGGGTCGCTGTCGGGCACGAAAAGGGCAAGCTCTGGCTCATAACTGAGCACGTTGTCGGACATGTCGGCACGCTCCTTGTCGCAGATATATGGGGGGTTGCTCACAATGACATCCCAACGCTCTTCGTCGTCGGGGGCGTTGAGAGCATCCTGATGCTCAAATCTTACGCTCGCTCCAAGCCTGTGGGCGTTGCCCGCTGCTATGGCCAGTGCGTCTGTCGATATGTCCCACGCCGTGACACGCGCCTGAGGCAGGGCTAACGCAACGGTTATGGCTATGCAACCGCTGCCAGTGCCGATGTCAAGAATTGAAGGGTGGGGGACTTCTTCTCCTTTTTCAGAAACCTCCTTATTGTTTTTAAAGAGAGAAGATAAAAGCTGTTCTTCTTTTTGTGAAGCATCCTCCCCTTTTCTTAACCCCTCCTTTTCTTCTTTTAAAGGAGAAGATAAAAGCTGTTCTTCTTTTTGTGGAGCTTCCCCTTTTTTAGAAACCTCCTTTTCTTCTTTGCCTCTTTCCTCCTTGCTGTTATCTTCTTTTTCTTTTTCTTTCGCCTCGTCGCAAGCCCATTTCACCAGATCTTCGGTTTCGGGTCTTGGAATGAGCACGCCTGGAGCCACGTCAAACAGTCGTCCGGCGAACCATCCGGAGTCTAACACATATTGCACAGGCTCCGATTTTTCCAATCGTTGCATGATTTTCTCCAGTCGTGTGGTGTCGTCTGCCGATAATTGTGTAACTTTGCCTAAACAAATGTCGGTTAGTGACATGCCGAACAGGGCATCGAGCACGGTGCGCACGATGGCTTGGGCCTCACGCTCATTGTATATGGCGGTGAGCCGCTTCCATAATTGGTTGTATGTCATGCCACAAAATTAATAAAAATTGATTATGTTCCAAAATAACAGCCAAGAAAATAATGACAACAAGGGCTTAAAGACCGATGCGGAGAACAATGCTCAACAGCTTGAAGCTACACAGCTACAGGCTGATAACGAGGTTTCTCAACCTAAGGCCAATGAAGCCTCGCTATCAGGAACCAATGAAGCTTCGCTATCAGGAACCAATGAAGCCTCGCTATCAGGAGCCAATGAAGCCTTGCTATCAGGAACCAATGAAGCCTCGCTATCTGAGGTTAACGCTGCTTCTTCTCAAGAAGCTGCTCAGCGTGAGGTCGACGAGATGTATATGCGTCGCTGCCTTCAGCTTGCCGACTGTGGCCGTCAGAATGCCAAGCCCAACCCCATGGTCGGTGCCGTTATCGTTTGTGACGGACGGATAATAGGCGAGGGCTACCATGTGCGTTGTGGCGAGGGCCATGCCGAGGTCAATGCCTTTGCGTCGGTGCGTCCGTGTGATGAGCCGCTGCTTGGCCGAAGCACGATGTATGTCAGTCTGGAGCCTTGTTCTCATTACGGCAAGACGCCGCCATGTGCCGACCTCATCGTGAGGAAAGGCGTGCGTCGCGTGGTCGTGGGCTGCGTCGATCCTTTTGCCAAGGTCCACGGACGCGGCATAGCCAAGCTGCGCGAGGCGGGCATAGAGGTGACGGTGGGTGTGCTCGAAGACGAGTGTAAGGCTCTGAACAGCAGGTTCATGACCGTCAACACAGAGCACCGGCCCTACATCCTGCTCAAGTGGGCACAGTCGGCCGACGGGTTCCTTGACGACCACTATCATGCCGCACGCTTCTCGACGCCCTTCACCACCATGCTCGTACACAAGATGCGGGCCGAGAACGACGCCATTCTTGTGGGACGTGTCACCGACCAGCGCGAGCATCCGCGTCTCGACGTGCGCGAGTGGAGCGGTCCGTCGCCAGAGCGCATTGTGTTGACCAGCGGCCAACGCATCACCGACGTGCTCGACACGTTATACAGCAGAAAGAAGCAGTCGCTCATTGTGGAGGGCGGCGCTGCCACTCTGCGCTCCTTCATCGACGCCGGACTGTGGGACGAGATCCGCCGCGAGACCTCACCCCTGTGTGTGGGCGACGGCACAACGGCCCCCTCGCTCCCGAACGACATCATATCGGCCGACAGGACGTTTGTCGACGGCAACGTGATAGAGAGGTTCTTCAGGGTGAAATGATAAAGCGGGAAATCATTGATAAAGCGGAAAATCATCGATGAAACGGGAAATCATTGAAGAAACGGGAAATCATTGATAAAGCGGTAAATCATTGATGAAGCGGAAAATCATTGATGAAGCGGAAAATCATTGATGAAAAGGAAGTCCGCAGAAAAAACCTGAAGATAAACCGTAGCCCCTTCACCTCCAGTAATCAAAACAAAAGAAAAAAGAAACCATAAAAGATAGGAAACAAGAAAAATGTCAACAAAGCAAGACGAGCTAACACCGATGATGAGGCAGTTTTTCTCGCTGAAGGCCAAGCACCCCGACGCGCTGCTGCTCTTCCGTTGCGGCGACTTCTACGAGACCTACTGTGACGACGCTGTCACGGCATCGAAAATATTGGGCATCACGCTTACCCGACGGTCGAACGGCGCATCGAAGACAGGAAGCGGCAACGCTGAGATGGCGGGCTTCCCGCATCATGCGCTCGACACATATCTGCCCAAGCTCATACGCGCCGGCAAGCGTGTGGCCATCTGCGACCAGCTGGAGGACCCCAAGCTCACGAAGAAGCTCGTGAAACGCGGCATCACAGAGCTGGTTACGCCAGGTGTGGCCATGGGCGACAACGTGCTCAACTATAAGGAGAACAACTTCCTTGCTGCTGTCCACTTCGGACGTGGCGGGGTGGTGGGCGTGGCGTTCCTCGACATCTCTACGGGCGAGTTTCTCACAGGCGAGGGTCCTGCACCCTATGTGGAGAAGCTCATGGGCAACTTCCAGCCCAAGGAGGTGCTCTATGACCGCGCCTGCAAACAGCAGTTTGAGCAGGCCTTTGGCAACCGTTGGTGCGTGTTCGAGCTTGACGACTGGGTGTTCACCGACACCACAGCCCGTCAGAAGCTGCTGCGCCATTTCGGCACAAAGTCGCTCAAGGGTTTCGGCGTGGAGCATCTGCCCAACGGCATCATTGCCTCGGGAGCTGCCTTGCAGTATCTGGAGCTTACGCAGCACACACACATAGCCCACATCACGTCGCTCTCACGCATAGAGGAGGAGCGTTATGTGCGCCTCGACAAGTTCACCATTCGTTCTCTCGAACTGTTGCAGCCCATGCAGGACGACGGTGTGTCGCTGCTCGGCGTCATCGACCGCACAGCCACACCCATGGGCGGACGTATGCTGCGCCGCTGGCTCGTCTTCCCGTTGAAGGATGTCAAGGCCGTCAAGGCGCGTCTCGACATCGTCGACTATTACGCCCATGAGCCGGCCTTTGCCGAGTGCATGGACGATGCCTTCCACCGCATGGGCGACCTGGAGCGCATCACCAGCAAGGTGGCTGTGGGACGTGCCACGCCGCGCGAGGTGGTGCAGCTCAAGATGGCTCTACAGGCTCTCGTACAGGTCAAGACAGCTTGCCAGCACGCCAAGAACGAGGCGTTGCAGAACATGGGCGAGCAGATACACCTGTGTGAGGCTCTCAGACAGCGCATAGAGAAGGAGCTGCAGCCTGACCCGCCACAGCTCGTGGCCAAGGGCGGCGTCATTGCCGACGGCTTCTCGCCCGAGCTTGACGAGCTGCGGCAGATCTCGCGCCACGGACGCGACTACCTGTTGCAGATCCAGCAGCGCGAGACGGAGCGCACGGGCATTGCCTCGCTCAAGGTGGGCTACAACAACGTGTTTGGATATTATCTTGAGGTGCGCAACACCTATAAGGACAAGGTGCCGCCAGAGTGGGTGCGCAAGCAGACGCTCGCCCAGGCTGAGCGTTACATCACCGAGGAGCTGAAGCAGTATGAGGAGAAGATCATGGGTGCCGACGAGAAGATTCTGGCGCTCGAGACACGTCTCTTCAACGAGCTTATTGCCGACATGCAAGCCTATATTCCGCACATACAGATCGACGCCACGGTGACGGCACGTCTCGACTGCCTGCTGTCTTTCGCCAAGGCTGCCGACGAGCACGGCTATGTGCGCCCCGAGGTGGCCGACGATGTTGTGCTCGACATAAAGCAGGGCCGCCACCCCGTCATAGAGACGCAACTGCCTGTGGGCGAGAGCTATGTGCCCAACGACATCTTCCTCGACAGCGACAGCCAGCAGATCATGATCATCACCGGCCCCAACATGGCGGGCAAGTCGGCCTTGCTTCGCCAGACGGCCCTCATCACGCTCATGGCACAGGTGGGCTGCTTCGTGCCGGCACAGAGCGCACATGTGGGCGTGGTCGACAAGATCTTCACCCGTGTGGGAGCGTCCGACAACCTATCGCTGGGCGAGTCGACGTTCATGGTAGAGATGACCGAGGCCGCCGACATCCTGAACAATGTGACGCCGCGCTCGCTCGTGCTCTTCGACGAGCTGGGCCGTGGCACCTCTACATACGACGGCATATCCATTGCGTGGGCCATCGTGGAGCATCTGCACCAGTACAGAAAGGCGAAGGCACGCACGCTCTTCGCAACCCACTATCATGAGCTCAACGAGATGGAGCGTCTCTTCCCGCGCATAAAAAACTATAATGTGAGCGTGCGCGAGGTCGACGGCAAGGTGATCTTCCTGCGCAAACTGATGCCCGGTGGCTCTGAACACTCGTTCGGCATTCATGTGGCAGAGATTGCGGGCATGCCGAAGAGCATCGTGCAACGCGCCAACGAGATATTGAAACAGCTCGAGGCCGACAACGCACAGGTGGGAGCGCTTGAGCAGGACGGTCTGGCGGCTACGGCAGGCAACGGCTCTGCAGCGGGTGCCGTCGGCTCTGCAAACAACGGCTCTGCAAACAGCGGCCCAACAGGCACAGGCGGCTCTGCAACGGGTGCCAAGGCTGCAATAAAGCCGAAGGCCAGCAACGCCCCCACGCAGCGTCTTGGCTCGTCAGATGCCGTGCAGCTGAGCTTCTTCCAGCTCGACGACCCCGTGCTCTCACAGATCCGTGACGAGATCGTGGGCCTCGACATCAACAACCTCACGCCCGTTGAGGCTCTCAACAAGCTCAACGAGATAAAGAAAATTCTTAAGGGGCATTGATCGTTGCAGGTGCTCGAATTTAGGACATTAATGTTCAAAAAAACAACGAGCGCGAAGCGCAATGTAAAAATTAATCATTGCGAAAGTTCGTTTAAACTTTTTTGGACACCTGTATAAAAAAACGGCTTAAAAGTTTAATATATCGCTTGTTTTGTTTAATTTTGCAGTATCTTACAGCACAATAGGATAACTATGCTTTAAGATAGAAAGAAAAACAGTAAGGACAATGTTGAATTTAGACAACTTTTACAAGGCGCGTTATGTGCTTAACAAGGTCATCAGAAAGACCACGCTGGTACACGCGCTGAAGGTCAACCCCGAGAGCGATGTCTACTTGAAGCCCGAATGTCTGCAGAAGACAGGCTCGTTCAAGATTCGCGGTGCCTACTATAAGATCTCACAGCTCACACCCGAGGAGAAAGCCAAGGGCGTGATTGCTTGCTCAGCCGGAAACCATGCGCAAGGCGTGGCGCTCGGTGCTACGGCCATGGGCATAAAATCGCTCATCTGCCTGCCTGAGGGCGCACCCATCAGCAAGGTGGAGGCAACAAAGCGGCTGGGTGCCGAGGTGTGCCTCGTGCCTGGTGTCTACGACGATGCCTACCAGAAAGCATTGCAGCTGCGCGACGAGAACGGCTACACCTTCATTCATCCCTTCGACGACGAGAACGTCATTGCGGGCCAAGGAACCATCGGTCTGGAGCTGCTCGACCAGCTGCCCGACGTTGAGGCCATCGTGGTGCCTGTGGGCGGCGGCGGACTGATCTCCGGCATAGCCTTTGCCGTGAAGTCGCTCAACCCCGAGGTAAAGGTCTATGGCGTGCAGGCCGAAGGCGCACCGAGCATGGTGCAGAGCTTGCATGACCACAAGCAGGAGACGCTGCCTTTTGTCTCTACCATTGCCGACGGCATTGCCGTGAAAGAGCCCGGCTCGCTGACCTTCGAGACCTGCTCACGTTATGTCGACGACATCGTGACGGTGAGCGAGGACGAGATCTGTGCTGCCATCCTGCATCTGCTTGAGGCTGAGAAGATGGTGGCAGAGGGTGCCGGTGCTGCCAGCGTGGCTGCCGTGATGTTCAACAAGGTGCCTGTAAAGGGCAAGAAGACGGCGTGCATCGTGAGTGGCGGCAACATCGACGTCACCATTCTCAACCGCGTCATCAACCGCGGTCTGACGAAGAGCGGACGCATCTGCACGCTCTGCATAGAGCTTGACGACAAACCGGGACAGCTCGTGCAGGTGAGCACCGTCATTGCGGAGCTGGGAGCCAACATCATAAGTGTGAGCCATGAGCGCAACGCCGACAGCGAGGCTGTGAACGCGTGTCTGCTGCGCCTCACCGCTGAGACAAAGAACCTCGAGCATGTGGCAGAGATAAAGCGACAGCTCATGGAGAAAGGTTTTAAGATTATAGAATAAAGAAGATATGAAACAGATTCACACCGACAACGCGCCCAAGGCGCTCGGACCCTACAGCCAGGCCATTGAGGCCGGAGGCATGGTGTTCGCATCAGGACAGGTGCCCATTGACCCTGCCACAGACCAGTTTGTAGAGGGCGGCATAAAGGAGCAGACACGTCAGTCGCTCATCAACGCCCAGAACATCTTGCGCGAAGCAGGCACCGACCTGCACCATGTGGTGAAAACAACGGTGTTCCTCAGCGACATGGACAATTTTGCTGCCATGAACGAGGTCTACGCCGAGTTTTTCCAGCAGCCTTATCCAGCACGCTCTGCCGTGGCTGTAAAGACGCTGCCCAAGGGTGCTCTCGTTGAGATAGAGTGTATCGCGGTGAAGGGATAACCCCGTTACCGTTAAATAAAAAAAGGCGAACACAAGCTTGGGTGCTGTGTTCGCCTTTTTCATGACTTCGTCATTCAAAAACATCTAATCTTTTTTACAAAATTGTTAATAGGGTGTTCAAAATTAATCACATAACATCTTCTTATAAGATTCACATATGCGATTAATTTTGAACACCTGCTTATATGCTTTCTCATATGTTGAAACGTTAAATTTAGCGTAGAACAAAAAATATCTTCCGTTTTGTTGCGCTTTTTAGAAACAATCATTTATCTTTGCAATATTAATATGAGAATAAAATGGGAAAACACCAAATAAAGATTGTGCTGATGGATGAAGCCCTGGCTTTCATTCGATCCCTACCTCAGAAAGTACAAGAGAAAATTACCTACAATTATCTCAAAATTGAGCAAGGTATAATGAACAGAGAACTATTCAAGAAATTGGAAGGTACAGACATTTGGGAATTCCGCACGTTGTTTAATGGAAATTGTTATCGTTTATTTTCATTTTGGGACACTGAGACCGAGACATTAATTATCGCCACTCATGGCATTGTAAAGAAGACTCAGAAAACACCATCTAAGGAAATAACGAAAGCAGAAGAGATAAGAAAACTGTATTTTGAACAAAAAGATAAATAGATATGGCAAAGATTAATTTAACACCACTGTCAACTGTCATTGATGAGGTTTGGGGCGAGAAAGGCACTCCCAAAAGAGACGCTATGGAAGAACAGCTGAAAGAAGAAGTAAACTCTTACTCCTTAGGGGAGGCTATTCGCAAGGCTCGTTTGGCTCAAAACCTTACACAGGACGAACTTGGCAAACGTGTTGGTGTGCAGCGGTCACAGATTTGTCGTTTGGAGAGTGGCAGAACTAACATAACCATTCCCGTAATGAGTCGTGTCTTTCAGGCATTGGGCATTGCTACAGCCACGCTTGATTTGGGAGTGGCTGGGAAAATAGCGTTGTGGTAATCATAAAAACCTCTTGCTTTCAAACGATTGCATTATAATGAACAGAGTTTGAGAAAACTGCCATATAAGCAACAACGCGGTTTTTTTGTTAATAGGGTGTTCAAAATTAATCGCATAACATCTTCTTATAAGATTCAAATATGCGATTAATTTTGAACACTTGCTTATATGCTTTATATGCCAAAATACTTGTGCCCAGGTAAAAATGACAGCAGCTTGCCGGTAATCACACAGCACATAAAGGAAAGCAGAGCTATGCAGGGGATAGCTGCCCAAACAGGTATGAGCGGCTCTGCCTGGTTGCCGTTCACGAAGAAACCGGCAATAGGGGCCAGGAAGAACAGGTGCATCAGATACATGCTGAACGAGAGGCGGGAAATGTCTGTAATCCATCTGGGGGCTTCTTTCTGCTCAATACATGTGAACAGCAGGAAGGCACCAAAGGTGGCCAGCAGCACGTTGGGCGTACAGAATTCCCACGACCATTCAAGCAGAGGTGTCTCTATGATCTGACCGGGAACACCCTTCCACCAGAATGACCAACCTGTAAAGGCACCACCTATGAAAAGGCAGGTCAAGCCGATTCTCATTCTCTTGCTCCGATTCCAGGTGATGTGCTTTCTGATGTAATGTGCCAGCACCAGATAGCCAAGGTAGCCTGAGCAGTACCAGAGCATTGTAAACCCATTCCAGAAACATTCGCCCCAAAGCTCACGGGTGACAAATCTGTGAAGCCATGGAATGAAGGTTGAGAGAATGAAAATGCCGATGAATGTGAGTTCCTCTTTGGCCGTTGATTTTTCCAGCCAGGGCGAGACGACAGGGATGATGAGGTAGAGCGAGATGAGCGGATACATAAACCACAGGTGTCCGGCCATTGGTGAGAAATTGAACGGCAACATCCAAAGACCGTCTAAAGCTTCGTTCCACGTCCATTGGCCGAGCATGGCGGGGATGAAAGTGTAAAGGAGCTGAAAGACTATAAATGGTGGCAGGATGCGCATGAATCGCCGTTTATAGAATGAGTGCATCGTCATGCCATCCTTCATTGGCACAAGAAGGAAAGCACTCACCACCATGAACAGAGGCACGCAGATGCGGCTTAACGCTCCGTCATAGAACGAGACCCAGAAGCGGTTGCTTTCGTTGGCCAGCATTGACATATTGCCGGCCAATCCTGAGCTGTCTGCACCATAGAAATTTTCGCTGGCATGAACAAGCATGACCAGAAAACAGGCCACGACGCGGATGTAATCAATAAAAACTATTTGTTTCTTTTCCATGTTTTGTTTGTGTTTTTGCTAGATTGATATAGAATGCAAAGGTAAGAAAAAAACAAGAAGCTCACAAGTTTGTGGCTTGTCTTTTGCACCGCCAAAAACAAACGAAAAAGAGGGCGCGGAAAACTGTATATTTATGCAGTTTTGCCCTCTTTTTTAGTGGCGTTTTAAAAGAGCCCAACTTACGATTTGAAAGTGCCCATTTGACGTCCTCAAAG
>OCIU01002783.1_pt1 | contig 9707 bp, 6 predicted proteins | sample 1538471 | NCBI WGS metagenome assembly OCIU01 (sample SAMN04571693, study PRJEB22368) | human gut metagenome | biome: human gut; material: stool | host: Homo sapiens | place: Luxembourg | collected 2012-06-01 | reverse complement strand
ATGATCTTCGGTTAACATGCCTGGTGGGCTATCCACGGACTTCCGCACCTGAGCCGAATATTCTGTTGAGCGTGTCGTCCCACCCGTCAAACTTGTTGTTGCCCACAATACTCGTCAGCTCTGGTACCAGCTGGTGGCGATAGAAACGTTTGTTGCTGCTGTCGGTAGCCAAAACCGCGAATCCGAACACTATGCCCACAGCCTTGCGATGCTCTTCTGGGTTTATGCTTCGGTCAAACCTTCGATACTCGTTATATTTGCGGAGCCATAGATTGGGCAAGTGCTCAAGCACATCCTGACCTTTGGAAACAATGGCGCATAGAAGCTCCATGGTATCGGCAAAACACTCTTCCGGACACAATCCAAACTTTGTGAGCTCGGTCTCCAGCTGCGGCCCTATGCTGCATATCGCCTTGTAGAGTTCGTTTTCGGCGTACAGTTTATTTACTAACTCTATTTCTGCGTTTTGAAACCTCTGTTTCATTTATATAATCTTTAGTTTGTTTTTCTACAATGTCAAACCACTCCTCAAGTTTTGACCTTCCGTCTAGGAGGAGTGCGCCGTTGCCAAAGTCGCTAAGCGTGTTGACAGTCATGGGAAAGAACGCCTTGACATAGTCGTTTATGCGATAGGTCTTGAAATCCTTGAATGTGATGCTTATGTCGTAGCCGTTTTCGCCACACAGCCTTATCATCTCAGCAAGGTCTTTATTCTTCTTTGAAAGTTTTTCTTGGTTGTTCTGGTCAAATTCCATTGAGAAGAACCCTTTTATGGCATCCGAGATCTTAACCGTAGCAAGCATGGCCTTCAGACGTGCCGACTTTACTTCCATGGCATTTGTCTTGTTAATCTTCTTCGGGTTTTGAAAATAGAACGAAACCCTGCGTATATAGTCGCCATGATCGTAGATACGTTCATGTATAAACTGCCATATCTCGGTAGGGTTCATGCGCCCCTCTATACGCATCGTTAGGTCGTAGCGGTCGGCAAGAATGCGGTTGAAATTGTCAAGCAGCATGTCGCGTAGCATGTCGGGGTCGCTTCCCCATGCCTTCGATTTCTCGATTGCCAGAATGCAATGCCCCGGGCGGTTGTCGATGAGTACATGGCAGTAAGGGTTCGACTCAATTTCTTGTTTCTCGTAGTTGTCGATGCCGCGGCTGTCTTTGCCGTTGCGTGTCCACCAATCTTTCAGCTGGCTGTTGTTTACGCGCCAGATGTAAATTTCGCTTTTCTTGGCCATCACATCGTTAGGCAGACGTGTAAACACTCCTTTCTTGTTTTGTTTTGCAAGATTGTCTATCGAATTTTTGTCGAACAGGCTTGCAAAGCATGTTTGAGCTATCACGATGTTCTCGGCTCCGTCAATTCCGTTCTCTTTAGCCTCAATGGTAGGCTCTGGATTTTTGTGAAAGTCGTATTTATAGATAGCATACAAGACATTTCCTTTGTTCATATTTAATTATTTGTTTAAGATTTATCAATTATCCATAGCTATCCGTCAGACGAAGGGCTACAGGAAACGATTTGAATACAAATTTAATGAAATTATATTTAATATTGGAAGAAGTTTGTAGAAAAATGTGGGGTGGGGAAGGATATAATGCAAGAAAAATGATAGAAAACGGCAGAACTGTGACAGATAACTCTTTAATCTGGGCTGTTTCACAGCAGTATTGAGGTAAAACTTATGACATCGACAATTATTTCCGCAATCATTCTTGATTGTCAAAGATAGTTTTTACCTTTGTATATTGTATAATAAGAAAATGCAAAATGGCTAAAACAAGAAGTATAGAAGAGCGGATTGAAGATTGGTGCAAGAAACAATTCGATGGACAGAAATATTACACGAAAACCGACTTTATCAATTCCGAGATAGAGTCGGCTCTTGAAAAGGCTCCAAGCAAACAGGGCGGTTCTGGAAAAAATTATCCAGATATTAAGTATCTGCTTACTGTAGAAAACTGCCGCAGAATTCCTGTGATGATTGAAGTGAAAGGCAAGAAAGGGTGTCTTATTAAGGTTAACGACAAAGGCGAAGTTGACAATACAAAGAAAGATTTAGAGCCAAATTATCAGAACATTTCAAAATATGCTGTTAATGGTGCTGTTCATTATGCCAATGCCATACTTAGCTTTGCAGATAGCTATAAGGAGGTTCTGGCAATAGGCGTAAATGGATATGATGAATCAAAAAATGAAATTCACGAAGTAGATGTATGGTATGTTTCTAAAGACAATCTCTTTGTGCCAAAACATGTGGGGATGTATGAGGACATTTCTTTTCTGCTGAAAGATAATGCAAAGACCTTTATCGAGAAGATTGATGCACTTGTTTTAACTCCTGAAGAGCTTGAAGAGCGCAAACAGGCTCTTGAAGATGAAATAGAACGTAAACTAAAAGCATTGAATCAGAACCTGCATGATGAAAAGAAGATTGTGGTTAATAACCGAGTCCAGCTGGTTGCTGGCCTTATCATGGCAGGTCTTGGTGCAGAGGGTGTTCAGCCTCTCCGTGTTGAAGATTTGGCAGGAAAAACAGACAATGATGATAACGACGGACAGATTATAATGAGCAAGATAAGGCTGTATTTGTCGCACAAAAAGCTGCCGAAGGAAAAAATAGAAATGATTACGGACATCCTCAAGGTTGTATTCTTACAATCTGGATTGCAGAATCCTGATGAAGGTGGATTGAGCAAATTGCATGCTATTTACGCTGATGTGAAACATGACATTCTTCCATACGTTACAGGAGAATTGCACAATATTGATTTCACAGGCCGTTTGTTTAATGTAATGAACGAGTGGGTAGCTGTACCCGACGGCGGTGAAAACGATGTTGTGCTTACGCCTCGCTATGTTACTGAATTGATGGCAAGGTTATGTGAAGTCAATATGAATTCTTATGTATGGGATTTTGCCACGGGTTCTGCAGGTTTCCTTATCTCAGCAATGCATCACATGATAGATGATGCAAAGCAAAAGATCAGCAGTCCGCACAAACTGGAAGAGAAAATCAGCCACATCAAGATGGAACAACTTCTTGGTATAGAGAAGTTGCCAGATGTATATATGCTTGCCGTTTTGAACATGATTCTAATGAAAGACGGTAGCGCAAACATCATTCAAGGTAACTCTTTGGAATATGACGGAAATTATAAACAGGGTGACCTAAAAAACACGCCCTTCCCCGCAAATGTGTTTCTGTTGAATCCTCCCTATTCTACTAAGGGTAAGGGATTTGTGTTTGTTGAGAGAGCTCTTGGTAAAATGACACATGGAGGTCGTGCAGCCGTCCTTATACAAGAGAATGCTGGTAGTGGAAATGGTTTGCCCTTTACTGCAAATATTCTCAAAAACAATACATTACGTGCATCAATCAAAATGGCAGACATATTTTGTGGAAAGGCAAGCGTACAAACTGCCATTTATGTGTTTGAGGTGAACCGTCCGCATAATGCGGAGAATGATTTGGTACGCTTCATCGATTTCAGCAACGATGGTTATACACGTATGAACCGAAAGAAATCGGGGCAGAGCGTGAATCTTCGTGATACCGACCATGCTAAGGAACGCTATGACGAAGTATGCAGACTTGTGCTTTATGGCAAAGGTGCAAACGATAAGAACTTGCACTACTTCAAAGATTGCTATACAGAGGATTACATCACTCTATCTGGTAATGACTGGACTTATGGACAGCACCAAAAGATAGATACTGTGCCCACGGAAGAAGACTTTCAGAATGTGGTCAGAGAATATCTTTCATGGAAAGTTGGACAGGTGCTTAAAGGAGAGAATGGCCTGGGAAAATAGTTAGCCCACGACCATCAAAACTGAAGGCGTGGGCATATAAGGAATTTAAAATCGGAGATTTATTTGATTTAGCAACAACAAAAAAGAAATTTAATGCGAATGATGTTACTTTCGGAGGCATATATCCTTATGTAGTTAGAACATCTGAAAATAATGGCATCAGAGGTTTTATTACAGACGATATACGCTTTTTGAATGAAGGTAATACCATTTCGTTTGGGCAAGACACGGCTACAATATTCTATCAAGAAAGTCCATATTTCACAGGTGATAAAATCAAAGTACTCAAAAGCAAATATAAACTTAATCGAAGAGTAGCTTGCTATTTTATCACTTGTATGAGAAAATCATTTGCAGGTTTTGCATGGGGAGTAACATCATTTAATGAGAAAGTCCTAAATAATATAACAATCCACATCCCTGTTACGTCTGCTGATAATATTGATTTCGCTTATATGGAATCTCGTATACGCGAGATGGAGGAATCTCGCATACGCGAGATGGAGGAATCTCGCATACGCGAGATGGAGGCTTATCTAAAAGTTGCAGGATTTGAGGACTGTGAATTGACGGAGGAAGAGCGGTCTACTATTGAACTGATGAAACGGGGAAATGTTGTTTTCAATAGTTTTTATGTAACTGACAATCATAAAAAGAAAAGGGAAAATGGAGTTTTTGCTGTAAAGAATTCACATAATATCCTACAAAGTTCTGTCATCGCAGGAAGCGGAAACATCCCATATGTAACAGCTGGTGAGGGAAACAATTCTGTTTATGCATATATTTCTTATGATAAAAATCAAATAGAAGAAGGAAATGCAATAATGATTGGTGGCAAAACGATGGTTGTCACTTATCAAGCAGATGATTTCTTTTCTAATGATAGCCACAATTTGGTTTTGTATGCCAAGGACAAGAAATTGCGTAAAGAGTTGATACAATTGTTCATGGTCGCATCTCTAAATAAAAGTCTGAAACCAATTTATTCTTGGGGCGATTCTATTTCCAAAACAAAAATAGTTAAGGATAAAATAAAACTCCCCGTCACTTCTTCTGGCTCCATTGACTACAAATTTATGGAGACATACATTCGTGCGATAGAAAAGTTGACAATTCAAAGAGTAAAAGATTGGCGAGCTAAAGAAATAAAGACGACAAAGGATATTGTGAAAGATGATACAGAAAAGTCATCTTTGCAACCATTGTTTGGCTCGAAACCGTACGAAACGCAGGAAGAGAATGATTCGGTGATGGTTGCTGACAATATATTAATTCCATATAGTGTAGAGGTAAGGCTTTGGAATACAAAGCGTGATAACTTATTTGAAGGGAAACTTGATTTGATTCTTATGTATGCCATTTCCCCTTCAGCTCGTCACAAAACGGAATCTTCCGGTAAAATAGCATTAGGACTAAAAGAAACAAATTTGTCGGCAGAAGCTATTAGGGCATTCAAGAGTGTTCGCTATGTCATGTTCCATTATTGGAAGAATTGTGAAGCCACGCCTTTTGAATTGACTGCACCAGTTCGCCTTGTGGAAAAGAAAAGCATTCCAGAAGGTTTCTTGATAAGACAAGAAACGGAAGCAAAGCAGTACTTGCTCATAGAGTACAATTCAGATAAACCGGCAGAATTAGGAGAGTATGACATTCTGAAAGCGCAGAGGGAAGGTAGTAGCAGGTATATCCCTTTTGTGTGTAAGGTGGAAAACATAAAGGTAAGCAATGATGGCAGATAAGAACAAGTAACAGTTTCTCGATTTCGAAGCTTTCGAGCATGTGGCAGAGCTGCATAAGCGCGAGAAGGCTTCGGCATGGCGCACGGTTATCGGTCTGCAGAATGTGGACGGATTGAAGGTGTCGGCTGTAAGGCATATTGAGGGCGACAGAAGTATTGAAAAGTCCTGAATAATGGAAAGCTAAAACCCAGATTGAACTTTACAACCTGGCGGAGAAATTTATGGCGGTGACAGACCGCCACAAAAGCCAGCTGGCTGAATATCTCGGTGTCTCAAAGGGGGTATGTGTCGCAGTTGCTTAACGGCGACTACGACCATTGCATGTCAAAATTTTTTGAATTGGCTCTCGCGTTTGGAATGGCACAGGAAGGAGAAACGGATTGTCCCTATTGTCTCTATTGTCTTTTAAAAAAACAAGAGGGCGAAAAACAACCCTCTTGTTCTGCTTTTTATTTTCTGTTTCCTGCGTTTTCTATATAACAGGCTTTTTCCAATTAGATTGGTTTTTCTAATTGTATTTTATATATTGGCTTTTCCCAATTATATTGGTTTTTTCTAATTGTATTTTATATATTGGCTTCTCCCAATTATATTGTATTTTTTCCCGATTGTCTTTATTCAGCTCCTGTAAACTGTCCTATAAAGAAGATGGCACCTGTGGCGCGTTCCTTTATGATGTAGACAAAGGGGCGAAACTCTACATGCTTTGGCTTTTCAGGGGCCAACGACATGGTCATGATGGCTGCTGTCACGGCTGCTGCCTTGGTGCCCTTCTCGTTAACCTCGATCTTTGCCTTCTGAAGCATGTTCGAGATGTGCATGGGGGCTGCTGTCATGTGGCTGAAGTTGGCCTTGGAGGCATCGAATATTGACGGGGCGCCAAGCTTTGCTATGATGCTGTTGAGCGAGGTCTCCTGCTCTATGCTGAAGCGGGGGAGCTTCAGGTCAACGATGTGCTCGGTCATGTTCTGGTCTGTCTGCAGGAGCTTCTCGGCTGTGAGGTCTTTCATGATCTCGTTAATGCTGTGGCCGTTGTGGGGGAGCAGCACGGTCATGGAGTAGGCTCCGTTGCCGTAGGGCAGGTCCACGGCTGCGTAGCCGGGTGTTGTGGTGTAGAAGAACTTGTCGTTCTGGTGCATCATCTGCACTTTCTGTATGTTGCGCGTGTAGCCCTGGAAGAGCTCCTGCTTGGTCATTGTCTTGTCGAAGGTCTTTGCCCATGTGCCGTTGAAGAAGATGGCGTTCATGAGATAAGCTGTGGCGTTGGGGTCTGTGTTGTCGATGATGCTCGGGATCATGCCCTTGGTCTGCTTGTTGCACCATGTGTTGATGGTCTTGGTGGTCTTGGGCGATGTGAAGTCGAGACTTTCCACGCCTGAGAGGTAAAGCTCCTTCATGGCCTTTGTGAAGGCGTCGTTAAGCTTTATGTTCTTGTTCACGGCAATATAGTTGGCCACGTTTATGTCGGTAGCCTTGTCGAGGCGGCTCTGCTTTTCCATTATAGAGTGGTAGAGAGCGTTCATGGCGTTGATGTCGGCATCGCTGGCGCCGATGGTGCTCATGATCTGCTGGCGTGTTTCGCCGTCGGCTCCGTTGGCGAGCATGGCCATGAGGTATGTCACGCTGAGGGGCGAGATGACGGTCGACTGCATTTTGGCTGTCTCTGTGAAGAGCTTCAGGGCGAAGGCGTTGTTCTTCTGCACCTGTGCACGTTGTGAGTCGTCGAGAATGAGATAGTTTTCGTCCATCTCGTGTGCTTCGTCGGGATAAGCCACCACGGCGTCGCTGACGTTTGTGTTCTCGCTTGCAGCTTTCCTCTGTGTGCCGCATGATGTTGCGACCATTGCTGCTGCCACCATCGACATGGCGGCTACCTTTTCTAATGTTTTGTTCATATTCGTAATATAAAATGTGTTCCTTATTTTTTTCTTTGCTTTAGCCTTAGCCTTTGCTTTTAAAGATAAAAACCCTCTTGAGAGCGCTTTCTTGTATGCTGGTGTGCTTATTTAACAGATTTTAAAATAAAGATCCACACAAAACAGCACAAGGAGAGCCGTGGTTGTGCGCCTTCCTTGTGCTGTGTTGTTGTGTTGACAAAAATAAATGTTTTGGAGATAATCGGGACGTCCTGTTTTTATGACAGGCCCTCTATCTCGCCGTTCACGATGTCTATTTTCAGGGCTTGCGGCACCTTGGGCAGCCCCGGCATGCGCATGATCTTGCCTGCTATGATGACGAGCATCTCGGCGCCTGCGTTGATGACGATGTCGCTCACGTTGACGTCAAAGTTCTTGGCCACGCCGTAGAGCTTCGGGTCGGTAGAGAACGAATATTGTGTCTTGGCTATGCACACGGGGAAACGGTCGTAGCCCATGTCGTAGATCATCTTTAGCTTTTTCTTTGCCTCGGCCGAGAAGCTCACGGTGGCGGCACCATAGACCTTGCGTGCCACCTTACAGATCTTTTCTTCCACCTTGTCGTCGTCGTCGTAGGCCAGGGTGAGGGGAGCCGACGGCTTGTTGGCGATGGTCTCTACCACGAGCCGGGCCAGCTCTTCGGCACCCTTGCCGCCCTCTATGAAGGCGTTGTTCACGGCAAAGCCCACGCCCAGGCCGGCACAATGGCGGCGCACGATGTCGATCTCTTCTTCTGTGTCGGAGGCGTAGCGGTTGAAAGCCACCACCACGGTCTGTCCATACATCTGCATGTTGCTTATGTGCTTGTCGAGGTTCTCAAGACCCTTGGCCAGACCCTCGTGGTTCTCGTTCTTTATCTCGTCCACGGGCACGCCGCCGTGCATCTTCAGACCTTGTGCCGTGGCCACGATGACGGTAAGCTTGGGCTGAAGATTGGCCTTGCGACACTTTATGTCGAAGAATTTCTCGGCACCCAGGTCGGCACCGAATCCGGCTTCTGTAATGACATAATCGCCAAAGGTCATGGCCATCTTTGTGGCGAGTATAGAGTTGCAGCCGTGGGCTATGTTGGCAAACGGTCCGCCGTGCACAAAGGCAGCCGTGTTTTCGGTTGTCTGCACGAGGTTGGGGTTGAGGGCGTCGCGCAGCAGAACGGTTATGGAGCCGGCCACGCCGAGGTCTTTGACGGTAAAGGGCTTGCCTTCAGAGGTGAAGCCGAGCAATATGTTTTCTATGCGGCGGCGCAGGTCGGCCTCGTCGGTAGCGAGACAGAGGATGGCCATGATCTCGGAAGCGGGTGTGATGTCGAACGCCGACTCGCGCACCACGCCGTTGGTCTTGGCTCCCAGGCCTGTGACGATGTAACGCAGGCCGCGGTCGTTGATGTCGAGCACGCGGTTCCACAGCACCTCTTTCATGGCAAAGCCGTTGTCGCGGTTCTGGTAGATATAGTTGTCGAGCAGAGCCGTGATCATGTTGTGTGCAGAGGTGATGGCGTGGAAGTCGCCTGTGAAATGGAGGTTTATCTTGTCCATGGGCAGCACCTGTGCGTATCCGCCTCCTGCCGCTCCGCCTTTCTGTCCGAAGCAGGGACCGAGCGACGGCTCACGCAGGGCGCAGATGGCTTTCTTGCCTATGCGGTTGAGGCCGAGGGCCAGACCCACCGAAACGGTTGTCTTGCCGATGCCCGCCTTGGTGGGGGTGATGGCTGTTACAAGAATGAGGTTGCTCTTCTTTGTTCGCTCTTCATCGATGAGCTTTAGCGGAGCTTTGGCAATATACTTGCCGTAGTTCTCAATCTCGTCGGCAGGAATGCCGTAATTGGTTGCCACTTTGTGAATTTCTGTCAATTTGGTTTCGCGTGCTATCTCAATGTCAGATTTCATAATGTTGATTTTGTTTTTCTTTGAGAATGCAAAATTACACAATATTATTGGGGTGGCAAAATAAATGTTGAATTTTAAAGCCCCACCCCCGCGCCGCTTTGCGGCTTCCCCCTCCCCTTAGGGAGGGGAGTGAATGGCCAGGGCTATAAGAGTTTTGAATTTTGATTTTTGAATTGTCGGCTTTCAGCCGATGTTGAATTTTCGAATTTTGATTTTAGATTTTACGCTCGGCTAATTCAAAAATCGATAAATCGATAATTCAAAAATTGATAAATCGATAATTCAAAAAATGATAAATCGATAATTCAAAGAATGATAAATCGATAATTCAAAGAATGATAAA
>OCIU01002782.1_pt1 | contig 9711 bp, 10 predicted proteins | sample 1538471 | NCBI WGS metagenome assembly OCIU01 (sample SAMN04571693, study PRJEB22368) | human gut metagenome | biome: human gut; material: stool | host: Homo sapiens | place: Luxembourg | collected 2012-06-01 | reverse complement strand
CCACATACACCATGGCGAATAGTGTGCCAACGCCTACTATCTGCCATTGCCATGAGCCGAGCAGAATAAAGCATAGGATGACGGCAAGGATGACGAGAGTGGTGTCAACCCTTATCTTTGCCTTCGGAAACTCAAGCCCTGTAACCTTGTGGATAGCAATCGTAATTCCTTCACCAGGCATAGTTACGGAACCACATTTAACCTCCATGGCAATGCCGATGCCAAGGATGGTGCAGCCGGCAATCTGTACTATGACGTTAATCCAAAGCGTATCGGACAGGAGCCACTGCGTCAGGTACATGTTCAGGTCAATGAGCATACCGAAGAAACATCCGATAACGAGCTGGAACAGCTGTACCCACTCAAAGTTTCTTCTTAGTATCAGTATTTGTGCCACAACGAAGACGGCATTCATAATGATGGTGTAAGTGCCGATAGTCCATGAAGGGATAACATCTATGAACTCACCAGCGCATGACATAACGTACGGTATGGTGGAGATCACACTGCTACCAAGTTGACTCCTGACGCATACGGCTACTCCAAGCGTCATCACATAAAGCGAAATAAGAAGCAGAAAGTGCTGCCAGATGAATGAATTTATCTTATCTTTCATTTTTCTAAACTTTCTTTATGAACTTAGATGGTACACCGCCAACAACAGTTCTTGGTTCTACATTCTTCACAACTACTCCAAGCGGATATAATCCGCAATCAATCTTGAAAATTTTCTTCATTGTGTTTTTTTTGCCTTAAAATTTGAAATGTATAGGTGTTGTAAACTCTTCCCTATTCTCAAGTCCCTGAACATGGCCGAGGTGGTCATCCACCCGTCGATGTTTTTAAGATAGAACACCTTTGCTCATCCAAAGATTTCGTGCAGCTCCTTGTTTGAAAGTTTGCCAATCCAACTCTCGCCTGTCGATACTGTGAGGTCAGCAAGATGCTTCTTTTCTTGTATCATAGCGTCAATGCGTTCCTCGAAAGTGTTTTGCGTGATGAAGCGATGCACCTGTACGTTCTTGTGCTGACCTATACGATATGCGCGGTCGGTTGCCTGTGCCTCTACTGCAGGATTCCACCAGAGGTCGTAATGTATGACGTGAGTTGCTGCCGTGAGGTTGAGGCCAGTACCGGCTGCCTTCAATGAAAGTATGAAGATGCGGTCGTTGCGGTTGTTCTGGAAACGGTCAACCATTTCATGGCGCTGTTTCAATGAGCATCCACCATGATAGAACATCGGTTCTTCATCAAGAGTGTTACGGATGAAGTGCCGGAGCAAATCGCCCATTTCACGGAACTGTGTGAAAATAAGTACCTTCTCGTCAGCATCAATGATACTACGAAGCATATCGAGCAACATTTCTGTCTTTCCCGATAAGGTTGCATCCATGCGGTTGTCCTTGAGATACTGCGTCGGATGATTGCAAATCTGCTTCAAGGCAAGCATCATCTGCAGGATAAGTCCCTGGCGCTTGAAAAGAGTCTGGCTGTCTTCTCCCTCCATGTTCTCTATGACAGCCATACATTTGTTGACGGTCTCTTGGTATAGAGCAGCCTGTTCAGGAGTAAGCGATGCCAGCTCGTTACGTTCTATCTTGTCAGGCAGGTCGCTGATGATACTCTTGTCCGTCTTCAGCCGTCGCATCAGGAACGGAGCTGTCACCTTGCGGAAACGTTCTGCCACACGACTGTCTCCATACTTCTGTATAGGTTTCGCGTATGAATCGGAGAAGTCCTTTGCCGAACCAAGATAGCCCTTGTTTGTAAAGTCAATGATACTCCAGAATTCCGACAAGCGATTCTCCACCGGTGTACCGCTAATGGCGATGTGACAATTGGCAGGGATGCTGTGTATAGCCTTGCTCTGTGCTGTATCGCTGTTCTTAATGTTCTGGGCTTCGTCTATGACGAGCACTTGCCATTTCTGTTTCTTCAGTATGTCGGCGTCGGAGCGCACCACGCCGTATGTCGAAAGGATGATGTCAGCATTTTTGCAATTATCGTCCTTCAGGTCACGCGCCGTACCGTGATATACACCGGTGGTCAGTTGGGGAGCGAAGCGTTTCACCTCCGACTGCCAGTTGTGCAGCAAACCTGTCGGCACTACTACAAGCGCTTTCTTCTTATCCATTGCGCCCTCTTCCTTCATTTTTGCCAGAAGGGTAATGACCTGCAGGGTCTTGCCAAGACCCATGTCGTCAGCTATGATACTGCCGAAGCCTATTTTCATATTGCGATACATCCATGAGAAGCCTCGTTCCTGATAGGGTCGCAACTGTGCATTGATACTTTCAGGCAGAGGTATGATGCTCTGTGATGTAAATTGTCTTATGAGCTCGCGCACCTCATCGGTCAGTTCTACAGGTGCTCCCTTGTACTCACCACAAAGAGCTGCTTGCAACAGTTCGCCCGGCTTAATCTTTGGTGGGGCATTCAGCACTTTCTGCAATTTCGACATTCCCGCCTCATCAATATAGACGTATTGTTCCTTGAACCGGAGCAATCCACTCGCACGACCGAGCAATCTGTTAAATTCTTCGGGTGACAGGAACACATTGCCCACAGCCACCTGCCAGTTGAAGTCGAGCAGGTCGCCCATTGACAGGAATCCATTTGAATCCTTTCCTTTCGATTTGAGTTTTACAGATATTTGTGGACGAATAAGTGTCAGCAATGCCTTTGGCATGATGACGTTTACACCATGCAGTCGCATGGCAGGAATCACTTGCAGCAGGAATGCTGGGAAAGTTTGCATCGTGAACTCAATGCTTCTCTTGCCCTTGTCGTTGATGTAAGCGTCAAGTCCGTCAACTATGTCGCATAGGATGGCAAGCTGACGCAGTATCTCCATTCTGCTTGATGTGTATGCCTTCTTTGTCATCACATCCTCCAGCGGATGACCATCCGCCTTCACATCCACGGCAAAGCCTTTTTCCGTCTCGTCAACAAGGAACGTCACCTGATGCTTGTTCTGCATGAAGTAACGGTCAAGCCATGAGCGTATGCCGCCAGGGGTATTCGTTTCTCCGATACCATTGAAGCGCGAACACTCTGCTTTGAAGAACAAATCATAGAACAGTTCGTCTTTGCCCTCATGCGATAGCATAGGAACGAGCGACGTTATCATCTTGCTGACAAGTTCCTTGCTCTGACCCAGTCTGCCAATAATGCTTCGGGTGGCATCGTCAATCATGGCAGGTTGCCATATAATGTGGTATTCCTTCTCTTCCTTGGCCTTGACACGTCCACGCCCTTTGATTATCACAAGGTCATAGTAAATCTGTGGAACGATGCAACCATGAGCTATCAGTTGAAGCGCACAGATGACCACACTGCGAAGGGCTACAATAGAATCATCATAGTCACGCAGGAAGTCTATGTTGATGTCGAGCAGTTGCTGAAGCAGAGGAAGGCGAATATCGTCAACAGAAACAACGTCACGTTTGTTCAAAGTCTTGCCGCTGGTACTGAGAAACAGTTTCTGCTTATCCTGCAACACCTTTGTTGCCACCTTACTTATGTATAACAGTTCCTTCTGGTAGGCCTGTTGGAAATCGCCATTATGACAAAACGCAGGTGACGATGGCAGAAGGTTGGACAACGGCAGTGTAAGATCTGAGAGCAATGTGTAGTCGGGCATCTGTTCGGGCACTTCCCTCAGTTGCATCTGTTCCATCGTGGCATACACCGCACTCGTATTCTCCACCTCCATCATCTCTGTGGAGTCGGCAGCTGTTATGCCACGCTTCTCCAGCTCCGCCATCAGATCAACGCCATGCAGCGAGAATACGAGGAATGGATTATTGTCAATCTCCATGCTCGTTTTGTAGATGACGGCAGCTAGATGCTTGCAAGGCACAGCCCAGTCTGGACATGAGCAATTCATCTTCAAGTCCTTCCATTGCTTAGGGAATAATGCCATACCTGCCTCTTCAGCCATCTTTGCCAATGATTCGTCCAACTGACGGTTGAAGAGTTTGCTCAGCACGACAGGTTGTTCCAGTATCAGTTTGATGAGTTTGTCAATATCCTTCGACGAGAACTCGGGCAGTTTAATGGTCTCGCTATAGGGCGTTCGGCGGCTTCCCTTCACTTTCGCCCTAATGATGTTGCCCGAGAAATTTATCTCCTGCACCATACCATTACGAGCGTATGAAGCGCCACGAGGTAATCGGTTACTGTAATCAATATTCTTTAGTGCACCGAGCCATTGCTCGCCCCACCATGTCTTTCCGTATTTTGTTGCCATGTTTCAAGTTCTTTTCAATTTCAGCAAATTACCAGCAAATCCATGATACGCTGACAGCCATACGTCTGCAAATTCGCCTCTTCGCCAAATGCCTACTTATAATCTTCTATGAATTGTTTATTGTTCATCATGTGTCTGATTATCTGTCACTTTGTCAGAATAGTGGTACAGAAGTTCGGATAAGAATGGAAGGTACTGCAGCCTGTTATTCAAGACCGCAGTACCAAGTAATTAAAGTTTACTCTGCAGGTGCCCATTTGCAACGAACAGGAGAGACGATTGCGCCCTCTGCCTTCAGCTGCTTCATGGCTGTATCTACCTCTTTGCGGTCGAGCCCGCTGAGTTCTGCAATTTTACCTGCGTTAAGAGGCTGACCTGCCTCTTTCATTGTTGCTAATACTTTTTCTTTTGCGTCCATTGTTTTAACGATTTAATGTGTTATTATTATATTGTTATGCTGTTCAAAGCCTTGCCGTCTGAGAATGCCTTTCCAATGGTCTTGCCAAGTTCTATGTAACCATGATGTATCGGGTCGAACACGATGAGTTCCATCTTCTCCATATCGGGCTTGCCGTCCTCAGCCTTATTGTCATAGACTCATCTGTTGCTTCTTATTTCCAATGTTATATCCATATACGACCGCTTGCCGTCTATATAATCGGCATAAAGGATTTCTTCACCTCGGCCTTTAAGAACATGGCATTTGCCACATATCTCGCAATTATGCAGACATCTCCATTCGTTCAGGACATAATCCAAACGTTCTTCTCGTGTGGATGATTCTATATTCGGTGCGGTCATAAGATGTTTATAGTGCGCCATGCCCTTTCTCTGTCTTGTACTATCCGATGCATTCAAGAAAAGCGTCCACCTGCAATCTCAGATTTGTCATTTGTTCTTCGGTCAGCATCATGCGTCCTTCCGTCCAAGCCTCCATATTCAGTTGGATGCCCGTCTGAGGTGTTGCCATCACTTCTGCACGGATAAACGGCAGCGTGAGCAGTTCGGTCAGTTTCTCACGGCATTTGGCTGTTGCCGATGCGCCACCAGCACCGCTCAGAGCCACCTTCTTTCCGTTAATGGCAAGCGGAGTCTGACGGTCACCTACCACGAGCGGACGTGACAGCCAGTCGATGAGATTCTTCAAATGACCGGGGTAACTGTAGTTGTATTCAGGCGAGAATATCCAGAGTGCATCCGCCTCTTCTACTTTACCCCTCACTCTCTTGACCGATTCGGGCGCAGGAAACTCGATATCCTGATTCATCAGCGGCACATCCGAATAGTCGAGATATTCCACAGTTGCACGCCTGGCGAGCATCTCCTCCACCTCTTTGGCGAGCTTCTTGTTGAACGATTCCTTGCGTAAGGAACCGATAATAAAAAGTATCTTCTTCATTGTCTTTCTATATTTTGATCTTCATTATTGCATATTACTTGCCGTCTCAGGTACATCAAATTCGCCAATGCGGTAATTGATGTTTGCCTTGCGAGCCTGACTGTGTTGATGGCAGCGTGGTATGCGGTATGTCCTCCCGTCCTTGATGAGCCGCGCCCCCGTCTGATGGAAAATAAAGGGAACATCCGCCTTGATACACTGTTCCCGAATGGCAAGAATCCACGCATAGTCGCATGGGCGTGCATTTTGCCCTGATTCGCCTCCTACGCTCACTTCCTCGATGCTTCTGTCAAGATAGGCAGAGAGGTCAACGGCTCCAATCAATGGTGCAACGATAATACTCTTGTGTTTGATGGGCAGCGATTTGAAGATAGGCAGTCGGTAATCGGCCATCTTTTGGTTCTCCACCGTGCAGCCTACCTGCACATTGTCATAGCCGTCACCCCAGTCATCGGGCACGCATTCCATGAAACGGTCAATGCGTTTGGTGAAGAAATAAAACAAGAGGTCTCTCCTCCGCTTCATCATCAGCCAGCACTCCTCACGCCACTCGTCGGCATCGGCGAGCAGGAAGTCGGAAGTGAAACAGGTGAAGACCACCTTGCCGCTCTCAATCTTCCACGACTTGTCACGCTTGAGCTTGATGGGGAGATAGAAATTGCTCGTCTTACGACATTCGCTACTCGACACCTCGCTGCCGTACATCTCGTCCTGCCGATATACATAGCAGTACTTGCACCCAGGACTGACCTTGGTGCATCCGTGCCACGGATTCCAGTTCTCATAGATGTCTATGCGCTCTGCCATAAACTTGTCTTCGATGAAGTCAACGTATAGATATTTATCTGTTAGTATTATATTGAAGCTCCGAGGGAAAATGCTTCTTTTAGGGCGTTGGTGTTTTTGATGTCGCCCTTTTCTTTAACTCCTCTTACAAGTATCTTCCCACAGTCTTCAAGGTGGAAGTAGTTGATGCATAGTCTATATTGGACAAGAATGCTGTCAAAAAGTTCGGGTAATGTGGCGGCACCGACGAGCAACAGGGCAACTTTCTTTATTTTGAAAGAATCTCTGAGTGGATTGTGACACCTGTCGATTAAGGCCTTGAGCTGTGAACTAATGCCGTAAAAATAGACAGGAGAAGCAACAACAAGCATGTCTGCCTTTGCCAACTTGTCGTAAACGGTCAGCATGTCATCTTTTTGAATACAGGATTGATCATCTCTCTTGAAACAAGAATTACATCCTATGCAAGGATTAATGTGATAGTCCCTTACTGATATGAAGTCAACATTGTGCTTGGATGAAGCTCCTTGGGCAAACGATTCCGCCAATATTTCCGTGTTGCCTCCCTTTCGTGGGCTGCCTGATAATATTACGATGTTCATTGTATGTCAGAATTTGAAATGTATAGGTTTTGCAAACTCGTCTCTCTGCTCCAGTCCCTTGACATGACCGAGGTTGGTCATCCATCCGTCGATGTCCTTCAGATAGAACACCTTGAAGATGGGGTTGTCTCGCATGTTCTTGTATAGCGCATTCACGATGGCACTCTTTTCTATGATGGCATCCCTAATGTCCTGCCTTTCTTCAAACACAACCTCAGCCGAGAAACGGATCAAAGGAGTCTGCATCTCGTTCTTTTCCAGTTTGCAGCCGCAGAGTTCCACAAAGGGATTGGCTTGCAGTTCTGCAAAGACCTCCTTCTTGGAATTGGTGCAGAACCACAGCTTCTCATCCTCCAACACCATATACTGCATCGGACGAACCTTCGGCTTGCCGTCCAACCCTATTGTCGCCAAGAATTGGATGCCGATATTGTCCAGATAGTTGGCCACATCGCGTAATGTTATCTCTTGTTCCATAATGATATTTATCTTAAAAACGGGTCAACCGACGCACGAAGCAAGAGCAGAGTCGAGCTTGCTCGAACTATGCCTTGCAAGAAGGAGGAAAACGAAGTTAATCGTTGCCAACAGCTCTGCTCTTTGCACAACGCCGCTTGTTCTCCAAAGTACTTCTCCGTGTCTAAACAACATGAGAGTGGGCACAGACTGTATGCCATACTGGTTTGCAGTCACTCCATACTTGTCCACATCTACCTTGATGATGCGGATTCTGAGACCCAGCACTTCCTTCACCTGTTCTAAGATGGGGTGCATCATCTTGCATGGCTGGCACCATTTGGCGAAAAAATCGACCAAGACAAGTTGGTCACCTGATATAACGTCTTTGAATGTTTCCATCTTTATCTGTCTATTTCTGTGAATCGGTTAAATGTCCTTCCGTCTCTTGTTATTTGCTCGAAAAACATCTTCTTGGGACGAACCCAGTATGCTTCCTCAGCATATAATGCTTGATATACTACCATGCGCTCCTGAGTTTCGCTGTCATATGCGGAATGGATATACTTGTACGTTCCTCCCTTGAAGTGACGGAAAAATCTTTCTTCTTTAACTGAATACTCCATGAGCATCTTCTGTGCCAACGGGGCATACCAAGTCCTGACTTCCTGCTCTGTGGGCGTGTGTCCGCCAGGGAAGTGATAGCTGTTGTTATAGTGCTGCAAGAACAACGGCTCAAAATGAGCCAGTGTGTCTTGTTCACCAAAGAGTCCCCACACACGATCCTTGTAATACGGATTACAACAATCAAACTGTGTGGCTTCGAGTTCTCCAAACTCATGGATGAGTGATTCATCGATGACGATTTTCTGGTTGCCGTCCATGCGTGGAGCCTTGTACTCATGTTGACCTTCGGTCTTCTTCTCTCGCGACTCGGCATAGCCAGAGCAAGCTATGCTCTGCTCTCGCTGCTCGTTCAGTCCGCCAATACGTTCTCTCAGGAAGTCCGTCATCTTGAAATGTGGATTACCAAGTAGGGCAGGGATGCCAACGACAGGAGAAAGCATCTGTGCAAGGAAAGCCCCGCAACTGTTGCCTATGAGCAGGTCTGGCTTCTCCTTGTCGATAAGAATGCGTATGTATTTCAATGCTTCCTTGGGATGAAGAGGCAGGTCGGGAGTCAGCACGATAGCTTGGCCATCAAAGCCTTCCCTCAGTGCTCTCGCCATAGGACAGCTGCCAGTAGCAAAGAAACCATGTAGGAACAGTATCTTTTTCATACTATTTATTCTTTGTCTTGTGGATTGTCGGATATGCCCTTTCTCTTGATTGGACCAGAATGATTGCTACGGTTCAGCTTGATGCCATGCTTGTTCAGTATGCGAAACACAGAGCTTCGGCTTCTGAAACCGCTGGCCCTCCATACTTCATCAATGGGATGACCTGCCACGTACAGGTTGATGACAGTCTTTTCTCTGTCGAGCTTCTGTATCTTTGCTGACGAGACGGGAGGTAGTGACACTATCATCTTCTCCTGTAAATTGACTACATGCTCCGCAGACTTACGCAGGGCAAGAACCTCTTCCGGCAAAGCACCCATCATTTCCAATACATCGGACGGCCTTGTTTCTGGAAACAGCTCGTTCCTTGAATCAATCTGGTCATGGATGCTGACAATACGGATGACCTTGACTCGGCAAAATTCCAGGAACGTTGCCAGTTCCCGAATGCCACGCAAGGCATTGGAAAACTTGGATATGACAAGTTCATCGCCCCTTTACAGGGCAAACATCAGTTGTTTCCAAAGCGGTCTGTTGCGTTCGTTCTCGTCACTTTCTTTAACGATACGGATGCAACCATAGTCGTTCATCCACTTTCGGTCTTCCTCCAGTCTGTCGTACTGGGAGATAGCCATGATGTAACCAATTTTTGCCATTATAAAAAGGTATTTATCTGATATTATGATGGTTAGATACAACCTAACCTTACAGCCAGCCGTTTGTGGTGTGAGGTTTGGTTATATGCATCATTCTATTTTACTTGCAAAGTTACAAATTATATTCAGAAAAATAATCATACTGAGGCAATATAATTAACTATTCTTGCATTTTTAACCTCGTTTAATGTCTTATGGAGTTTACAATAATCATACTACAACAAGTAAGTAGATGTTGAAAATTAGTTTATATCCGAAGAATTGCGTATATTTGTGTCAA
>OCIU01002779.1_pt1 | contig 9718 bp, 11 predicted proteins | sample 1538471 | NCBI WGS metagenome assembly OCIU01 (sample SAMN04571693, study PRJEB22368) | human gut metagenome | biome: human gut; material: stool | host: Homo sapiens | place: Luxembourg | collected 2012-06-01 | reverse complement strand
CCCCCAAAAGGGGCTAACTCGCCCCTTTTGAAACCCCCGTTTTGTCCCACGTCACACGTCACAGTATTTTTAGGTCGTAGTTAGCCTAAAAATACTGACCCCCAAAAACGCGGGTTTTTCGGACTCCAGACACAGTCAAGGAAAGGGTCGATGGCGCAGAGCGTCCATCGACCCTTATCCCAGTCTGGTCTTCCGATTGTCCGCCGCGTCAATTCCGCTATCGGTGAACGAGTCGGCTTAGATCTGCTTCGCAGACCACGCCGCCCCGTAGTCACCGATAGCTCCATTGACCCGTCTACTCGCCCGCATCCCGAGCTTCTGCCTTGGCGTTGCGCTTCAGGTAGTTGCCGCGACAGTAGCGCTCAAGGGTTCCGTTGTAGCCGACGATGATTTCCCAGTAGCACCCATCGAAATCGTTCATGGCCGCGACCGTGAAATCGTTGATTGTCGTGAAACCGTTGGCGATGATGTAGCCGACCAGCTCCTTCAACATCTCCTGCTTCTGGGCAGAGCTGATTTGCTCATAAGCCCCGATGTCGAAGTTGTTTCCCGTGATTCGGCGGCTCGGGTCGTACTGCTCTTTTCCCTGCTTGCGACACGAATCAGTGTCGTGGATGAGGTAGTCGTAGCAATGGCGGATGTTCACGCAGGCTTCGCAGGTGTTCAGCGCCTTCTTGCCTGGCGCGGAAAGGAGATTGAACACCTCCATGATGTGCTTGTAGCTGGTGGTATTCGATTTGGCCACGATGATGTGCACGTGGTCCTTGCGGTGCTCGCTCCTGCTGTCCTTGTCGGCGGTGTGCTCGCAGTACGCATAGGGGAGTTGGAGCAGGTCATCGATGGTCTCACGCCAGTCTGGGCGCATGTTCTCCTGATAGAGAACCGCCCACCAGTACCGAGCCTTTGCGATTTTCGGAGTCTTTTCCTCTTCTTCGGCCATAAAAATAGCCCCTTCCTCGTCATGGAGAAAGCGGCTCCAAGCTGGTAATTCATCCCGAAATTGGTAGAATAGTACCTAGGGTTTGGCGGAGCTGCTATCTCCGTTTTTACTCGCTGGTTGTCGGCGGCAACCACAACCAGCCTTTGATTATTCTAGCCCATCGCGTCCGCGCGGTGGGCTTTTATTTTGCCTATCTGTGCAGCTAGATGCTGGTTTTCTGCAATACCAGCAAACGTAAACTATCGTTTACGTTCCGGCGGAGCGATGTGCTAGCGGCTCTGCCCGCAATCCCGCTGTGGGACATTCCCGCGACGGGCGTTAGACGCCCTTGCAGCATCCCGCGCTTCGCTCGCCAGCGTCACGGGACTCATGTCCTTCTCCAAGGCCGCCAAATCGCGTTTGAGCGCCCTTGTCGTCATCCGCGCACTTCTCGGCGCGAGCTTTCGGGAGAGGTCCGCAATTGCCACCTCAAGCCGTCCAACCGCTCCTCTGATTCCCTCAACGACCTGCTCAACTCGTCCTCGGAGTCCATCGCATCGAGCAGCGATTTCATCGAGGATTCCGCGCTTCTCAAAGCGCCCCGCGTGGTCGAACTGGTCAGCGAGGGAAGCGATGGCTTCCAGCTCCTCAACGTCCTCCTCAAGCCGTCCCGCCGCTTGCCGAACCGACTCCAATCGCCGCTGCTCGCGCTGGAGGCTGTCGCCCACCTCGTTGCGAAGCTCGATTTTCTCGCCGATTTCGCCGTCCAAGCGGTCGAGTTCGGCCATTTTTTCCGCGATTCGGCGGTCGATTTCCGCAGCTTGCGCCTGCTTTTCTCCGACCTGCTCGGTCAGGGCGCCCAATTCGCCACGGGTCTCAACCCTAAGCTGCTCGAGACCGTCCAGCTCGCGCTTGGCAGTTATCGCCCCGTGCTTCGCCTTGTCCCTCGCACCCTCAAGGGTCTCTATCTCGGACTTGAGCGCTCGCGTGGTGCCGACCTGCACCTTGTACGCATCAAGGCTCCTGTAGCCCTTCGCGCGCAGCTCGTGGCGCAGGGGGCGCTCGTACCCGTAGGGCTTCGCGACCTGCTCCCAGAAGTCCTCCTGAAGCCTGCTCATGGTTCCCTGGGCCGTTACCTCCCACTTGCCGTCCGCGTTCTTGCGGCGCTTGTCGGGCGCGAACAGCTCCTTGGCGCACAGGCGATCGTGGCCGTCCTCGCCGCGGATGACTGGGGCAATCCAGATGTGCGCGTGCGGGGTGCCCTCGTCCAGATGAATCTGGGCGGCGAGCAGGTTCTCGTATCCGTACCGCGCCCCGAACCACTGAATCGCCCTATCGAGAAACTCCCTCGCGTCCTTCTCGTCCAAGGCATCGTTGCTTGAGACGATGAACCCCATCGCGCGGACTTGGTTGTCCCTGATTTTCCGCTTGGTGTTCAGCTCGCCCATACGGCGCTCGATGGCCTGTTCGAGCGGAACGGGACTCTCGTCCCCCGCGCGGCACAGGTACCCGACATGCCGGCCGCTCTGGTCAACATCGTTAGCGTAGGTGTGAGCCCGCCTGTCCAGCTCCTTGCCCACGGCTTCAAGGCTCTCGCATTTGGTCGACTTCATGGCAATCAAGGGTGCTACGGTCATGTCAAACTCCCGAGTTCGAACCACCTAAAGGTGCGTTAGCGACTTTGGTATAGTCACGGTATACCAAACTGCGTTTGGCCGTGCAAGGGCGCTGCCCTTGACCCGCTCGGGCGTTCCCCCCGAGACCCCCCAGCCCTACTCATTCGCGGCGTCGCTCATGAGGTGCGGGCCATCGGCGCAAGCGCCGAATGAGGGGGCTTGCCCCCTCAAACTCCCCCGCTCAACCTGATTTGTCATTTGTCATTTGTCACATTATTTTTCGGACGTAGTTAGCGAAAAATAATGAGCGCACCCCTCCAAACCACCCCGACGTATCAGTATCGGATATCGGATTCCCATGGGCGAGGTCGTAGTACCTCGCCCATGGGAATCCATGCCCCAGCCCTCCCGCGCTCGCAGACTTGGGCAAGGAAAGGGTCGATGGAGCAGAGCGTCCATCGACCCTTAATCAAGTTTGGTCTGTTCAGTTGCCCGTCGCGTCAATTCCGCAGCCGGTGAACGAGTCGGCTTAGATCTGCTGACGCAGACCACGCCGCCCCGTAGTCACCGCCCGCTACATTGACCCGCCTACTCACCGCCTAGGGATGGGTGCTTTTCTTCTGGCTCTAGGTGTACAATAATTCTATTGATAATATAACGTGCCTATGAGGGCTTCCGGGATGGGTTCCGAGGGAGCCTTTTCTTCCGGTTCAAGGTGTACAATAAAATCATTGATAATATAACGTGCCTATGAGGGCTTCCGGGATGGGTTCCGAGGGAGCCTTTTCTTCCGGTTCAAGGTGTACAATAAAATCATTGATAATATAACGTGCCTATGAGGGCTTCCGGGATGGGTTGGTGAGCGGGTTGTCTCTTGAGTCTGTTCTTCTCGAATACGGGGCTTCCGAGGTGTCGGCCATGGAAGTCTACTCGGACATCTTCCAGCTCGGCGATGGCTTCATCCAGACGGAGGGCGAGCCGGGTGGGCTGCACAAGGCCAACCCGATAATCCTCGGCTCGTTCGGCGGGCATTACGACAGCGACGGGAAGCTCGTCGGAGACAGGAGACGCCGCCGAATCCTGTTCGAGGACACGTTCGAGGAGACCCTTGCCGAGTTCCGCGATGCGAACTGGGCGATAACGAACGGTCTCACCTACTGGGGCAGGGCGAACACCGCCGACGCGCAGAGCAAGATGTGCGCCATGATTTTCGACCTCGACGGGCAGGATGACGGCACGCTCACGGCCTTCCTGTACAACTGCCGAAGCGACTACCCCGTCTATCCCGAGCCGAACTACATCATCCTGAGCGGCCATAACGTCCATCTGTACTACGTCCTCGAGGAACCCGCCGACCTATACCCGAACACCAAGAGCCTGCTGAAGGACATGAAGTACCACCTGACCGACAGGATGTGGAACAAGCATACGTCGAGGGAATGGGAGCACCCGCAGCACCAGGGCATCAACCAAGGGTTCCGCGTCATCGGCGGCAAGACGAAGGACGGCGGCACGGTCAGGGCGTTCGCGGTCAACACGCACCCCTTCTCGCTCGAAGAGCTGAACGACTTCCTTCCCCCGGAACAGCAGGTAGACCTGTCGAAGAAGTGGAGGGAGACGAGGTACACGCTCGAACAGGCCAAGGAGAGATTCCCCGAGTGGTACGAGAAGGTCATCGTCGGCGGCGGACGCGCCGACCGCTCGTGGGATGCCAAGGAAGACCTCTACAACTGGTGGCTGCGCAAGATACGCGCGGGTGCGACGTTCAGCCACAGGTACTTCTGCCTGATGGCTCTGGCGATATACGCCGTGAAGTGCGGCATCACCGACCGCGAGCGCGTCAAGGCGGACATGGATTCGCTGGTGCCGTTCCTGGATTCGGTAGACACCGAGCACCCGTTCGGCAACGACCATGAGGTCGAGAACGCTCTCGAATGTCTTGACCTGCGGTACAAGAAGTTCCCCATCAAGGACTTGGAGAGGATATCGGGAATAGCGATCCCGAAAAACAAGCGGAACTACAGGAAGCAGCCACAGCACATGGAGTATCTAAACGGGCTGCGCAAGATGCGTCGCGACGTTCTCGGCGAGAACGAGTATGAAAACAGCGGTCGGCCAAAGGGAAGCGGTGAAAAGTGTGAGTTGATTCGCTCCTATGCCCGCGAGCATCCCGGTGCCAGCCATTCGGGCATATCCAAGGCGCTTGGCGTGTCGAGGTCTACCGTCATCAAGTGGCTGAGGGGCTGGAGGTGCGACACCGACGGCCTGCCCGACGGTGCATGGTACGAAAACGGGCACGTTCACGTCGATATGACGGAGCCGGAAATCAAGGCGGGTGAGTGATATGGCAACGAAGCCTTGGCGCTTCACCATCGAGTTCGATGATGAGAAGGCAAAAAGGAATGGTTACAACGTAGATGACCTCTACGATTGCGTGGGAAAGTATGCGGAGCAGATGGGAAACGTGCGCATCGGTCTTGGCACTTGGCAGGCAAAGAGCCGCGAGGTGCAGTTCGGGGCGCAGTGCCCTGTTTGCGCGACTCTATCCAAACAGCCTTGGGTGATGCAGAACATTAAGTCATGGCGCACCTATGAGGATATGAATGAACCGGAGGGTGAGGACTACCTACAGGTAATCCGGGATATCAGTCCGGAACGCGTTTTCGATTAGGGACTGGGAAGGGAAACACCAATGTGGTTGAATACGTGCCATACACTTTGCCATACACTTGCCAGACAGGAGCCAGCACCTTGGCCAAGGTAAAGAAGACCTTCCGAATCGAGGAAGACGCATACGATGAACTGGTGAAACTCTCCGCCGGGTGGGGCGTGGCGCAGGGAGCCGCCGTCGAGCGTGCCATACGCCTTGCCAGACAGATGCCAGACACTTGCCAGACAGATGCCAGCACCCCAGACGGCGGCGATTCGGCGGCTGTCGCGGCGCTAATCGGGCAGCTCGCCAAGAAGGACGAGCAGATAGCCAAGCTCATGGAGACCGTGGCCGACAGCACCAAGGCCGTGCAGGGCGCTCAGGCGCTCCACCACGAGACCGCCCAGACGCTCGCGCTGGAATCGACCGAGCAGAAGCTGAGCCGCTGGCAAAGGCTCAGGAGGGCTTGGAGGGGCTAGCCATGAAGCTCTGGCCCAAATTACAACAGGGTCGCCGGCAGGAAAGGGGAGCCTTGAAGGCTCCCCTTTCTGTTAGCTCCCCTGCTGCTTTACGCTATGGCCATGAGACCATCGGCGAGGATTCCGCGGGCATACGCACCCGTCGACTTGCCCTCGGCCTTCGCTTCCTTCTCAAGAGCCCGCTTCATCGCAACTGGAACCTTGAGGGACAGCGTCACCGTCTCGGGTGCGGCCTTCGGGAGCTTGCCCTCGACAACCTCGCCAACGTTGACCCATCCGCTAGGCCACTCATCGCGCTCAAGGGCGCTTTCCCAATCGGCAATCATCTCATCGGTAACGACCTTGCCGTTCTCGGCAACGATTCCGTTCATGTCTACCTCCATCCCAGCTCACGCTTGAACTTCTTCGTCGGCGGCACCATCGCGTGGAACACGCACCAAACGCCGTCGATATCCATGAATCCAATCAGCTCGGCAAATCTACCGTCGGGAAGCGAGCCGACCGAAATCCAGAGCGGCGGGTCATCCGTGCCGTTTCGCTGACGGCATCTAATCGGGTTCTCCCACGCATACGCAACTTCCTCGCTGGTAAGCCCGTGCTTGAGGGCGTTCCCATGCACTCTGACCACTGCCGTTCTCCTTTCTTTCCCAATAAGTATACCAGATTAGTATACCTGATTAAAGCACCTGATTATCGAGCGGTCGCGCTGGTGCTTCGTGGCCGTCAAGCTCCCTGCGGGCACCCCTCATATCCCCGGCTTCATCGAGCAGAGACCACTCGCCCATCTCCCTCGACAGCCCTTCCATCTCCACGACCTTCTCCCTGGCACCGTTGACGAGCACCTTCTCCGCGCGTCTGCCGTCACGTGCCGTCATGAAGTCGCGACTTGCCGCGAGCGCGGCCTTGCAGATAGGGTTCTCGGCGAACTCGGCGAGCTTGGCCTTGAAGCTCCCGAGGAAGCCGCGCACCGACAGGCACTCGGCTATCTGCGCCAGCTCGGCCTTGATGCGCTCGAACCTCGCGGCGAAGCCCTCGACCTGCGACCTGCACTCGGCGAGCTGCGCCCGGGTGGATGCAAGCTCCGCCCGTGCCGTCTCGAGCTGCTCGGCCTTCTCAGCCAGCATGATTCCGACCACACGCACCCAGTCGCGCACACTCTCATCGTCCGTGGTTTTCCACGCGTGCACCTGCGGCCAGTGCTCCTCTACCTGCTCCGCCGTCCATTCGCCATCGCAAGTCATCTCGATGCGCGTCAGTTGCACCTTGTCCGTATCCAGATGCAGCTCGGCGGCCTTGTCGTAGACCTTGACGTATGCGGGCGTGTTCTTGACCCCCAGATACTCCGTGATGCCATTCGATATGACCGACTTGTACATGCGCCTGTCCTTGCTCAAGCGGCAGTCGTACCGACTGACCGGAATGTCATAGGCGAGGTCAAACCTTTTCAGCCGAGCCTTGGACACACACGTCCCAAGCGTCTTAAGAAGTCCGTGGAACCTTTTATCGCCAGCCACCTTGTTCGGGTTGAACTCGATAAAACCTTTATGCATGTTGACTTTGCAGGACGGCTCCATGAATCCGATTCCGAGTGCAACCGAACTGTCGCCGAGTTTAAAACTCCACAGCTCATACCACCCGCCGGGCCTGATTTTCGATGTCCAAGCGCTCATCTCATCGCAGTCTGTCAGCTGCGCGCCCTTGCGGCTCAGCCACTCGCCACGGTCACCCTTAAACGAAAGAGAAAGTCGAGCCATATCGACCGACAGCGTATTTTTATTGCCGTCCCTATAGGGGTTGTAGTAACTAGGCGAAGTGTCATTAAGTGCATGAAATCCGGCTATTAGACAAGGGCCGGATTTCAAGCCGCCGTTCTCGGGGCCATCCTCGACCCCATCAATTTGTTTACTACCGCCGTCCATAAAAGAAAACCTCCCGTGGTCTCGGGAGGTCACAAACTCGAATACAGTTTGCCAGTTTGCTGTAGCCCTATGCCCGCGTGATAGAATGGGGCTGTGGTACTACGGTGGCATTTGAGCTGCGACCTCATGTGTCAGCGTCGGGGGGTAGGAGCCCCGTTCGCCTTTGCCAATTGTACCTCAACGAGAAACCCGCCCGCCTGGCTTAGGCTGGGCGGGCTTTTTCTTTTTTACCTGCGCTTGTAGACCTCGCGCCTATGCGCCACATCAACCACGAGAATCACGAGCCTGCCGTCATCGATGTCGCACAGAATCCGATAGTCGCCGACCCTGTAGCGCCACACGCCAGCCAGGTTTCCCGTCAGGGACTTGCCCCTGACTCTCGGGTCTTCGAGCTTCGCTATCTCGTCAAGCTCTTCGAATATCCTCGCGGCGATGCCCCTGTCCAGCTTGCGCATCGCCTTGTCAGCGTTCCTCGTGAAATCAATTCGCCAGACCACAATGCGCCCTTACCTCATCGATGCTGTAGGTCTCGAGCCTGCCTGCGCGGTAGTCCTCGATGTCCTTGAGAATCCCGTACTCGTACTCGAAACGGTCAATCGATTCTTGCAGGGCCTCGTTCACGTAGAAGCTCCTCGACCTGCCGGTCTCCTTCGCAAGCCTGCTGTAGCGCTCGTTCAGCTCGGTCGGAATCCTCATCGAAGTGACTGCGGTAGCCATAACGCACCTCCTATGCTGTAATACAGGTACTACTATAACACATCACCGCGCCTGCCCGCGCGACCGCGTAGGCGCTTCGTGGCTTCGGTTCCATGCCTTCGCCGCTTCCGTGGCATCCCTCACCATCTCGTCCAAGCCGTATCCGCCGCCCTGCGCCTTCCTGGGACGCATCAGCGCCCAGATGCGGTCTCTAAGCTCCTCAATTGCCGCTCTAGCTGCTCTCGCCGCTCCTGCGCATCGAGCAGCGATTGAATCGAGGATTGTGCCGCGCTCAGCGCGTCCCGCAGCTTCCCAGCGCCCAATCTCGGCAGCGACGGGTCGAAGCTCCTCAACGTCTCGCGCAACTGCTCGCGTTCCGCGCCGAAGAGACTCCAATCGCGCGGACTCCCGCTGGATTTCATCGCCCACCTCGTTGCGAAGCTCGAGCTTTTCGCCGATTTCGCCGTCCAAGCGGTCAAGCTCGGCCATTTTTTCCGCGATTCGGCGGTCTATCTCCGCAGCTTGCGCCCGCTTTTCATCGACCTGCTCGGTCACGGCACCCAATTTGGCGCGGGTCTCAACCCTCTGCCGCTCAAGGCCGTCCAGCTCGCGCTTGGCAGTAACCGCACTGTGCTTCGCCTTGTCCCTCGCGCCCTCAAGGGTCTCTATCTCTGACTTGAGCGCCCTCGTTGTGCCGACCTGCACCTTGTACGCGTCAAGGCTCCTGTAGCCTTTAGCACGCAGCTCGTGGCGCAGGGGGCGCTCGTACCCGTAGGGCTTCGCGACCTGCTCCCAGAAGTCCTCCTGCAGGCGGCTCATGGTGCCCTGTGCGGTCACCTCCCACTTGCCCGCCGCGTTCTTTCGGCGCTTGTCTGGGGCGAACAGCTCTTTGGCGCACAGTCGGTCGAAGCCCGTCTCCCTGTCGTGTATCACAGGCGCGATCCAGATATGCGCGTGGGGCGTGCCCTCGTCCAGATGGATTTGGGCGGCTAGCAGGTTCTCGTATCCGTACCGGGCACCGAACCAGTTGATGCTCCTGTCCAAGAACTCCCTCGCTGTCTTCTCGTCCAAGGCATCATTGCTGGAAACGATGAACCCCATCGCGCGGACTTGGTTGTCCCTGACCTTCCTCTTCGTCTTGAGTTCCCCCATGCGCCGCTCGACCGCCTTCTCAAGCGGCACCGGGCGCTCGTCCTCCGCGCGGCAGCGGTAGCCGATGTGGCGACCCGACCCGTCAATGTCGTTGGCGTAGGTATGGGCACGCCTGTCCAGCTCACGACCCACCGCGTCAAAGCTTTTCACTTGCGAGCTCTTCATTGCGATTAGTGGCGCGACCGTCATTGGTGAACCTCCGAGTTTGAAGCCTGATGGAGCGTTAGCGACATTTGGTATAGTCACGGTATACCAAACTGCGTTTGGCCGTGCAAGGGCGCTGCCCT
>OCIU01002761.1_pt1 | contig 9812 bp, 7 predicted proteins | sample 1538471 | NCBI WGS metagenome assembly OCIU01 (sample SAMN04571693, study PRJEB22368) | human gut metagenome | biome: human gut; material: stool | host: Homo sapiens | place: Luxembourg | collected 2012-06-01 | reverse complement strand
CGAAACGCCGGTCGATGGCCTTCTGAACCCGCGCCGGAATCAGCCCGGTCCACATCGTGTTCATCACCAGCGTCGCGCGCACCAGACTGCGCGAAATGAGGGTCGAACCGAAGCGTTCGTCGCCCTCGTGCTGCGAGGCGAGCGACAGTTCGGTCTCGGTGACGTGCTGCGACTTTTTCGAGAAGAACAACGTCAGCACCATGATCAGTCCCGAGACGCCCAGCAGCAGGAAGTTGGCCCGGGCGGGAGCTTCGAGCGCCCCCATCATCATCGTTTCGCTGCCCGCCTCGCCGGCGATGCGCCAGGCGTCGTAGCCGGCCAGCGGCACGCCGATGAAGTTCACCAGGTCGTTGCCCGCGAAGGCAAGGGCCAGCGAGAAGGTTCCCGACAGGATCGTGATGCGCATGATGTTGAGCCGCATGCGCTGGAAAATGTAGAGGAGGAGCGACGCCGCGGCCCAGAAGGCGAGGAGCGTCACGAGGACGTGGTCGCCGACGTAGGCCGAAACGGAGGTCGGGATCAGTCCCGAGCTTTTCAACCCCTTGAACAGCGCGAAATAGAGGATTCCGGCCAGCGAGATGCCGCACCAGACGGCTCCCCAGCGGCGGAAGACGGCGGCGTAGCGGAACGAGAAGATGAGGCGCGAAATGTACATGAAAAGCGTTCCGGCCACGAAGGCCAGCGCCACCGACAACAGGATCGCCGCGATGATGACCATGGCTTTGCCCGTGTTGATGAACTGCGAGAGGTCCTGCAAGGAGGTCCCCGGGTCGCCGGCGATGCGGAACAGGGCGGCGGCGACGGCGGCGCCCAGCAGACCGAAGACCATCGACACGGTGGTCGAGGTGGGCAGTCCCAGCGTGTTGTAGAGGTCCAGCAGCAGCACGTTGCCCAGCATCATGCCCAGAAACAGCATCATAATCTCCTGAAAGGAGAACTGTCCGGGGTAGAAGACGCCGCTGCGGGCGACCTCCATCATGCCGCTCGAGGTGAGCGTGCCGACCAGAATGCCGGCGGCTGCGACCCAGAGGATCACGCGGCGCGGTGCGACTTTCGAGCCGAGGGCCGAGTTGAGGAAGTTGACGGCGTCGTTGGCGACGCCCACGACGATGCCCATCACGGCCAGCAGGGCCAGGATGACGACGATTGCGGTGAATAGCGGGGACATGGATTATCCGTTTTCGTAATTGTTATGGTTCTTTACCGTTGCAAAGGTCCGAAACCGATGTTACAAAGGCGTTACAGGGGCGTTGCGGGGGAGTGAAAAAATATCGGGGAGCGGTAAAAAACCGATCCGGCCGCCTGTCCGGCCGCGTGCGACAACTGCAAGCGACAGGCGAGCGCAATCGCTTGCGAATTGCCGGGCCGCCACAGCAGTCAAGGCGTGTGTTTTTGCGCCTTAACTCCCCGCCGAGGCGGGGAGTCAGGGGTGGCTCCGATTCGTAACCGCAGCCAAAGGCTGCGAATGCGGCCGGGCGGGTTGTCGTGTAGCTGGAATTTGTTAACTGTGTTTCTTCAATGTGAAGACGAACTCCAGCCCGCCGCGTTCGCGTTCGCGGGCCGTGATCGTGCCGCCGTGGATCGCAACGGCGTTTTTGACGATCGCCAGCCCCAGTCCCGTGCCGCCCTGTTTGCGCGATCGGCCCTTGTCGATGCGGTAGAAGCGTTCGAAGATGTGCGGCAGGTGCTCCTCGCCGATGCCGATGCCGTTGTCGGCGAACGAGACCGTGCACTCTTCGGGGGTGTCGGAAAGCAGCCGGATGAAGATGTCGCGTCCGCCGGAATAGGCCGCGGCGTTGTCCGCAAGGTTGCGGAATATTGATGCCAGCAGCGACGGGCTGCCGACGATCTCGACCTGCTGCGGGAAGTCGATGTTCACCCGCAGCCGCTGGTCGGCCGTGACCTCGGCGATCAGGTCGTTCAGCACGACGCGCTCCTTCTGGATCAGCTGGCTCGCCTCGTCCATGCGCGTGATGGTCGAGATGTCGGCCAGCAGACGCCGCAGACGCTCGGTCTGTGCGGCGCTTTTTTTCAGGAAGTCCGTGCGTCTTTGCGCGTCGAGCGACGGGTTGGCCAGCAGTGTTTCCAGATAGCCCTGAATCGCTGCCACGGGGGTCTTCAGCTCGTGGTTGATGTTGTTGGTGAGCTGTTTCTTGATGCGTATTTTCTCCTGTTCCTCGTGCAGCGCGAGGGCGTGCTCGCGGTCGCGGTCGGCAGTGGTTTTTTGCAGACGGGCGTAGAGGCGGATGATGTGGCTCGATATTTCGCCCAGTTCGTCGTGAGGAAATGCCGGGAGGTCGTCGATCCGCTCGCTCCGCTCGGCCCGTTCGGCGAATTCGTTCAGCCGGGTGATGTTCTGGCCCAGGCGGCGCGTGGCGAAATAGCCCGCCACGCTCATCAGCAGCGTCACGCCCAGCATGAACCAGAGGAATTCGCGGTCGGCGGCCAGGATTTCACCCAGCGGCACGGAGTAGGGTACGGCCGAACGGACGATGTAGCGGTCGCCCCGCATGGCCGAGTAGAAATAGTTGCGGTCGGTGCTTTCGGAGTGGCGGCGGATGGTGTACCCCGTCCCGCGGGCCAGCGCCTCGGCGACCTCGGGGCGGTCAAGGTGGTTCGCGCCGGGCAGCGTGTCGAGCGAATTGTCGAAAACGACGTGTCCCGCCGGGTCGATCAGCGTCACGCGCACTCCTTCGCAGGGTGCGCCGGAGCGGGCGATGAAGGCGTCGGGGGGCGCGCCCGCATTCACGGCGTCGAGCATCCGCAGGTTGAAAAGCTGCAACTGCGCGTCGAGCCGCTCGGCCTTGAAGTGCTTTTCGCGCCCGTACTGGAAAAGGATGAAACACCCCACCAGCGTCCACGAAAAGACGAGCAGCAGCAGGAACAGCCGCCGGTGGTAGGAAAGTTTATGCTTCAAAGCCGTAGCCATAGCCCAGGCGCGTTACGATGTGTTCCCCGTAAGGTCCGACTTTACGGCGCAGGCGTGTGATGTTCACGTCGACCGTGCGGTCGAGGACGATCACCTCGTCGCTCCAGATGCGGCGCAGGATCTCCTCGCGTGAAAAGATCACGCCCCGGTTCGAGAGCAGCAGAGCCAGGATTTCGAACTCTTTCTTGGTGAGTTGCAGCTCCTTGCCGTCGAGCGTGCAGACTTTGCGCCGGAGGTCGATCTCCAGACCTTCGAAGCGGATGCTTTCGGATTCGGCGCGTGCGGCGGACGTGCGGCGCAGTACGCTGCGCACGCGGGCCAGCACTTCGCGGACCGAAAAGGGTTTGGTGATGTAGTCGTCGGCTCCGATGTTCAGCCCGGCCACCGTGTCGTCCTCGGAGTCCTTCGCGGTGCAGAAGATCACGGGGACCCGGGCCGTTTCGGGATCGGCTTTCAGGAGCTGCGCCATCCGAAAGCCGCTCATCTCGCCCATCATAACGTCCAGCAGGATCAGCGAATAGCGTTCGGGATGCATCCGGAGGGCCTGCTCGGCGCTGTATGCCACGTCGGCTTCGTAGCCTTCGACTTCGAGGTTGAATTGCAGGATTTCGCACAGCGACTCTTCATCGTCGACCACCAGGATTTTGTGTTTTGCCATAAATGCGGGTTTGAGTCCGCAGCAAATTTACGCATCATTCACCGATGTTGCATGCCCCCGGCATGACATTTAACCGAAATGTAATGTTGTCTCATGCGCTTTTGCGGTCAAGAAGCGCAGGGGGCTTTTGCCGGATGCCTGCAAAAACCCGAAAAGGCCCCCGGAGGCCGGGAGCCTTTCGTGTCGGGCGACGCGGGAGAGCCTATTTCCCCAGCACCTCCATCTGCTGGCGGATCGACTCCTCGTGGATGGCCTGCAGGACGGTGCGCATGAACTCGCGGTCCATGCCCATCTGCCCGGCCTGCCCGGCGCGGCGGGCCAGCAGCTCTTCGTAACGCTGCGTTTGCAGGACGGGCATGTTGTGCTCCTTTTTGTACTGTCCGATGTCGCGCGAGACGCGCATGCGGCGCGAGAGCAGCTCCAGCAGCTGGTCGTCGAGCTTGTCGATCTGCGAACGCAGTTCGGTGAGGCTCTCGGTGGTGATCGACTCGTCGCGGATCACCAGGTTGCGGATGATATAGGCCAGCGCCTCGGGGGTCACCTGCTGGGCCTTGTCGCTCCAGGCGCAGTCGGGCGAGCAGTGGGCTTCGATGATCAGTCCGTCGAACCCGAGGTCCATGGCCTGCTGCGACAGCGGGGCGATCAGCTCGCGCTTGCCTCCGATGTGGCTCGGGTCGCAGAAGATCGGCAGGCGGGGGAGACGGCGGTGCAGCTCGATGGGAATGGCCCACATCGGGTGGTTGCGGTAGAGGCTCTTGTCGATCGACGTGAACCCGCGGTGGATGGCCCCGATGCGGCGGATGCCGGCGTTGTAGATGCGCTCGATGGCGCCGATCCACAGCTCGAGGTCGGGGCTGACGGGGTTTTTCACCAGCACCGGGACGTCCGTTCCGCGCAGGGCGTCGGCGATCTCCTGCATGGCGAAGGGGTTGGCCGCCGTGCGTGCGCCGATCCACAGCAGGTCGACGCCGCCTTTCAGCGCCGTGGCGACGTGCTCGCGGGTGGCCACCTCGGTGGCGGTGTACATGCCCGTTTCGCGTTTCACGCGCTGGAGCCAGGCGATGCCCGCCTCTCCGACGCCTTCGAAGCCGCCGGGTTTGGTGCGGGGCTTCCAGAGTCCGGCGCGGCAGATGCGGATGCCTTCGGCTGCCAGCGAGCGGGCCGTGTCGAGGACCTGCTCTTCGGTTTCGGCGCTGCACGGGCCTGCGATTACCAGGGGGCGCCGGGGGTCGATTCCCGGGAGTGTGATGGGTTGAATGTCGTTCATGGTTGCGTTATTTTTGTTTGTTTTTTTAGTGTCTTTCCTTTTTCCGGCTGCTTGCGGTGCGCGGCGTTCCGGGGCGTCAGATCGCGGGGTTGGGGCATTCGGCGTATTCGCCGAGAATGCGGAAGTCGCTGGTGAGAGGCCGTGCGGCGTCGATGGCCTGCCGGTAACGCATCGGGTCGTCGAACGTCACGTCGACGTAGAAGCGGTATTCCCACTCGCGCCCGATGATGGGCAGCGACTGTATTTTGGTGAGGTTGATGTCGTAGAACGAGAGGACGGTGAGCACCTTGGAGAGGCTCCCCCGGGTGTGCGGAAGGGTGAAGAGCAGAGAGGCTTTGTCGGTGTGGGCGGGATCGGCGAATTCCGCGGCGCGGCGCTCGTCGGCGAGCAGGAGGAAGCGTGTGAAGTTGTGTTTGTTGGTCTCGATGCCCCGCCGGAGGATTTCGAGTCCGTAGAGACGGGCTGCGTCGGCGCCGCAGATGGCCGCCGTGCCTGCGAGGCGTCCCTCGGCGATTTCGCGCGCGCTGCCTGCGGTGTCGTCCCTTTCGACGATCTTCATGCCGGGGAGGGTTTTCAGGAAATCGCCGCACTGCATCAGGGCGATCGGGTGCGAGCGGACTTCGGCGATGTCGTCGGGCGTCTGCCCGGGGAGGGCCGCCAAGACGTGCGAGATGCGGAGTTTCTGTTCGCCGATGATCCGGGCGCGGCTCTGTTGCAGGAGCTCGTGGTTGGGCAGCAGGCTGCCGGCGATGGTGTTTTCGATGGCCGCGATGCCCAGCAGCGCCGGATCGGCGGCCATCCGGGCGAACAACTCGTCGAAACTCAAGCAGGGCAGCACCTCTATTTCCCGGTCTGCGAAATAGCCGCGCGCCGCCGTTTCGTGATAGCATCCTGCGATGCCCTGTATTGCGATTTGTTCCATAATGGTTTGAAAAAGAAAATCCCGCTCAACCGAGCGGGATTTTCGTGTCATATTAATCTATACTATCTGTATACAGTTAATTGCATGCGATCCCGCTTTTTCCCTTGCTATAAAAGAAAAAGTAATAAAAATAGTATGCAAAACCGTATGCTCTCATCATTCGATGGCTTTTATCGTTGGCAAATGTAGCGAAATAATCCGTAAAACCAAACGTCCGCCGTATTTTTTTTGCGAAAAAATCAGCCCTTGCGGTGCCGGAACCGCTTGCGCAACTGCTTGCGGCGGCCGAACGCCAGCCGGAAGAAGGTCCCGCGCAGCAGCGTGTCGTCGACATCCCATCCGCGCGTTTCGGCGTAGCGGTCGAGGATGTAGAGGAATGCCACGGCGGGGCAGGACAACCGCCGGAGGTTGATCATGCAGGCCCGGGAGGAAAGGGGCCGGTCGTCGAAATGCATGCGGTTGATGTCGATCAGCTGGAAGCGGTAGGCGCCCGCGGGGGTGCGGTCCCAGAGGATGTTGCCGTGGTTGAAGTCCCGGTGCTCGATGCCTTTCTCGTGGAGCTGCACGGTGAAGCGGGCGAAGGCCTCCAGCACGGGCAGGGTCCCCGCTGCGGGGAAGCGTGCGGTGGTCTGCGACAGCGGGGTGTAGTCGGAGCGCCGCGAGACGTAGTAGCTGTCGCAGAGCAGTCCGCGGCGGCGGTATTCGCTCCATGCGACGGGTTCGGGCGAATCGACGCCCAGCGCCCGGAGCCGCACGGCGTGTTCGTACGAGCGGCGGGCCTTGCTCCGGCGGAAGAAGGTGTAGATGACGGCCCGCAGCAGGTTCGGGCGCTTGAACCGTTTGACGACCAGCCGTTCTCCCTCCGCCTCGAAGGCTTTGATCGTGTTGCGTCCCGCGTGCAGGACCTCGCCTTCCCGGTCGAAGAGTTCGGGCAGGCGTTCCGCGAAGTCCCGCAGGTGTTCCGAGGCCGTATTGACGTGAATGTGCATTGCGGTGTTTTTTCTGTAGCAAAGGTACGCACCCGCGGCGTAAGGCGTTAGTCCTGTTTGATTGTTAAGTTGTTCTGAAACGGAAAAGAAAGGCGGATTTCATCGGGTGGCGTGCGGAGAACGCGCTCCTTTTCCCCGAAGGCCGGGTGCGGTTCCGGACGGGCATGAAACGAGCGGAACTTTTTCCGCTCGTTTTCGGGATTTATCTCATCCGGATGTGGAACGCTTTGGGGCGTGTCATCGTCTTCGTGGAGGTGCGGCCGAACGAGTCGGCGACTTCGATGCGGACGGTCGTCGCAGGTCCCGAGGCGCGGTAACGCCACATGTGGGGGTTGCAGGCCGTCTGGAACGGTCTGGTGCCGCGCATGTAGGTGATCTTGTGCAGCCGAAATCGTTGGGCGTGACCGGTCTCCGGGCGAAGCCCTCGGCCGCGGCGGCCGTCGCCAGCGACAGCGCGCAGCACCGGTTTTTCGGAAACGGGTTTCCGTGGGGCGCGTTATTTCGAAGAGGGGTCGAATACGAAGATGTTCTGGTAGTGTTTCGTATTGTCGGCGGTGATTCCGCGGGCCGTGTATCCCAGGTAGAGCTTGTCCTTGCAGACCTTGATGCCCTCGGCTTCGAGCGTCCCGAACACCGAAACGCCGATCTGGGTCAGTTTGTCCTTGTCCAACACGACGGCCACCTGCGTCCGCTCCTCGACGATGTTGCCCTCGAAGTCGAACACCGTGACGTAGGCGAACGAGCTGCCCGAGTAGAACGAGCCGAAGAGGTTGTAGTTCGACTGCCCCTCGGTGTAGTAGAGCCGGTTTTTGTGGACGTCGTAGCCCTGCCAGTCGTAGTAGGTGGCGCCGCTCGCGCCGTATCCCGTCTTGAGGAAGCGCGGCCGGGCGACGGGCGTCAGCGTCGTGAGGTCGTGGCAGCGCACCACCACGCTGACCGAGTTGGTCGAAGCGGGTCTGTCGGTCTGGAAGCCGTCGGTGCAGGTGATCGTTACGTTGGTCATCGGGGCCTTTTTCGCCTCGCTCAACTTGTAGATGACGAAACACCGGTAGGACGAATTTTTGCTGTCGCCGTAGTTGATCGTCAGCAGGTCGTTCTCCGCGTCGATCGAGGGGTGCAGGTCGGTGTAGTCGCCGATGTAATAGTAGTCGTTGCACTCGTTGGTCTTGACGGTGGCTCCCTTCACGTATTTGACGCGCCCCACCAGTTTTTCGTTCCAGTACTGGCCTTTGGCGTTGCAGACGCCGTAGGCTCCGGCCCACAGGTAACGGTCGGCGCCGTCCTCTTCGAGGGCGGTGTTCGTCCCGTGGCCGAAGTAGGTGAGTTTCATATAGTCCTTGTTCTCGGTCTGCACGTCCGGGGTCTTGTTGGGCTGCGCGCGGACCCAGTTCAGCTGCGCCTGGTTCGTGTTGGAGAGCTGCGTGTACCAGACCGAGCCGTCCGAGTCGAGGTTGAAGCCCTGCATCGCCGTGTTGTCCGGCAGGTAGGTGTTCCGGCTGAAGATGTTCGAGGCATCGAACCGGTCGATGCCCGTGGTCGACGATTTGTCGGGACCTTCGGGTTTGCCGGGACCGGGCGTTTCGCCGCCGTCTCCGTCGCCGCCGCAGGCGGTGCAGAGCGAGAGGCCCAGAATCGAAATAAGCGTGAATTTCAACAGTTTCATAGCATGTCGTTTTAGTTGCGGTAAATTAGGTATTGCCGCCCGAGGCGGCAATACCTAATAAAACCTGTTGTTTCTAATTTGTGATTATCGGTCTTTCGTTACCTGGATGTCGTCGATCCACAGGCGGTAGTGCTTGGTTCCGTAAGGATGCGCCGCGATTACGATGCGGGTCTCCTTGGTGGCTCCGGCGATCTTGACCACATGCTCCGTGGGATTTACGTAGTCGGTCGTGGGAATTTTGTCGCTGTCCACGTGCGTCGTGCACTGTACGGTCACCTGCTTGTCCGTGTTGGCCGTGGCGGCCCCTGTCGGTTCGGCCTTGGTCGGGCCTCCGTCGGTGATGGTTCCGGGACCTTCGACCTGGATGTAGTGCTGTTCGTGGTCCTGTCCCCACGAGTGGTACGGCTCGAAGTAGGGCGCCGTGTGGCACGTTACGGTGATGTCGGCCGTTCCTTCGCCGATTCCGGTCAGCTTGGGCGTCTTGATGTAGCCCGAAACGGATGCGGTCGAGAGCAGTGCGGCTCCGGTCTGGGTGCGTACCCAGAAGCCCTGCCAGCCGGGATAGTCGGCGTCGGCGTAGTTCGTGCCGTAGGTGTCGCCTTCCCACCATGCTTCCCACAGTTTGGCCGCTTTCACCGGACCGCGGTTGTCGGTCGCGCTCCCGACGTAGTTGAAGAACGAGTCGGTGGAGTTGACGGGGTTTACGATTTTTCCGGTGGCCGCCGGGCAGTTCGGGTCGTCGGGGTCGATGTTTGCACCGATCTGGGCGTTGGTGACTTCGACGCCGAATGCCTGGTAGATCGGACAGCCTCTGAACCAGAAATCGTCGAAATCCTTGTAGAGGATGACGTTCGGCGCCAGATTCTCCTCGGGAGTGGTGAACGACAGCCACGTTTTGTCCGAATCCTCCTTATTGGGACCCAGCTCGTGGGCGACGATCCAGAACCAGTAGGTCGTGCCGGGTTGCAGGTTGCCGAAGGCGAAACGGTTGTGCGCGAAGAACATGCTGCTGGCGGTGAGCCAATCGGCCGTCTTCGAGGTGTAGTTGCGCAGGTTGTCGCCCTCCTCTTCCAGCGCGAGGCCGAAGCTGAACGAGCGGGGCGTGCCGTTGTTGAAGTTCGTGCCGGTACCCTTCTCGTAGTCGCCCCAGTCGAGGACTGCCAGGCGGGGCAGCAGTTTGAACATCGTGACGGTTACTTCGCCGGCCAGTTTGGCGCGGCTCTCGGCGGTGAGGTCGTAGGGGGTCGCGACGGACGAGATCTCCACGTGCAGTTTGACCGTGATCGGGCCTTTCTTGGTCGGCGTTCCGCTCAAGGCGAGGGGAATCGCTCCGTCGCCCGCCTCCATTTCGTATCCCGAGAGCGATTCGATGGCGATGCCTTCG
>OCIU01002747.1_pt1 | contig 9849 bp, 7 predicted proteins | sample 1538471 | NCBI WGS metagenome assembly OCIU01 (sample SAMN04571693, study PRJEB22368) | human gut metagenome | biome: human gut; material: stool | host: Homo sapiens | place: Luxembourg | collected 2012-06-01 | reverse complement strand
GGCGGCAATGTCTGTCGAAGACATGTCGATAAAGTCGGGATACAGCAGTTTTACGGTGTACACCGAGTCGGCATAAGCCGCACCAAGGGGCATGGCACATGTAAACACGGGTAACTGCTCACCTATGGCAACATCCTTTGCGGTGAGGTTAAAAAACCGCTGCGCATGGCTCACAGAGCACATGAGCAACAGCATGAGGAGCACTATGGTTCGGTACAATCGTCTCACTGTCGTTTTTTCTTCTTGTCTGCTTATTTACAATTAAACTCCAGCACCTTGCGGTCTTCAACCCATCCCTCCAGGTGGTCGTCAATGTGTACGGGTCCCACGCCCACGGGTGTGCCTGTATAGATGATGTCGCCTGTCTTAAGTGTGAAAAACTGTGATATGTAGCTCACAATGTGGTCGATGGAGAAGATCATGTCGGAGGTGCGGCCCTCCTGCACGGTCTGGCCGTTGATGTCGAGATGGAAGTGCATGGCTTGCACATCACGAAATTTCTCCTTGCTCACCCACTCGCCCAGCGCGGCAGCGCCATCGAAGCCCTTGCACAGGTCCCAAGGCTGTCCTGCCTCGCGAAGCTTCTTCTGCAGCTCGCGGGCGGTGAAGTCGATGCCCACGGTCACAGCGTCATAATATCTGTGTGCGAAGCGCTCAGGCACGGTCTTGCCCAGCTTGCAGATGCGCACAACAAGCTCTGCCTCATAGTCGATCTGTCCCAGGTGGTCAGGTATGAAGAAGGGCTTGCGGTCCTTCAGCAACGCCGAGTCGGCCTTGGTAAAAATGACGGGAGTCTCTGGTTTATATAACGTTCCGTCCAGCTCTTTATTGTGCTGAGCGTAATTCATTCCAACTGCAAATATCTTCATTTTCTCTCTTCTCTTTTTGTTTGTATGTCACTGATGCTCACAAAGGTACTTCATTTTTCCGATATCTGCAAGAAAGCGGCGCGTTTTTGCACAAACAGCCTTGTTCAGCGTAAAGGCAAGAGAGAAAAGAGGAAGGCAGGAAAGAGAATGTAAGATGAATGAAAAAGAACGGAAGATGAATGAAAAAGGGCGCAAAAGCAGGAGGTAAGGCAGGATAAAAAGAAAAGATGGAAGACAGAGAGAAACGAGAAGATGCAGGAGAGAGTAGAAAAATGCAGGAGAGAAAAGAAAAAGTACAGCAAAAAAAAAAAAAAAAAAAATATACCCTTTCGGGTGCAATATAAATTATTTTTCTTATATTTGCACCCGAAAGGGTATAATTATTTTAAACGTCTACCTTTAAAAAAGTTTACAGCTATGGACATGTCTTTATCTTCTTTTGTTAAAGAGCGCCGCAAGCAGCTCAACCTGACGCAAACCGATCTGGCAGAGAAATCGGGCGTCGGACTGCGGTTTGTGCGCGAGCTTGAGCAAGGCAAGCAGACCTTGCGCATGGACAAGATCAACCAGGTGCTGGCCTTGTTCGGACATGAGGTGGGAGCGGTGCCTGCCGCCTCGCTACGCCAATAAACCAACAACTTACATGGAGCACGAGGACGTTGAAGCGATTGACCGTACTTCCGTGCAAAGAGGCTTATAAGAAGAAATTAACGAACTGTATAAACGGAAAAAGGGAGAACCGACAATCGCGTCGTCTCTCCCCCATCACAATCCTTTGTGGTTTTACCACCCTGCAAATCAATCTATATATGCTGTAATCCTTTTGACAATCCGTTTGCTTTACCTAAACCAATTTAAACTAAATCCCTATCTTTCCTAACTACGATTCTTTCTATTATTTACCCAATTATCATATCATCAATATAAAATCATTACCTTTAAAAACTAATTATCACGCTTTCTAATTAGCTAAATCTTAAACTTTTACGCTTTACTTAATTTTTTCCTTTTGACATTGCAAAGGTATGAACTTTCTCACACACTTCATTAAAAAAAGATGCGAAAACATGCAATATTGCTGTGCAAACGTTTGACTGCATAGCCTTTCGGCGTATTTAAGGGCGATGTTGAGAACGCCTATAATATAATAAGGTGGTGGGAACGCCTATAATATAATAAGGTGTAGGGAACGCCTATAATATAATAAGGTGGTAGTTGACGAGTTCTTGCCTAAGCAAGAACTTGTCAATCAAACATGCAGCGAGGATTCATCAAGGCGGGTGAGCGCCAGTCGATGCCGCGGTCAGAGAGCGCGTCGGAGAGACGACTCCAGTAGGCATGACAGAAGCCCATGGAGCGCGGCGTGTCCTTGAGATGCGAGAGAGCCTCGCGCTCGGCATCGTCGATGACCTCCTCAAACCGTGCTGTCCATTCCACAGGGTCGTCCTTCATGTGCCCCTCCTGCTCTATCAGGTCGAGCTTTCCACTGTCGGCATACTGTATGTTGCGGTCCACACGGGCGAGCTTCTCCATGAAATGGTCGGTGGAGCTGAGGTCGTGACCCGTGTCACACTCAATGATGTGCAGCAGATGGATGATAAAATTTATGAGTTCTGACCTCAGGCGCGGGTGACCAAAGAGCGATTCTTCCATGCGCTCGGTAGCCCAATAGAGGGTGTCGGTGACATTGCCGTAGCCCGTCACCTTCTCCAACTCGCGACCATACTTGAGCATGGTGCGACACAACCCAGCGTTCTGCCATGTGGGACCGCCGATCTGCTTGGCGTTCTCCTCTGCCACGAGCACCGCTCCACACACCACGTCGGTGTAAAGGTCTATAACATCATCCTTGCCCTCAAACGGCGTCACCTCAGCCTTGGCGAGGGCCGCCTCATACTCTTTACGAACTTTCGATTTCATTGTTTCTTGGTTTTTATTTTCTCGGTTTTTAAAGATAACAAACGGGGGCATGAGGTGAAACGTCACGGCTGCAGTGGTTGCCGAAACAAGCTGCAAAGACGAGCGAAAAAGCAAACGCTAAAACTGCATATTTATTCATTTTGACCCCCTTTTTTAGTGACGTTTTAAAAGTGCCCAACTTACGATTTGAAAGTGCCCATTTGACGTCCTCAAAGAGGCTCTTTGACGAGCTCATTAAGGCCCTTTGACAGCCTCAAAGAGGCCCTTTGACAAAACCACCCCGTTTTTAAGAGTTGTTAACAAAAACAATAAGTTCAAACCGCCATATTTTTGAAAATAGAAAGCAAAACCCTTATTTTTGCTTACAACCGCTATTTTGGATATTTATTCATTTCCCCTCCCGTTTTTGCATATTTATTCATTTTTGCTTGATGCAAAGATCAACATTTACATCGCGATTTTTTATATTTACATCACGATTCGCGCTCGTTGTTTTTTAAACATTAACTGAACGCTTGCTTGAGATACAAGCAAAACCAATCAATAGGTAAACACCTCACACTGCAAGTTGTCAAAGCGTCGTGCCTTGAGGTCCTCGGGGCGTATGAGGAGGTAGAGGGAGCCACAGTCGAAGAAGTGGAGACCCCAGCGGTCGTCCTCCTCGACCTGCAGCAAGGCGATATGTCCGGGATAGCTGTCGCTCACCTCGTCCTGGTAAGGAATGGAGAGGAGGGCGTGGGTATCGGATGTCTCCACACCTTCATAAAAGGTTATCTCCTCGGCAGGGCGGAATATGCTCTCGCCCGTGTCCTCCCAGTGCAGGTCATAAGGCTGCACGTCATCGGGCACGTCCTCTACATAGATCACGCGCACCATGTCGCCCACGGGGCCGTGCAATGGAATCTCAATGGGTGAACTGTCGCCAAGAAAATAGTCGATGGCAGCGAAGAAATAGAGCATGCCCTTGCGGGGCAGCAGTCCTTCTTTGTCGAAGGGCGCCACGTCCTCCATCCTTATCTGGCAGATAAAGGTCAGCGGCTCGGGGTAGTCTTCGCCATGTTCAATGATGACATTGCCGTGGATGTCGCGTTTCGGCATGCCGTTGCTGCCCATGACCACCTGCGTGTCGTCTACCATGACATAGGGGTAAGGCATGTCTTCGGGCAGGTCGGGGGCTCCCCACCAGTGGCTTCGTCCCACGAGGTTCTCGGTGGTGGGTTTTGTTATGATACTGATGCTTTGCATATTTTTTTCTCGTTTTTATTGTTATTTTTTTTACTCTTTTCCTTCTTTCTTGCTTCTTGCGGGAGGCTAAAAACACCGTTTGCGTGGGGGTTAAAGACAATAGAGACAATAGGGACAATTTTTTATTTTGCTCAAAAACAATATCTCGCTCAAAGGCAACATCTCGCTCAAAGACAACATCTCGCTCAAGAACAATATTTTTGCTTAAAAGCAACATGACCACAATTTCATATAAGCACGTTTTTTGCGCCAAGAATTGTCTCTATTGTCTTTAAAAATGTCTTCAAAAATACCGCTTGCAGGCAGTCAGCAACAACAAGCATTGTTTTTGTCTTTAGCAACGGGCGCGAAGCACGGTGCAAGCCGCCCCCTAATCTTCTTCAATCTCCTCCTCTGGCGGCCAGATGTCGAGCAAAATTTCGAGGGCAAGCTCGTTGCCGGCCTCGGCAGCGGTCATGAGGAAGTCGTAGAGACGTTCATAGTCGAGCATCAGGTCGGCGTCGGGGTTGGCAAAATAAGCCTGGTGTATCCACCCCCACGACTCCTCGTCGTCGGGTGTGAGAGCCCCTGCATCTATCGCCTCCTCCAACATCATGACGAACAGTCCGTTGCGGGTTATGCGCATCGTGGACCAGTCGTTGGAGGAAGCGAGCACTGCATCGGCCACCAGAGCGGGCTTGTAGCCCTCGTTAGCGGCAGCATGGAGCAGGTCCATGACCTGTTGTTCCTGCGGCAGCGTGTCGTGGTCGCCGTTCTCATGGCGCTCCGCCACGAGGTCAAGCACGGAACACGCAAGCCTGTAATGGTCGTTTGTTGTCGTTTCAGTTGTCATAGTTGGGATTTTTTAAGACATCGTTTCTATAACATGCACCTTTCAATAGCCATAATTTCTCAAGAACTCCTCCGCCATGGGGTCGCCATCGTTGGCGGCCTGACGCATAAATTTCAGTCCGCCCGTGCGGTCAACCCTTCCGCCACGGCCCTCATAGAGCATATAGCCATAGAGCGCATCAGCAATGCGGAACGACGAAGAGGTCACCTTCTCAAGCATAGACCGCGCACGGCTGTCAGCAATCGACGTGTTCTTTTGCAGCAACAGATGAGCAAGATTGGTCAACGCCTGAGCATAGCTCTGCGTTATCATGCCTTTGTAATAACTGTCGGCTTCATATTGTTCCTTGTATGCCTCATAATATTTTAGAGCCAACACTCTGTTTTCGCGTCCATATTCGGAATAATAGTGCATGTTGCCGAGCCTGTAGAGAGGCATGCCGTTGCAATGGTCTTTACATTTCTCCAGCCACGAGTAGGCTTCGTCATAGTCGGCATTGACCACCTCGCCCTCAAGCAGGAAGAGAGCTGTGCGATACATTGCCATGTAGTAGCCCTCTTTGGCAGCGAGCAAGTTATACTTGTAAGCCTGTCTGCCATACCACGCACAGTCGCGGTAGCGGTAGAACGTGTTGACCTCGGCATCTTCATAATAGGTGAAGAAATCGCTGAAGAGGGTTGCCAGCCACATGTAGGCGTCGTTTCTGTAAGGTTCAAAGTCGTAGCTAAGGTCTACCACGAGCGGATGAGCCTGGCGCAGACGATAGAAGGGGCAGTCGAGGTCGTCGTTGCCGTCGCCGTCTTCATAATAGATATGGGCGAGATACACCTGCATGTCTTCCTGGCATGACAGCTCGTCGGGGTCGTCTTCGGTCTCAAGGAGGCAGCGTCTGGTCAGCTCACGCGCCGTCTCATAGTCCTCATTGTTGATAAGTTCATAAACCATAGCCTCAACATCATACTCGTCGGAAGAGAAATTCTCTTCCACACAGAGCCTCATGTTGTCGAGCATAAACTGCACCTTGCAGTCGCGCTCCAGCGTGGGGTTCAGCTCCTTGATCTTATCCATGGCCCTCCGGTCGCCAGCCTCATGAGCCTTGAGGAGCCATTCGTTTGCCGTGTCCATGTCGCGTGTGCAGCCCGTGCCGTCGGCATAGCGTGTGCCGACGATATACATGCAGTTGGCGTTGCCCTGCTCGGCACCCTTGATGTAAGCAGCGAGGGCGTCGCTGTAGAAGCCCTGCTCGTCGAGGGCGGTGCCCTTGCCATACCACGCCGCCACCAAGCCCTTCGTGGCAGCCACATCAAACCACAGCGCCGCCTTCTTCACGTCGCGCTCTTGGCCGTCGAAGCCCTTCATGTAAGCCCATGCGCGATTGTTAATCTCGTCGAGAGTCATGTTCTTCGACTGTTCGCGCACCTCGTCCTCGGGGAAGAACTCGGCAAGGCGCTCTGCGCCACGTTTGTCGCCAGCATCGTGCGCCATCTTCAGGTAGAGGCGTGCGCCACTGTCGTCCTTGGGCCATCCGCGCCCGTTGTGCAGGTTGCGGGCGAGGTTCAGCATGGCGGTGGTGCAGTTGAGGTTAGCACCTTTGAGATAAACTTCGTTTGCCTTGTCGCTCTTGCCCTCTTGGTCATAGCACCATCCCAGGTTACAGCAAGCCGCACCGTCGCCACGGTCGGCGGCAGCACGCAGGCACCGCTTGGCAAGCTCCAGATTTTTGGTGAAGCCGTTGCCGCCCGTCATCCAGTAGTAGCCGCGGTTTGACATGTCGATCGTGCTCATGCCCTTCCACTCGTCTTCCTTCACCGGTCCGAACCAGTCGGCCATGAGCTGCTGCGTGTCTTTATAGTTTTTGTCGGCACACGTCTTCAGCAGGGTGTAACACTGGTGGAGCACTGGCGGATTGGTTTCCGACTCATCATGATAGATATGTGCAAGGGTGCGACAGGCACTAAGGTTCAGCAGCTTGGCGCTCTTCTCTATCCATCTTCTGCCCTCGGCCTTGTCTTGGGTGCATCCATAGCCTGTGTTGTAGAAGAATCCAAGGTTGTTCATGGCCTGCGAGTTGCCTTTCAGGGCTGCATGACGGGTTACCTCAAAGCAGCGTGTCTCGTTTTTGGTGGTGCCCCACTCATAATAATAGCAGATGGAAAGGTTGAAGAACGTGTTGACATCGGGATCCTTGCTCCACGCTTGCTCGTAGAGCGTCACGGCAGCAGCATAGCGCTTGGCAGAATACTCCTGCGTGGCTTCGTCATATAGCCGGATGGCAGCGTCGTGATCCGACTCGGTTTCTCTTTTTAAAAAATCGAATAGGCCCATGGTGTTGTTGTTTGTTATTTCTGAAATAGACTGTTCTTATATATAAATAAGGTGTTGGTTTAGTTTTTCTTATATGCAAATTGCGTCTCATGTTTTTTCACAATCAAGACAATTGCGTCTGCTTTATCTGCAAAAATAGGGAGAAAAAGCCTATGGTGTGGCGTTCTGAATGTTAAATAAAAGTAAATATTTTGACTTTCGACATTTAAACCGTACTTTTGCCGTCTAATTGCCGACATTTTCAAAAATGACCACTAACCGACAGACAGCACAGCACATGTGTGTCAACTTTAAAAACTTACAAACGTGAAATATATGAAATTAAAGAACAAATTGCATAGCCTCGCGCTCACCACCCTGACGCTACTGATGCTCAGCGCTGCTACGGTGATGACGGCACAGACGCCTGCCGACTGGAAGAAGCTGAAGGGCAACGTGACGATGTATCTGGCCAACGACCTCGGACGCAACGGCTATTACGACCAGAAGCCGATAGCCGAACTGATGGGACACATGGGTGAGACGCTGAAGCCGAAATGTGTCATCGCCGCGGGCGATGTGCACCATTTCAACGGCATACAGTCGGTCAACGACCCGCTGTGGATGACCAACTATGAGCTGATCTACTCGCACCCCGAGCTGATGATCAACTGGTTCCCCGTGTGCGGCAACCACGAGTATCGCGGCAACACACAGGCGGTGATCGACTACTCGAAGGTGAGCCGCCGATGGATGATGCCGTCGCGCTATTATTATAAGGTGGTGTCGTCGAAAGGCACAACGGTGAGGGTGGTGTTCGTCGACACCACGCCGCTCATACAGCGTTACCGCAACAACCCTGAGGTCTATCCCGACGCAAGAATGCAGAACATGGAGGCGCAGCTGCAATGGCTCGACGCCACGCTGCGCGACGCGAAGGAAGACTGGGTCATCGTCGTGGGTCACCACCCCATCTACGCGCAGACGGAGAAGAACACCGTGGAGCAGGAAGACCTGCGACGCTGTCTGCTGCCCGTGCTGCAACGCTACCACAACGTGAGCATCTATGCCTGTGGCCACATCCACGACTTCCAGCACATCAAGATGCAGGGCGACGACATCGACTATGTGGTCAACTCGGCCGGCGCTCTTGCCCGCGACGTGAAGCCCATCGACGGAACGGTGTTCTGTAGCGAAAAGACGGGCTTCTCGGTCATCGCTGCCGACAAGAAGCAGCTCTCCATCTACATGATAGACAAAGAGGGCAACGTGCTTCACACGGTCAGCAAGAAAAAACAATAAGAAAATTGAACTTTCACATAAGAAAAGAACCTTCGCAAATGCATAATAAACACACATGCAAGCTGTTGCGTTCTCAAGCAAGCGTCGCCGAAGGCGGCGAATATCCATAACCGCTGGTTGAGCTGCCGAAGGCAGCGAAGCCTGCGGTTCCCATGGAAGGGATAAAATCGTCCTCGAAGAGGGCGAACATATGGGGTCTATGCGCAATTTGCTTATGTTCGCCCTCTTCGAGGACGTCTTATAAGCTTGCATTGGAACCGCAGGTTTCGTTCGCTTCGCTCTCTACACCAGCGGTTATGGATATTCGCCGCCTTCGGCGACGCTCGCTTGAGATTATTATCCATAACAAAGACGAGAAAGTTCTATTAAGTAAAAAAGAAAAAACAGCATAATGAATATTAAAACCCTGACGGTGGCTCTCGTCACAGCCATGACAGCAACGGCCGCGACGGCCGGCAACATCATCGGCGTGGTGAAAGACAAGGCCACCGGCGAACCGCTCATCGGCACGGTCGTGTCGGTGAAGGAGCTGAAAGACATGTGGGCAACAACGGGTCTGGACGGATCGTTCACGCTCAACAAGATGCCCGACGAAGGACGATTCACCCTCGTCATCAAGTATATGGCCTACAAGACCGTGGAGGTGTCGGTAGACGTGAAAGACGGCAAACGCCTCAACATACCGCTCGAAGAAGACACGAAGACGCTCGGAGAGGTGGTCATCAAAGGACGACAGGAGAACCGCACAGACAGAAGTGCCCTGCTGCAAGAGAAGAACGCAACAAGTGTGCTTAACGTCATGAGCGCACAGACCATACAGCTCTCGCCCGACATGAACGTGGCGGGCGTGCTGCAACGTGTCTCGGGCGTGACCATGGAGAAGGATGCGACGGGAGAGGCGTCATACGCCATACTGCGAGGCATGGACAAACGCTACAACTACACGCTGGTGAACGGCGTGAAGATTCCAAGCCCCGACGACAAGAACCGTTACATACCGCTAAACATCTTCCCCAGCGACCTCATGGACCGTCTGGTGGTGGCCAAGTCGCTCACTGCCGACATGGAGGGCGATGCTGCCGGCGGTGTCGTCGACATGGTCATGAAGGACGCCCCAAGCCGACGCATGCTGCAAGCCAACGCATCGGTGGGTCTGACCGACTATTTCATGCACTCGGACCGACAGTATCTGTCATCTGACCGCTCCGACATAACACGCAAGGCACCCTACGAGGCTTTCGGACCCAGCTATAAAGCTACGGCCGACAATTTCGCCGACGGACCGACGCGCATAGCGGTCCACTCGATGCCGGCACCCAACTTCAGCGCGGGCATAGCGGCGGGCAACCGCTTCTGGAACGACCGGCTGGGCATCAT
>OCIU01002732.1_pt1 | contig 9885 bp, 6 predicted proteins | sample 1538471 | NCBI WGS metagenome assembly OCIU01 (sample SAMN04571693, study PRJEB22368) | human gut metagenome | biome: human gut; material: stool | host: Homo sapiens | place: Luxembourg | collected 2012-06-01 | reverse complement strand
CCTTCCATGACGGAAAGATATATATCGTCTACGACAGAGAGCGCGGCGCACATTACAGCAAAACCCGCGATTACAGTATGTCAGCCCGCGAGATCCTGATGGCAACGGTAACCGAAGAGGATATCCTCGCCGGAAAGCCCGTCACCCCCGTCTGCCGCCTGAGACAGATAATAAGCAAGCTGTCGCACATGATCCCGCAGACAGAAGAAGGAGAAAACAAAGCATGAAATACGTGACCTTCGGAGAAATAATGCTCCGCCTTACAGTCCCCGACAACACAAGAATACTGAACACCGACCTTTTCACGGTCTCATACGCCGGTGCCGAGGCAAACGTTGCCGTTGCGCTTGCACTTTACGGCTGTGACGCTTCCTTCGTCACAAAGCTCCCGGAGGGTCAGCTCGGACAGGCTGCACGCAATCAGGTAAGACGCTACGGCGTTGACACCTCGGATATCGTGACCGGCGGCAGGCGTCTCGGAATCTATTTCTACGAAAAGGGCGTCTGCCACCGGCCGGCAAGCGTTATATACGACAGGGAAAACTCCGCGATCGCCGCGGCTGACCCGTCGGAATTCAACTGGAACAGGATATTTGACGGCGCAGGCTGGTATCACTGCACCGGCATCACTCCGGCGCTCTCGGAAAATGCCGCGAAAATGACGCTCGACTCGGTCATTGCGGCAAAAAAGCTCGGGCTGACCGTCAGCTGCGACCTCAATTACCGCTCGCGCCTCTGGAGCAAGGAGGACGCGCGCCGTGTAATGACAAAGGTCAGCCGCTATACCGACGTTATGATAACAAACATGGATCAGGCATTCGACGTCCTCGGAATAAAGCCCGGCGACGGCTATGAGCCGGAATCCGACGAAGCCTACCTCGACCTCTCCCGCAGAATAGTATCGGAATACGGCTGTTCACACGTCGCCTATACCACAAGACAGAGCCTCTCCGCCTCGCATAACATCATCTCCGGAATACTCTACGAAAAAAGCACCGACCGCCTTGTCAGGGCAAGAAAATACGACCTCACCGAAATTGCCGACAGAGTAGGCGGCGGCGACAGCTTCGGCGCGGGACTTATCTATACCCTCTCGCGCGGCTGCACGGCAGAATACTGCGTCAATTTCGCCGTCGCCGCAGAGTGCCTTAAGCACACAATAGACGGCGACTTCAACCTCACCACCGAGGAGGAGACCCTCCGCATCATGAGCGGAGACGGAAGCGCAAAAATTCAGAGATAAAATAAATAAACATAAGGTGTTAAAAGAACCGGGCCGGTTTTTTAACACCTTAATTATTTTATGAGAGTTCAATAACGTTCCACGAAAGCGGCTTAAGGGTTATCCTTGCCCTGCCGTCGCAGACAGGATTGTCCGAAACAAACATCTCCGTCACGCAGTCCGGCTTCTCCGGAGAATTGCCCTCCTCGGGATCGCCGTATATCGCGGTGTGGGACGCTTTTCCGTACCCGCAGAATTCAAGCGACAGATCAAGCTCAAGCGGCTGATCGGTGCTTCTGTTTACCGCGAATATCACAGCCGTTCCGTCGTCCCGCAGCGCCGTAACGCTGTCAAGCGCGGGGATCTCCCCGAATTTTGCGCAGCTGCAGGTATCCGACTCGCAAAGCGTGTGGAGCACCGTCGAATCCTTAAGCCCCGCAAAGCTGCGGAACGGATAGTATATCGTCTGCTTCCACACGCCGCCGCCTCTCACCGTCATTATCGGCGCTATGACGTTGACAAGCTGGGCAAGACAGCCGATCTTTACCCTGTCGCAGTGCCTCAGCAACGATATCAGGATCCCGCCGACACAGACAGCGTCCTCAACGTTGTACCGGTCTTCAAGTATCGGCGGAGCCACCGTAAACCGCTCATACTTCTCGCCCCTTGAGTGATACCACACGTTGTATTCATCAAACGACAGCATCATCGTCTTGTTCGAGCGCTTCTTGGCTTTGACATAATCGCAGGCGCTGATAACCTCGTTTATGTACCTGTCTATGACGCACCCCGACGCAATAAACGATGCGGTATCGCGGCAGGCATTCGAGAAGTACTGGTGCATCGAAATGTAATCGACCTGTCCGTAGCACTCGTCAAGCACGGTATTTTCCCACATCGGAAAGGTCCTTGCCACACCCGACGAGCTCCCGCAGGCAACAAGCTTTATGTCCGGATCGACAAGACGCATGGTCTTTGCCGTCTCGTGAGCAAGCCGCCCGTACTCCGCCGCGGTCTTGTGCCCGATCTGCCATTCCCCGTCCATCTCGTTGCCGAGACACCAGTACTTTACGCCGTGCGGCTCGGGATAACCGTTTTTCCGCCGCAGATCGCTGTACTTCGTTCCCCCGGGAAGGTTGCAGTATTCAACGATCGCCCGCCGGTTCCGAGATTCACAGCCATTATCGGCTCGCACCCGATCCTGCGGCAATAGCTTAAAAACTCGTCGGTGCCGACCTCATTCGTCTCTATCGACTTCCACGCAAGGTCGGTCATCCTCGGTCTTGAAGCCCGGTCGCCGATCCCGTCCTCCCAGTTGTAGCCGGATACGAAATTTCCTCCCGGATATCTAATCCCGGTGACGCCGATGTCCTTTATCAGCGCGGCAACGTCCTTTCTGAAGCCGTATTCGTCGGCCTCAGGATGTCCCGGCTCGTAAATGCCGCTGTACACCGCCCTGCCGATATGCTCGATAAACGAGCCGAACAGCATCCTGTCGGGTCTTGCGACCGTATAATGCGGATTGACGGTCAGTTTTGCTTTCATATTGTCCTGTCCTTTATTCAGTCTTCTTTTTCTTCAGTACGATCGGCAGAATGACCGCCGCCGCTATTATCGCACATCCGGCGGCTATGACCGGAACGATCGGGAAACCGCCGTTCTCTCCGGTTTCGGTTCCTGACGTGTCAGGCATACGGGTGTCGGATGATCCGGGTCTGTTCAGAGTATCGGAACCCGTTCCGGAAGGCTCTGTCGTAACTGTCGGCTCGGTTCCCTTCGGTACTGTGGTAACCGGTTCCGACGTTACCGGCACGGTAGTCATCGGTTCGGCGGCGGTGATCTTTATGTTGTCGGCATAAAACTCTCCGCTTCCGACCGAAACAAGGCATATCGCGCCCTTGTCACTGTATGTATTGACCACATTCATGACGGGCTTTTCGGCATCACCGAAATACACGTCGACATTTTCGCCCCTGACAACGAGCTTTATCTTATACCACTCGCCGAATCCGGAGGATATGTCATCGATAATGCGGTTTACACTGCCGCCCCCCGCCTTGCCGGATTCCCTTCTGTACCGTCCGAACGAAAGCACGCCGTCCATGTTGTAATCTCTGAACACATACTCGTCATATGACCTCATGTTGTCCTTGTTCGGCTCGACGCCCTCAGCCGGGAATCCGGGGTGAAGCGCAATGCCGACTCCGTAGGAAGCCGCATCGACCTTCACGGGCTTCATGTCAAGCTCGATTACGTATCCGTCTCTTCCGGCAAGAAGATCGCTTCCGACAAGCGGGAGGAAATTGATCTGGGTGTTTTCCTCTTTGTTGAATACGTGCAGCACGCCGTCCTTTACCTCATAGTCAAGGCACTGCTTTCCGTCGCTCTCCGGGATAGCATGATAGTGACTGAGGTCGTACTTTATGTCGGCAGTGCTTTTACCGTCGAAATTCTCCGAATAAATCACCTCTTCCGCCGCCGAAACGGGCACCGCGCAGACCGCAGAGGGTATCAGCGCAAGCGCAAGAAGAATCGCCGCTGCTCTTGATTTTTTCATCGGTTCCACCTCTTCTTTCAGTTGTATTCAGTTCAGGCGTCTGCGTCTCTTTCCGAGAGATACCGCCGTGAGTGTCACGGCAAGCACCGCAGGGACAACAGCCGCAGCGCAGATTCCGTCGCCTGTTGCCGGATTGAGCCCGACACCGGCTCTTATATGTACGTTATCAACGGAAAACTCTCCGCTTCCGACCGAAACAAGGCAGATCGGGCCGTTTGTGACCGTTGAATCGGAAACGTCAAGTATCAGCTCGCCGTCGAGCCACATTTTCAGCCTGCTTCCCGACACCTCAAGCTTCAGTCTGTACCATTTCCCGAAGCCGTCCGGAATATCGGGACGGAGTCTGGTGTTCGAGCCCTCCGCCGCTTTTCCGTTTTCCCGTCTGAATCTGCCGACCGAAAGCGTACCGTCGGCATTGTAGTCACGGAATACTATCTCGTCATAGGTTCTTTTCGCCCCGGGGTCAGCGGGAAACGCGGGATGTACGGCAAGACCGACACCGTATGACTTTGAATCGACCTTTTCGGGTCTGAAATCAAGCTCTATCGTGTAATCGGTAAGTCCCTTCAGCCTTTCACTGCTGAGAAGCTCAAGGAAGTTTATCTGCGCATTGACTATCGCATTGCGTACGTGCAGTACGCCGCCGTCAGCACTGTAACGCAGAGGGTTCGTGCTTCCGGTGAACCAGTCGGTGCCGAGCTTTATCTCCGTGCTTCCGTCAAAATTCTCTCTGTAGATCGTGTCGCCTTTTCTGTATCCCTTGGGCTTTTCCGGTTTGGGATCAGGATCGGGATCAGGGTCAGGATCGGGATCAGGGTCAGGATCAGGATCGGGGTCGGGATCGGGATCGGGATTATTCGGCTCAACACCGGCACCCGCCCAGATTCTGATATTGTCAACCGAGAACTCCGATGCCCCGACCGAAACGAGGCAGACCGGGCTTTTGTTTTCGTAGGAATCGCTTATTACAACGGGAGTTTCGCCTCCGTTGAAGTAAGCCGTAACGGTTTTGCCGTTGACCTCAAGCCTGACGGAATACCATTCTCCGTAACCGCCGGCTTTACCCTTTTCCGTGATGTCCTTCATACCGACATTCTTGCCCTCGTTCCGCTTGTAGCGTGAAAAGGTCAGATTCCCGTCGCCGTTATAGTCTCGGAAAATAAAGGAATCGTAGGTGTTCGTGAGGTTTCTGTCTCCGGGGAACGCCGAGTGAAGGGCGATTCCGCAGCCGTAGCTCTTCGGTACAGCCCCGAGACCGACCGGCCTTATATCCATCGTAACGGTGTATGCCGTCCTGTCGCCCAGAAGCTCCGCAGGGACGATCTCAAGATAGCTGATGTCACCGGTTTTATCGGTGTCACTCTTAACGGTAAGAATACCGTCGGTAACGCCGTAGGAAAGGCGGTTTGAAGCGCCCGTATACCACTTTCTGCTGTATTTTATGTCCCCTGCGGTCTTTCCGTCGAATTTTTCCTCATATATGATGTCTCCGTCGGCATATACCCCGGGTGTGACCGGAGCGATCGGCTCGGCTCCTATGCCGGCTCTGACCTCGATATTGTCCACGCGGTATTCCGCAGCCCCGAGCGAAACAAGGCAGAGCGGGCTTTTGTTGTCATACGAGTTGTCAAAAACCGTCGGAGTCTCACTGCCTCCGAAATAAGCGCTGACATTGCTGCCGTCGATCTCCAGCTTTATCCGGTACCAGCTTCCGTATTCTCCCGCCGCACCTCTTGCGGTGATGTCCTTCGCGGTTCCCGCAACGGCTTTCCCGTCCTTCCGGAGATAGCGCGAGAAGGTCAGCCTGCCGTCTGCGTTATAGTCCCGGAAAATGTACGAATCGTAATCGTTTGTCTTTGACGCATCTGCCGGAAATGCCGAGTGTATCGCAACGCCCATTGCAAAGCTCTTCGGGGTGGAGCCGAGCCCGATAGGCATGATGTCAAGCGTGACGGTATACTTCGTCTGACCGGCAAACACTCCCGCAGGCACTATCTCAAGATAACTGATGCGGGCGTTTTCCTTTGTCGCTGTGACATGGAGAGAGTTCTCCGACACTTCGTATCCGATGAAATTCTCCTCTCCCGTATACCACTGTCTGCCGTAGTCAATGTCCTCTGTTCTCTTTCCGTCGAAATTTTCGGAATAGATAAGCTCGCCGTCATCGTAGCTTGCGCCGACCGGGGCTGACATAAGCACAAGGGAAGAAACCGCGACCGAAAATGTCAGGAAAGCCGATAATATCTTCCTGCCGTTCATTTTTTCCTTTCTCCTTTCTGGTTTTCCGTGTATGCCGTTTTATTGTTTTTTCAGATTCGCAAGCATTTTGTCAAGCTCCGCCTGAGCTTTGCTTCTGTACGTCTCGTAGGAGCTTGCCGCCGTGCCTCCCGTGTATGCGTTGTGCGCAAACTTCATGAGAAGAGGTCCGCCGAACTGATAAACCGTGTCGATGTCCATAACCTCTCCGGCAATGACAAGATCAAGCATTTTTCTGTCGTTTACAAGGTCGTCTATGTATCTTGCACCGAGCATCTTCTCATAGAATGCGGGGCGGAGATACTTCTGTGACAGCATTCCGTATGCCTCGATAATGTCGGCGGACATTTTCTTGTTCTTTGCGTTTTCGGGAATCGTAAGAACGGTCGTGCCGTTCCAGCCGGCGCGGGAGATGTAGTGCCTCTGAGCCTCATCGTATTTCGGCACGGGAAGCACGCCTATCGGGGATTCGTAGGTCGAAGTGAAGAACTGTAGCATATTCACGGAACGGTTGAGGAACAGCGATTTTTTGTCGAAAAGCTCCTGCATATGCCCGTCCCCGCGCGCCATGTAGTTCCACACGTCGTAGGGATTTGTCGTCTGCAGCTTGTTGAGCCAGTCGTAAATGCCGGCAATCTTTTCCGAGAACTGCGTGATCACCGGAAGCCCCGTTTCGGGATCAAGCGATGCACCGACGATCCCGGAGCCGACAAAGAACACGTCGTTTATCGAGGTGATAAGACCGAAGCGGTCGGCAATGGTGGCCTCGTTGTCGCCGTCAATCTCTCCCCCGAAGCCCATTATCATCTTGCCGAAAACGTCAAGCGTCCACTTGCCGTCATAAACAAGGTCATAGGGATATGCGATTTCGTTGTTGTCCATGACCTCCTTGTTGAAGTAGATGGCAAAGGTGTCACGCACATCGTTGAGCAGCAGATCGTGGATAGCCATATACTGCTTCCCGGCAAGCGTAAGGCTTGCATTGATGTTCGAACGCCACCAGCTTCTGTCGAAATTGATCTCGTCAAGCGTGTTCAGGTCGGTGAAAAAGCCGAAATAAACAAGACTGCTGGCATCCATTACTCCGGGGATGCAAAGATCGCAGATCGTGTCGCCCGACAGATACGAGTCATTCATCTGATTGTAGAAATCCGTCTTCCAGACACCCGTGTCGTTGACATGGTTGTATTTCAGCTTTATCTTCCAGGTATCTTCAAGCTCTGCGTTTCTTCTGTAAACCGCCGAGGCTATGACCGTGCCGTCATCGGATTCGGTATAAACGCCCCATTCGCCCCAGCCCTTGGAGCCGTTTATGTCGCGGTACATGACCGTGAAATCCGCGTTATTGTAGTCTCCCGGCTCAAGTACGTCAATTGAGGATGTGGACTCCCCGCTGCTTCCGGTTCCGCCGCCCGACGATCCGGGCTCCTTTCCCGTGCCGCCCGACGGTTTTCCTCCGCCGCCGGCGCACGATACCGCTGCCGCCGCTATCATCAGCATGGCAAGAAGAGCTGCAATTTTCTTTTTCATTTTCTGATTCCTTTCCTTAAATTATTGATTCAGTCACCGGAACCCCTGATCCCGGCTGTTTTTTTCAGAGTTTCAGAGTTTTTTCCGAGGGCACAGGACAGACCGCTTCAAAAGGCTTTTCTGCGCCGCGGGAAGGTGCCGGCGGGAGCATCACCCGATAAGCCCCGCACCGTAATATCCGCCCGAATCGCCGTCGGTGCCGGACGAGAGCCAGAAGGAGTAGAACTCCGCATTCCCGGTTATGAAACGTATGCTGAATTCGCTCCCGTCAAGGAAGGAAAGATCATCCCCGCCCTTCCATTTCAGCATAGCCCTGCAGGAATCCCCCGAAAAGGGAACGCAGTCGTCGGCGGAATAACCGGGAATCACCTTTCCGTCACTGCCGATAAGCTCGGCTTTCAGCGAATCGGCCTTCGCGTTGATAAACAGATATTTTCCGCCCTTCACCGTGAGCCTGCAGGTCGTCACCTCACCGCTTCCGTCAAGCGATGCAAAACCGTCGCGCCTCATGACCGCCCTGCCTATCGACGGGAAGGAATACTCCGGTGCCGGCGCGTAATCCTGCTTCTCCCCGCCGCGGTAGCCTGAATAATAGAACCACAGCTCGTCGTCGGTCGTCAGAAGAAGCGACGAAACACTGTGCAGATAGCCGTAATCCCATGTTCCTTCTTTTCGCGAGCAGGCAATCGCCGGCACCTCCCTTTCGGGACGCGAGAAATGGAACCCGTCGCGGGAATACCCGAGCTGAATGTCGGTTATCTTCGGAAGTCCGGTCTTGTTGATCTCCTCGTTCGTCGGTCCCAGCCAGTACTGGAATGCGCCGAGCTGAATGCTTTCATATGAAACCGTGCAGAGATTGTAAAACTCCGGCTCACACCCGATCGTGGGGTCGGGTTTGTCGAGATTGTCGGTTCTCTGCCATTCAACCGCCTGCCACATTCCGAATTTTCCGTTCTTCAGGATATCGGAACACTCGTAATACCGCACCGCACGCTTCACATTTTTTGAAAAGTGCGAATAATCACGCAGACAGAACACCCATTTGTTCCGGAACCTGTTGTAGGAAAGTGTCGTTGCGTCGCCGCACAGTCCGGCCTCGGAAACATACTTCCATTTCATCCCGTCGGAGGAGCAGTACAGCTGAGAGGCATATCTCGCCGTCTCATAGTGCTTCTCCCACCCGAAGGAATTGTCGCTCCGGCGGACAAGCATGACATACCTGTCGCTCCCGTCAGGCGAAGGCTTCGGGTTTTCGATGACAGTCACATAGCTTGCGTCACTGTCAAGCGCCTCTGAATCTCCGGCTTTCACCCATGTAATCCCGTCCCGGCTCTCCATGCACCGCAGAAACCGCGTTTTTCCGAACATCAGGAACCACATCCGCACGACCCCGGCTTTTTCGTCGTAAGCCATACCTCCGTGCGACAGACAGAGCAGTCCGTCCTCCGCGGTTATCAGCGGATTTTTGTCCGGCACCGCCTGATGATATGTGGTCTTGAGGTTTGTTTTCCCAACAAGAAAGCTGTCAACAAAAAGCTGTCTCCCGACGCTGATGTCAACCGTGCCGGGATGCGTTCCGCCGTCCTTTTCCGATCTGAGATACGGAATGTCAATGACCGAGCTGTCCGCAAGATCAACGTCTCTCGGCGGCCACGTTCCGTCAATAACGATATTGTTGTACAGCCGCTCAGCCGTCTTTTCACCGCCGTCAATATAGCTTATTTTCTCACTCTCAACCGGCGAAAAGTCCGGCTTGCCGCTTCTCTGCCCCGTCACACTGTCGTAGCCGAGAACGGTGTTTACAAAATAATCGCACGCCGCATCGACCGTATAGTCGGTCGCACCGAATATCACGATCCTGCTGCCGATCCGTCCGTACCCTCCGCCGGAGGAAAGACCCGAATAAACCTGCCCGGACTCCGCACGCCTTGTCCTTCCGATCAGGATCTCCTTTTCATTCTCCTCGTAATCGTCCGTCACCGTCAGCCTGAGCCCCGTCGTCTGCTCAATCCTGTCGCGCAGCAGCTTCGCCGCGACGAATTCCCTGCCGTTGTACTTTTTATAGGGATATACGATCGTATACCCGGTAAGCGGGGATGACCACTCCGAAATATAATTCAGCCCCTTCGGCACCGTCAGCTTTTCCGTCTTCACTCTGAATCCCCCCGAAACCGTGTCGTATCCCAGAACCGTATCAATAAAGTAGTCCGCCGCCAGTCCGACAAGATTGGCACTCCTGCCGCAGATAACGGTCTTTCCGTTCCTGACCGTCACCGCATAGCCGTTCTCCGGAAGCTCCGCCATGACCCCGGCAGTCTCC
>OCIU01002729.1_pt1 | contig 9890 bp, 8 predicted proteins | sample 1538471 | NCBI WGS metagenome assembly OCIU01 (sample SAMN04571693, study PRJEB22368) | human gut metagenome | biome: human gut; material: stool | host: Homo sapiens | place: Luxembourg | collected 2012-06-01 | reverse complement strand
GGCTGTTTCAAAGGGATATGCGCTTGCGGCAAGGAAGGGTTCTCCTCTTCTCTGCGTCGGGTCGCTGTATTCCTATGCCGATTTCAAAAATGCGCTGAAAAAACTGACCGAAAACGGGGGTGAAGCCACATGAATGACAAATCCGCAAACAAAGGCAAAAAGCGTTTACTGAAGATCGCGGCAATTATTCTGACGGTCTTTGCGGTGCTCGTTCTCTTCGACATTGCACTTGAAAAAGGACTTTCCGACAGACCGCGGCAGGAGGACGCCGGGACAAGAGAGCCGATATTCCTCTTCAACCCCGATTATGACTTTGATATTTTCACCGACGAGGCTTATCTTGACCTCGACCGTTCACTTCACTTCTCGGATGACGGTGGAACCTCGACGGCGATACTTACCGACGATAATTCCTATAATTCCGCGCACAGAACCGCCCGGTTTTTCAGGGAGTACTTCAGCTCCGTCATTATGGGTGACAGCGATAAGTACAATTCCCTTTTCACCGAGGCGTATATTATGAAAAACGGCGCAAAAGACCGCTTTACCATGCAGATGATATATGACATGGAGGCGATACTGCTCCGCTATGAGGACTGCGACGACGGTACGACGCTCTATGAATTTGAAGTACGGTATGCAATCCGCAGAAACAACGGCACCTTCCGCGATGATCTTGACAGCGGAGTGACCCGGCCGCAACTTTATGTTCTGTCGGAGAATCCCGACACCGGAGCGATACTTGTTGCCGCAATCTCCGACATTAAACAGAGATAATTTCTTGCCGAATATCAAAACAACCGCAGTCCACTGCCCGGACTGCGGTTGTTCTTGGTTTGCAGTTTTATTTTCCGCCGGCTATGGCGTTTCTGACTGCCTCGGAAATCTGTACACCGTTATCGGCTGAGCTGTAATACCTCACCGGGACATTACCGGCATAGAGTCCGAAGTGAAGCGTGGTTCCGGCGCAGAGCCCGGTCGAGCCGACAACCCCGATGATGTGTCCCTTTTCAATGATGTCACCGACGCTGACCGAGGTCGAGCTCATATTCGCGTACAGCGATTTAAGCCCCGCGCCGTGGTCGATGACAACGGTCTTTCCGGATATCTTGGTTTCGCCGACGAAAACGACCTCTCCGGGCAGGCAGGAGCCGACAGAGTCGCCCTTAACCACCTTGAAATCAACGCCTTCATGTGTGAAGGTTTCTTTCGTTCCGGAAAGCTGGGTATAGAAGCCGAAGCCCATTCTGACGTTTCTTGTTGTCGGTGTTATCAGCATATTATCGTCTATCCAGTATACCGTTCCGCAATCTGCGGCAAAAACCGGAGCAAAAGTATCGGAAAACTCTTTCCGGGTCGTCTCGTTGTAGTATTCCCTGCACTTGTCTGCAGAAATATTGAGATAGCCTTTGTTTACCTTCCGGACTGAGGCATTGAAAGTAAGCTCCTGATACACACCGCCGTACGAGAATGTAAAGGAATATGACGGTGCCTTGTTGTTTGCGCTGACAAGATCGAGAGAAAGCGGGATAACCGCATGATAATATCCGCCGTACTCCGTGAATACCGGCGTGAAATTTATAGCCGGCTCTGATGTGAAGCCGATAAGCGATTTGTCAACAATATTCTTTGCCGAAACTATGACGAAGTCGCCGTATTCGATCGACGGGGTATTGAGATAGAATACCGCCGGAGAAAGCACGTTTGCTATGAATCTGTAAACGCCCTCGCCGTAGTTTGTTCTTCCGTCCGCTTCGTACCATTTTGCCGTGACTATAACGTTGTAGACCGTGTTATCGGCAAACAGGGTTGCGTCAAGTCTGTCATAATTGTCCTCGAAAACACGGTTGCCGTCTTTGTCGGTCAGCTCAACATAGAGATAGTCCGGCTCGGTGTCAAACTTCATCTCAAGTCCGCCTGACACATCACAGGTCGGGACTGTATTTATGACACTGACCGTACCGTCGTAAAATTCATCCCTGTAGCCGAGAAACTTCCACTGCATCGACTGCGGCAGAACATTCTGTGTGCCGGCGACCGTCAGCGTGGGCTGGGCGGCGGACGGAAAAACGCTTGTCGCGTACTCGGTCGAAAGAAACGCGGTTACTGCCTCGGACGAGATTTTATGATATCTTCCGGCTGAATCGCGGAAGTAGGAATTATCCGGGTCGCGGGTTATGTAGTAGCGGTATTCGGATTTGAGATTGTAGCTTGAGTATGTAACGGTAAAGCATTTATACTCACTTTCCGGCGCGGGGAGAGCATCGACGGTCTTTCCCGACTCGTTCATGGTGAAAAAGCACTCCGAGATGGTTTTCCAGGTGCTCTGACTGCCGGATTCCGGTGCTTTGCGGGAGAAATCAAAGCTGCCGCCGTCGGGAGTTACGACAGATATGCCGCTTACCGATTTTCTTGTGACGGGATTGTTCCTTGCGGAAGAGTATGCTATGAATGCGGCAACCGTCGGCAGGATAAGCACGAGGCAGACGGCAACGGTAATTATGATTTTCTTTTTAAGATCGCTGTTCAATTGAGTCTCCTTTCAGGGCAGTGCCCGGAAATTACGTTTCATATATCTATTATATCACGCGAACCGGTCTGAGGTCAAGTCCTTAGTCGAATTTTGTTATATCCGGTATCTCAAAATAGTATGATAATTCATATCGGAACGAACATTTTCATATTTACAAAGCGAAAATCCTGTGCTATACTGTAATCACGAAAAAGATAATCAGGAGATGATATTATGAAAGTTCTGCTTACCGGCGGTGCCGGATTCATCGGCTCTCACACTGCCGTCGGGCTTCTTGAAAAGGGTCACGAGGTCGTCATTGCCGACAATTTCGTCAACAGCAAGCCAGAGGCGATCAACCGAATCAAAAAAATTACCGGAAAGGATGTAAAGCTCTACGCAATCGACGTTGCCGACCGTGAAAAGCTCGAAACCGTTTTCGCGGAGAACAAAATCGACGCCGTCATCCACTTTGCCGGACTCAAGGCTGTCGGAGAGTCGGTCAGACTTCCTCTGCTCTATTACAGAAACAACCTCGATTCCACCTTCACCCTGCTTGAGACAATGAAGAAGTACGGGTGCAATAAAATAATTTTCAGCTCTTCCGCAACGGTTTACGGCGACCCTGCCACCGTGCCGATAACCGAGGATATGCCGGTCGGAAACTGCTCCAACCCCTACGGCAAAACAAAGTTCATGATCGAAAACATCCTTGAGGATGCGGCTCATGCCGACCCGGAGCTTTCCGTTGTGCTTCTCCGCTACTTCAACCCCATCGGAGCGCATAAGAGCGGGTTGCTTCTTGAGGATCCGAACGGGATTCCGAACAACCTCATGCCATATATCGTGAAGGTCGCCGCAGGAAAAATCGATCATCTGAATGTCTTCGGAAACGACTACCCCACGCCTGACGGGACAGGGGTACGCGACTACATACACGTAACGGATCTTGCCGCGGGACACACAGCCGCCCTCGATTATGTTTCTGAGCACAGCGGGGTCGGGATATTCAACCTCGGCACCGGTCACGGCTACAGCGTGCTTGACGTTGTCAACACCTTCATAAAGGCTACCGGTGTCAATGTCCCCTATGTCATCGCTCCCCGCCGTCCCGGGGATATCGCGGAGTGCTACGCTTCTCCGGACAAGGCAAGGCGCGAGCTTGGCTGGGAAGCAAAGCTGTCTCTTGAAGATATGTGCCGCGACTCATGGAATGCGCTCCTTAAAAACCCGAACGGGCTTGCAGGATAAATAGAACATAAAAACCGCCGTCCTTCCGTTCATACGGTCGGGCGGCGGTTTTTTAAGTGAATGTCAGGACTTTTTGCCTCCGAGCTCTCCGGAGGTTATCTTCTTGACTTCTTTCTTAATATTGTAGTTGATTTCATCCTCATACCTTGCCGCATCGGAGGCAAAGGTGGCGGACTTTCTGGCAAAGCAGCTCATGAATATCGTGCTGACGCTTGATTTCCATGCCGTATCACCGAGATCCTGAGTACGTGTGTTGAAGATGAGGTCAAGCATCTCGTTGGACTTTCCTTCATCGTCACGGGTATAGCGTCCCTGAAGTGCCTGCTTGTAGTAGGGGCCGTACACATAGTTCTTGCTCTCTACGGCAAGAGCCTCCATGATAAGGCTGGTCGTGAAAAGGTCCTTGTTTGTGTTGGGCACAACCTTAAGCCAGCCGTCGATGACGCGTGACTTGTAGCTCTCCTGAGTCTCGTCGAGCTTGGGAGCGGGAGCGATACCGAAATCAGACTTCATTTTGTTGTGCTGCATGATATCGCTTACAACAGTGATGGTATAAAGTGCGTGGTCGTTCTCGAATATCATTCTTGCGGACTCGCCGGGATCGGGATACTGATATACAGCGGGGGTGTCTACCCAGAGGTCAAAGAACACGCCGTCCATCTTGACATACTCAAGAATCTTGTCCATGAGTGTGATGAACTTCTCATCGGTTGCTGTCTTGAAGCTCGGGACTCCGTCGTCATTCTTCTTGACGGAATTGAGTCCTGCACCGATCCAGAATGTCGGATACAGGAAATCCTGTGTGCCGACGATTCCGATAATATCGTTGTCATTTATCGGTTCATAACCGTCAATGTCCTGCGTGCCGAGCCTTGCCTGCTCAAGGAACTTGTCAACGGTCCATGTTCCGGCTTTGACAAGGTCATAAGGATCGACAAGGTTCTGAGAATTATTGACAATATTCTTGTTGTAGAGTATGCACATCGTCTGCTCAAACAGATTTATGCACTCGTCGCTGTATGCAAACACCTTGACACCGGCAATCGAGAACTGCTCGTTCACGTCCTGGACATACCAGGGCTGAGTGACATCAAGGTTGGGAAGGTCGTCAACAAGGACACAGTAGCCGCTCATTGCCTTGGCAAAGGCATATCTCTGTATCATGGTTACAAGCGAATACTTTGTTTCGCCGGAAGAAATGATCTGGCTGAATTTTGTATCAAGATCCTTGTAATTTCCGCCGACATCCTCGACGAAGACCATGTTATAGCGATTCTGAATTATATTGTTGCGCTTATAGAGCGCCGCGCTGATAATATTGTCGGACGAAGCATCGGGCGCGAATTCAAGAATAAGCTGAGTCTGGTTCTTGTCAATGTTGAGAATATTGAACTCAAGCCCTTTAAGATCAGGCGTGGGAAGATAATCGGCGACATAAAGGGGGCTGTCGTCTGTATCGGAAGAACCGGAAGAAACACCGGAGGTTCCGGGTGAGCCTGAACCGCCGCCCGCTGTCGATGACCCCGGTGTGCCTGTTGTGCCGCAGGAGGCAAGGAGGGCGAGAAGCACTGCTGTTGCGGCTATCAGGAATTTTTTCACTTTCATTTGAATAACCTCATTGTGGAGAATAACTGACGTCAGCCATCTGACGGTGTCGTCCGGATGTCAGATGGCTGTCTCTTATTGTCCCAGTTCAGTGCTTCTTTGAGAGAGCAACTGCTGCCGCGGAAGCGGCAACGACGAGAGCAATGGCGGAAACCGAGATGCCCATGTCGGATGTGGAAGCACTTCCGGTTTTGTAAAGCTTTGCATCGGCAAAAGCAACACCACCGTCAGCATGAGTCTGGGATGTGGAATAAGCACGAAGAGTAAGCTGCTTAGTTCCTGCAGGAATTTCGCACTTTACTTCAACAGCATCCTTCTTTTCCATCTGTTCGGCAGGAGAAGTGTAGATAACCTTGTCGTCTGCAAGAATCTCACAACCGCCGATGTTGTTGCCCTTCTGTCCGAGGTAGTTTTTTCCGAACACACAGGAGAAATTGTTAACATCGAGATTGCTTATATCATAAACGATTTCCGCATACTTTTCTTTGTTGCCCTTGAATTCCTTCATCTCGTCCACATCAGTGATCTTTCTGATAGCGATCGAAATGCCCTTCTCATAATAGAGACCGCCGACATTTATTGTAGAAACAAGCGCGGTGTCACTGGGGTAATAAGTATATCCGTTGGCAGTCGGATCAAATGCGCCGTTCTGAGCATCCAAAAACGGACGGTTTCCTCCCATTGCCTCAAGTGTAAGACCATCAGGATTAGAATCGCTTTTAAGATCATCGGAAGTGTTTCTGTAGTTCACAAAAGAAACCCACTGAAGATCAGAGAGATAAGTGCTCTTTCCGTCTTTCTTGACATCATACTGTTTGACGGTGAACTTCTCACTTGCGATTACTTCGTATCCGCCATCCTTGAAGAGACAGATCTTGTAATCACCCGGAAGAAGATTGGTATAAGCGTCACTGTACTTTGCACCGCCCTTACCGTCCTGGTTTCCGTTGATAGCGCCGTTGGCAATCATAGCCTCACCGCTGCCGGCATCAACAGACTTCCACATAATTGCGGGAGTGCCGTCACTGGGTGTCTCACTTGCAAGGTATATTCCCACCCATGATCCTTCATTTGCTCCGGTGTACTCAAAGTTGAATACATCGTTTCGATTCCAATTCTTGAGCTTGATGCTCGCGTCAGCTGCACTTGCAAACACGGTCATCATGCCGAGTAGCATGATAACGGTGATGAGAAGAGAAGCAATACGTTTCGACATTTTCATCTTGTTTATCCTTTCGGGAATGAAATTATTTATGATGACCCGCGCCGGGTGCGCCGGACGACAGCACTGTCCCGACGTGCGGATAATCGCGTAACTGTCTAAGCAGTCTTTTGTGACAAATACATTAAAATGATTTAATGTACCACTATATTATATAGTGTTTTTTCACGTCAGTCAATGGATGTTATCGTCACAAAGCTGTCTGATTTCGTCATTACCGAGACAGCGCGCTTAACAAACTGAATTGCCCTCAGATTTGTCCAACCCGGTAATACAAACAAAGATAAATTATAACAGTTGCAGTTATTTCCAGCACAAATGAGGTCTGTCGGACGTTTTTCAGTGGCTTTTCCAGTTAACGTCCCGATTCATGGTGCAAAAAAGCCATCAGACTACCGTGCAAAGGGTTATCTGATGGCTTTTCCGAAGCGGTTAATGTGATTAAAATCCGCAATTGTCAATAAGTTCTTTTGATCTTATTCGACGTGGTCTTAGCAAACGGCTCCTTTCGGATCTCGACCGTGGAAACTGTTTTGTAGCCCGGCAGAACCGAGAGCTTTTTCTGAATGTCGCGAAGGACATCCTGCTTTTCGTGTTCACCGTCAAGATATACCTCCGCCATGAGGTGAGTTTCCTGTCCGTGGTCGTTCTTCACGCCTCTGACGACAGCCTCGATGACGTAATCTATCTGCATGATATATCCCTCGATCTCCTCGGGGTAGATATTCTTACCGTTTGTAAGGACAATGATGTTCTTCTTGCGTCCGGTGATGACGAGCCAGTCCTCCGGGGTGATGAAGCCGTAGTCTCCGGTTCTGAACCAGCCGTCCTGCAGCACCTCTGCGGTCTTTTCGGGCTGCTTGTAGTAGCCGAGCATTACGACGTCGCCCTTTACGCAGATCTCGCCGATTCCCTCGTCGTTGGGCGCGTCAACCTTCCACTCAAGGCACGGAAGTCTTCTTCCGACGGTGTTATAGTCGTTCGCGCTTTCATCGTTGACCGAGACAAGCGGAGAGCACTCGGTGATCCCGTAGCCTCCGATGACCCAGATCCCGATATCGCCGAAGAACTTTCCGATCTCGGGACGTATCGGAGCGCCGCCGCAGACGATCTTCTTCAGGTTACCTCCGAAGGATTCGGTTATCTTTCCGAAAAAGACCTTGCGCATATCGATTCCGACCTTGCGGAGCTTGTTTGACTTTTCGATCATGCTGAATACCAGCTTGTCCTTGCCCTGCTTCTTCAGGGTGCGCATGATGTTTGAATAGAACAGCTCAAGGAACGCGGGAACAAGGTAGATATAATCCGGCTTGAACAGCTGAAGGTTTTTGACCACCGCCTTGAGGGAGTCGTTTATGCAGAGCGTGGAGTGCTTGTGTATCGACACAAGGATATCGCAAACCGATTCGTATGTGTGATTGTACGGAAGCACCGACAGTCCCTTGCTGAGCGGCTGTGAAACCTGAAGTCCGTAATAGACGCCGGAGACAAGGTTGTGCTCGCTGAGCATGACGCCCTTTGCGATGCCGGTCGTGCCGGAGGTGTAGACAAGCATTTTCAGCCCGTTTTCGTCGGACTTCAGCGAGTCATACTCCGTGCGGTCAAACGACCTTCCGCGTTCGATGAGCGCGGTCATGGAGTACATATCGTCGGTGTTCTCCTCTGCGTCAAGCGAAATGACATACTTTATCGCCGGGAGCCTGTCGCGGTTGTCGAGGATCATCTGCTCGAACCGCCTGCCGCAGAATATCGCGGTGCTGTCGCTGTCGTTTACGATGCGGAGAATATCGTCAGCCGGCAGTTCCCTGTCGATCGGAACAAACACTCCGGCAGACTTCAGAACGGTAAGATAGGCAACTATCCACGGGTAGCTGTTGTCGCCGAGACAGGCGATGTGCGCATTTCCGAGACCCATGTCGGTCAGCGCCGCGCCGAGATTCTCTGTCGTTTCGTAGAATTCCTTATATGTGATATGACGGATACCGTTCTCCGGGTCGTCCGGGATCCTGTACTGATAAGCGTCCCAGTCGCCCGCCTCGTCCTTTGCGGCTTTCAGCATTTCCTTTATGCTGTTGACCGGCTTGACTATATAGTAGCCTTCTTTATTTCTTTTGCTGAGCTTTGCTTTGGAATCCATGACGGTTATCCTTTCAGTTCGGCAACATATGAAACAACGTCTCCGACAGTCTTGATGTCGCGAAGTCTTTCTTCGTCAAGGAAAATATTGTACTTTTCCTCAACCACCATCACAAGATTCATAAGCTCTAGGGAATTGATATCAAGATCGGAAAGAAGGACTGATTCGGGCTTGATCTCCGATCCGTCGATATCAAGCTCGTCAACTATTATCTCTTTAAGCTGATCGAAAATTTCTTCATTCATTTTTCAAATCCTCCGTACTGGGTGTGTCTTTTATTTTGCGTAGATAATGCGGATAAGATGGTTGAGCCATGCTGCCGGCAGAATTTTTGTCAGCAGGACTGCAAGTTTATACTGTGCACCAATAGTATATAACGGTTTATGTCTTCTGTCAATAGCCGCTTTTGCCACAAAAGCGCCGGCTTTCGTCACATCCATGCCCCCGCTCGTCCTTCTCCATTGTCCCGACGGAACGGGAAACCGAACCGCGGTAGACATCGTCGCCTTCGGTGATTTTCTTTCTTGCGTCGGTGAATCCGGTGGAAATGTCACCCGGCATTATCGCCGAGACGCGTATTCCGAACCGCCCCACCTCGTTTGCAAGCGCCATTGAGTATGAGCTTATCGCCGCCTTCGACGCGGAATAATATGTCTGGAAGGGTATCGGCACAACGGCAGCCACCGAGCTTATGTTCACAATGCGCCCGCCGCCGTTTTCCCTCATGTAAGGAATGACCTTTTCCGTCATCCTGACCATGCCGAAGAAGTTAACGTCAAACAGCCGCATTGCATCCTCAGCCGGAGTGAATTCAACCGCTCCGGAAATGCCGTAACCGGCGTTGTTTATGAGAATATCGATCCTTCCCTGCTCGGAGATCACACGGTCTATCGCATCGGAGACCGATTTTCCGTCGGTCACGTCGGCTTTTATGTGGATTATCCCCGGGATGTCGGAATCGCGGCGGGAAAGCTCGTAAACCGTCAGACCGCGCTTTTTCAGCTCAATTGCTGTCGCCTTTCCAATTCCGGAGCTTCCGCCGGTGATGACAGCTACCTTATTCATGGCTGTCGGGTTTTATGTGGCGCGCGATTATCTCAATCGCCTCGTCAAGAAGCGGCTCGGTGAGGGTTGCCATGTAGCTGGTCCTCAGCAGGCACTCT
>OCIU01002700.1_pt1 | contig 9968 bp, 10 predicted proteins | sample 1538471 | NCBI WGS metagenome assembly OCIU01 (sample SAMN04571693, study PRJEB22368) | human gut metagenome | biome: human gut; material: stool | host: Homo sapiens | place: Luxembourg | collected 2012-06-01 | reverse complement strand
TCCGCCCGCCAGAATTGTCCGGTTTTATGGAAATCCGATGCGAAATCGCAACATTTTGAAGGGCCGATGTGGGCATCGGCCCCTACATGAGGTGGTATTTCCGATTCCATACCGTAGGGGTCGATGCCCACATCGACCCATTCCGCCGCCAAAACGGAAACACCCCCGTAGGGGCGGATGAGCGTTATTGTACAGAGTTTCGATTTCGCACCGTAGGGGCGGACGACCCTGTCCGCCCGCCGGAAACGTCCGTTTTGACGGAAATCCAATGCGAAATCGCAACATTTTGGAGGGCCGATGTGGGCATCGGCCCCTACAAATATCCACGAAAAATCAACGAATTTTGAGGGCGGACAGAGTCGTCCGCCCCTACAAATAGCCGTTAATAATTTTGATTCTTTATCGTCCGTCCCTACAAACGGCCGTAAAAATCGGATTTTACATCGTTCACCCCTACAGACGGCATTGGCTCTGCCAAAACAAACCGTCCGCTCCACGGAACCACCGGAGCGGACGGTTTTTATTGCCGCTTTGCAAGGATGCTCTGGATCTGGGGAAGCGTCTGCGCAAAATAGATCCCTGCCTGACGCTCCTTTGTGGACAGGCCCATCTCGACCATGTGCCCGAGCAGCGCACGGAGGCTCTCATAATAGCCGTTCAGGTCGTACAGGATGCACGGCGCGCTCAGGTGCCCGAGCGCACACATGGACATGATCTCCGTGATCTCCTCCAGCGTGCCGGTCCCGCCGGGGAAGGCGATGAACGCCTCACCGAGCTCGATCATCTTCGCCTTGCGTTCGGACATGTTTTTCGTGACGATCAGCTCCGTCAGTCCGTCGTGCAGGAAGCCTGCATCGATGAAAAACTGCGGCTCCACACCCGTCACACGCCCGCCGGCGGCCAGAACGCTGTCCGCCAGCGCGCCCATCAGACCTGACCGCGAGCCGCCGTAGACGAGCGCGTTTCCGCTCTCACCGATCCAGCGCCCGAGCGCACGGACGGCCGCGCCCAGCGCCGGGTCAGTGCCCTCGTTCGCCCCCAGATATACTGTGATGTTCATAGGATGCTCCTCCTGATATGGCACATTTATCCGTCGCTGCGGTATTCCGCGATCTCGTCCAGACCGCAATCGAGAATGCGGCAAAGCTGGTCGAGCGTATAGGTGTTGACGTTTTCGTTTTTCCGCAGCCGGTCGAGCTGGCCGGTGCTGAATTTGTAGTCCTGAATCAGGCGATATTGTGAAACGCCCTTGCGCTTCATTGTTGCCCAGAGACGGTCGAACACGATCATGCGAAGCACCTCCAATACGATGAAACCATCCTATTAGGGTGCCCTGAAATTGACAATTGCCCGTAAATGGGCTATAATGGCGGTCGGAGGTGGTGGGGGAGATGCAAGGCAATGACTTTGAGGCGGCGTTCGACCGCTTTCTGGAGCAGACGGAATACGACGCTGCGGAGGCGGCGCTGTTCTCCTTGGTGCGTGCGGCGTTTCTGGCGGGCTGGCGCGCCGCGGGCGGCAGCGCGGGCACATCGGCACGCCTGTTTGAGGTGCTGCGCCCGGAGCCGCCCGATCAAACGCCGTAAATGCGGATGCGCCAAAACAAAAAGCACTGGATCAAAGATAGCTTTGCTCCGATGATGCATTTTCGGGCGGCGATAGGGGAGTGCTGCGGCCTGCCGTGCAGACTGCGTATATACAAAACGAAAGACACGCAAAAGCGTGTCTTTCGTTTGTGTGAGCTGAACACTATGGATCAATCCGAAAAATAAAAACCGAAATGCAAACCAGCGAAGCGTTTGCATTTCGGAGAGGAGGAGCGACGAAGCGGGTGAGAGATGACTTTTGATGCAAAGCATAAAAAAGTCGTCGCGAACTAGCGCAGTCCGCGACGACGTGGAGGTGCTGCCCAGATTTGAACTGGGGAATAAAGGTTTTGCAGACCTTTGCCTTACCACTTGGCCACAGCACCATAGTATAAAAAAAGGAATGCGAAGCGCATTCCTATTTTATTTGGAGCGGGTGACGAGGCTCGAACTCGCTACCTCCACCTTGGCAAGGTGGCGCTCTACCGGATGAGCTACACCCGCATAATGTGGTGCCTCCGGTCGGAGTTGAACCAACGACACGCGGATTTTCAGTCCGCTGCTCTACCTACTGAGCTACAGAGGCATGTTGAGGCGAGATAAACTCGCCTCATCATACATTATGGCGACCCGGAACAGACTCGAACTGTCGACCTCCAGCGTGACAGGCTGGCGTGCTAACCGACTGCACCACCGGGCCAGAGAAAATGGTGGAAAGTACAGGGCTCGAACCTGTGACCCCTTGCTTGTAAGGCAAGTGCTCTCCCAGCTGAGCTAACCTTCCGTTCCACACCGTCGCTGTATCTCTCAGCGACGGGTGTTATTATACATGCCAATGGGGGTTTTGTCAAGCGGTTTTCAGAAAAAATTTGAATAAATTTATTCACGCCTGATTCAGGATATCCTGCACGTTTTCCGGGGTAAAATCGTATATTTTGTCACAGAACTGGCAGTCCACATGGAGCGTTTCACCGGAGCGCACGATCTGAGATAGCTCCTCGCGCCCGAGCGTCAGCAGCGTCCGCTCGACTTTTTCGCGCGAGCAGTAGCAGCGATAATCGACCGGCGCAGTCTCGAGGATCTCGACCTCGAACGGGCCGAGCACCGTCCTGAGCATGTCCTCGGCGCTGAGCCCGCTGTCGAGCATCGCGGTCACGTTTCCGGCGGCGTGGATGCCGGCCTCGACCAGATCGATGGTCTCGTCCGGTGCACCGGGGAGAAGCTGCACGATGTAGCCGCCTGCGGTGCGGACGCTCTGATCCGTCTCTACGAGCACACCGAGGGCGCAGGCGGTCGGGATCTGCTCACTCTGGGCAAAATACTGTGTGATGTCCTCGGCGATCTCGCCGGAGACGAGCTCCACGCTGCCGACATACGGCTCCTTCATCCGAAGGTCGCGGATGACGGTCAGCATTCCGTCCGTTCCGACGGCGGCGCCGACGTCCAGCTTGCCGCGGTATTTTTCAAGCAAACTGATCTGAGGGTTTTCGACCCAGCCGCGGACGTTGCCCTCGGCGTCGGAGACCGCCAGCAGCGTCCCGAGCGGGCCGCCGCCCTTGATCTGAAGCGTGATGGAGCCGTCCTCCACCTTCTGCATATTTCCCATCATGGACGCGGCGGCAAGCAGCCGCCCCAGCGCGGCCGTTGCCGTGGGGAGCGTTTTATGCATCCGGCGTGCGGTCTCGGTGATCTCGCGCGAGGAAATGGCGACGGCCTTCACAAAGCCGTCCTTGGTCATGGCACGAACAATATGATCCTGCATGGTATGCGTAACTCCTGAAATGAAATCTTAGGCGGTGCTGCCCTTATTTTTGCGCAGAGAACCAGATGCGCAGCGCGTCATCCTTCGGCGCACGGAGCGTCCGGTCGCCGTAGACGTGGATCTTGCCGAAGCCCGCCTCGCGGAGCCACTGCGTCAGCTCCTCAGGTGTGTAGGCGTATTCGGTGTGCTCCTCCTGACTGCGCAGCCAGCATTCGCCGTCGCGCTGAAAGAGGTCGATCCCGTAATGGCACAGGCGCGTTTTCTCGGAAAACGCGGTGCGCCAGACGCAGTAGCTGTCCTCGGTCTCGTCAAGAAAGACCTGCCCGTCCAGCCCGCGCAGCTTAAACGGCGTGTTGATGTCGAACACGAACAGCCCTCCGGGGGAAAGCGCCGCGCAGACGCGCGCGAACGCCTTTTGCAGGTCTGCCGGGCGCGTGACATAGTTCACGCTGTCAAGCGAGCAGATCGCCGCATCGACCGGCTCCGGGAGACGCAGACGCTGCATTTTCTGCAAAATGAAAAACGGCGGCGTCTCCAAAGCCAGCTCTGCCGCCTTTTCGCTGGCCACGGTCAGCATTTCCTCCGAGCAGTCAACACCCAGCACGCGGTAGCCGCGCGCGGCCAGCAGCACGGAAAGCGATCCGGTGCCGCACGCCAGATCGAGAACGGTCTGTGCCTCAACACCGGATCTTCTGAGCAGCGTCTCAAAATACGCCGCGATCTTCTCGTAGGGGACGTCGTAGGTCAGCGCATCATAGGAAAAAGCCAGCGCTTCATACGCGTTCACTCGGTATCCTCCTTGTCCAGACGGTCAAAGATCAGATGGTATGCGTCGGTGCCGTAGTTGAGACTGCGGTTGACGCGGCTGATGGTGGCGCTGCTCGCGCCGGTCTTTTCCAGAATGTCGTTGTAGATCAGGCCCTCGTTGAGGAGCTTTGCGACCTCAAAGCGCTGCTCCATGGCCTTCAGCTCGGAGACCGTGCACAGGTCGGAGAAAAAATCATAGCACTCGTCCGTGTCCTTCAGCGTCAAAATGGCGCGATAGAGATCATGCCCGCGATCGGAGCGTTTATTTCGATTGTTCAAAACAATTCCTCACTTTTCTGTCGTCGTTCCGTGGAACGCGTGGTGTGTTTTCCCGGCTGAACCGGGCTGCCGCAGCAGCAGCGCCGGAAAGGGGGGCTTTCTATATTTTATATATTAAAGGTGTGAAGCGAAAAAGTAAAGCAGAAAAACGTTTTTTGAAGAAAATTCACAAAAAGGAAGGATTTTTGACGGCGGCATTAGAAGCTTTAATAACACATATCGGAAGAAACTGATTTACTTATGCCGCCGGGACGGTTATACTATACATAGAAACGTCTGCCGCGCCCGTATTGCGCGGCAAAGCTGTGTAAAGGAGCAGATATTATGAGCAACTGTGCGATCGTAGGCATCAACTGGGGCGACGAGGGCAAGGGCCGTATGGTCGACCTCATCGCAAGAGAATATGATATCGTCTGCCGTTATCAGGGCGGCAACAACGCGGGCCACACCATCGTCAACGAGTACGGCAAGTTTGCGCTGCATCTCATTCCGTCGGGCATCTGCCTGCCGGGCGTTGTGAACGTGCTGGGAAACGGCGTCGTCATCGACCTTGAGAGCCTCTGGGGCGAGATATCCGAGCTTCAGAAGGCGGGCGTGGCGGTCACGCCGGAGAACTTCAGGATCTCTGAGCGGGCGACCATCGTGTTCCCGTTCCACCGTGCGCTCGACGGTCTGGAGGAGGCGCGTCTGAAGGACAAGAAATACGGCTCGACGCTGCGCGGCATCGCGCCGGTCTACTCCGACAAATATCAGAAAAAGACCGTCATGATGGGCGAGCTCCTGTATCCGGAGTATCTCAAGAAGCGTCTTGCGTCCATTCTGGAGTGGAAGAACCTGACCATTCAGAACGTCTACGGCGCGGAGCCGTACCGTCTTGAGGACATGCTGGCGTGGTGCGAGGAGTTCGGCTCCAAGCTGGCGCCCTATATCTGCGACACAACCTCCTACCTCTACGAGGCGGAGAAGGCCGGCAAGAACATCATGTTTGAGGCGCAGCTCGGCGCGCTGCGCGACATCGACTTCGGCATTTTCCCGTACACCTCCTCGTCGTCGTCCAACGCGGGCTACGCCTGTGTCGGCGCCGGCATCCCCGGAAGCCACGTTGACCGCACGCTCGGCATTGTCAAGGCGTACTCGACCTGCGTGGGAGAGGGCCCCTTCACGGTGGAGTGGTTCGGCGAGGAAGCCGAGCAGCTCCGTGCCGTCGGCGGCGAGTATGGCGCCTCCACGGGCCGTCCGCGCCGTGTCGGGCCCATCGATCTGGTCGCGACGCGCTACGGCTGCCAGATCCAGGGCGCGACCGAGGCCGCGCTGACAAAGCTCGACGTTCTTTCCTATATGAAGGAGATCCCGGTCTGCGTGCAGTACGAGCTGAACGGCGAAAAGACCGACAAGTTCCCGTTCACCGCCGTCATTGACGAGGCAAAGCCCGTCCTGACCACGCTCCCCGGCTGGGGCTGCGACATTTCCGGCGTGCGGAAGTATGAGGATCTGCCGCAGGCCGCGCGCGACTACGTCGAGTACATCGAAAAGGCCATCGGCGTGCGCATCTCCTATGTTTCCGTCGGCGCAAAGCGCGACGAGATCATCTACAGATAAGAGGTTTTTTCATGAAGCCCACATATGAAAGCCCGCTTGGCGCGCGCTATGCCTCCCAGTACATGCTGCACCTGTTTTCGCCGGACATGCGCTTTGAAACGTGGCGCAGGCTGTGGGTGAGCCTTGCCCGTGCGGAGCACGCGCTCGGCCTGCCCATCACGCAGGCGCAGGTCGAGGAGCTGGCGGCGAACGTCAGTCCGATCAACTATGACGTGGTCGCCGCAAAGGAAAAGGAGCTGCGCCACGATGTCATGGCGCACATCCACGGCTTCGGCGAGATGGCGCCCGGCGCCAGAGGCATCATCCACCTTGGCGCGACGAGCTGCTACGTCACCGACAACGCAGACCTCGTTCTCTACCGTGATGCGCTGCGCCATGTGCGCGGAGAGCTGGCGGCGGTGATGACGAATCTGTGCGATTTTGCCGACCGCTATGCGGACATGCCGTGCCTTGGCTATACGCACTACCAGCCCGCGCAGCTTGTCACCGTCGGCAAGCGCGCCGCGCTCTGGCTTCAGGATCTGATGCTCGATCTGGAGGAGCTGGACGATGTGATCGCCGCCATCCGTTTCCTCGGCTGCCGCGGCACGACCGGTACGGAGGCGAGCTTCGTGGAGCTGTTCGAGGGCGACAGCGCGAAGATCGATGAGATGAACCGCATGATCGCCGCGGACTTCGGCTTTGAGCGGCTGTATGACGTCTGCGGCCAGACGTATCCGCGCAAGCTTGACAGCCGCATTTTGAATGTGCTGTCCTCGATCGCGCAGAGCTGCTGCCGTTTTGCAAACGACGTGCGCCTGCTCCAGCACGACCGCCAGCTCGAGGAGCCGTTTGAGTCCTCGCAGGTCGGCTCGTCGGCGATGCCGTACAAGCGCAATCCCATGCGCTGTGAGCGCATCTGCTCGCTGGCGCGCTATGTGATGGCGGACGCCGCCAATGCGCCCATGACCGCCTCGACGCAGTGGCTCGAGCGGACGCTCGACGATTCGGCAAACCGCCGCATCTCGCTTCCGGAGGGCTTCCTCGCTGTCGACGGCATCCTGCGCATCATGCAGAACGTGACGAAGGGCCTTCACGTCAACGAGAAGATCGTGGAGAAATTCGTCCTCGACTACCTGCCGTTCATTGCAACGGAAAATCTGATGATGGCAGCCGTCAAGCGCGGCGGCGACCGCCAGCAGATCCATGAGGTCATCCGCGAGGCGTCGATGGACGCAACGGCTAAGATGAAAAACGGCGAGCGCTGGGATCTGGTCGCGGCGCTGGCGGAGAACCCCGCCTTCGGCATGACGGCGGAAGAGATCCGCGCTGAGCTTCAGCCCGCGCGCTACATCGGAAGATGCCCGGAGCAGGTCACCGCGTTCACGGCCAAGTGCCGCGCGCTGACCGGCGGCGTGTCCGCCGAGGCCGAGGAACTGACGCTGTAAGCGAAGATAGCAAATATGTCAAAAGAGGCTGTCTCAAATGATTTTGGAAAATCATTTGAGGCAGCTTTTTTGTATTTTATACTAAAACCTGTTTGAAATCTTTAAAAGATTTCTGAGGATAAATTGTGCCAGAAAAGGCAGATGACGCAGCTGGGCGGTTGCCCAGCAAGGAAGATAACGCATTCTGGCGCAATTTAGACCAGAAAGCATGGAAGATTTTAATCAGGTTTTAGTATTATGACCAGTGGCGGTAGACACGCGCGTAGACCGTGTCGCGGATGCGGTCGAGCACTTCCCTCGGAGCTGCGCCGCCGCTCGTCATGAGCAGCAGCGGCAGCGGCCTGCGCCCCGCGCCAAGCGACGGCTGGATATACGGGTATTCCGCGTTCAGGCTCAGGCCGTTTCGCTCGTAGAAGGCGATCCGGCGGCGTGCCAGCGCGGTTTCCGGCGGATCGACCTCCAGACAAAAGCGCTTTGGGCGGCGGGCGAACGCATCCTGTAAAAGCGCCGAGCCGAGCCCGCCGCAGCGCAGCTCCGGCGCGACGGCAAGGTGCTCGATGAAGGCAAATCCGTCAAAATCCCACACGGTCACGAGCCCGCGCACCGCCTCCTGCGCATCCACGAGCACATAGGGGCAGAATGCGGGATCGTCCAGCGCGCGGCGCTGGTCGTCGCGGGCGCGGAATTCGTCCGGCGGCAGGCTTGCCTCCAGAAGGGAATAAAAGCTGTCAAACTCCGTTGGTTTCAGAGGGCGTATCATGTTCCGGCGTAAAAGTCCTTTCATTTCATGGGCGCTGCCGGGGAGGCCAAAGACGGCATCCCCGGCAGCTGCATTTTACTCCGCGCCCGCCGCAAAGTCAAGCGATGCCTGCGGCATCCGGACGCCCCGGAGCTCTGCGCGCCCGGGGCGTCTGCACGCAGGTCATCCCGCTGCGTCCAGCATATTTTCAATCAGGATTCCGTAGCCTCTGGTGGGGTCACTGACGAGCACATGCGTGACCGCGCCGACCAGCCTGCCGTCCTGCAAAATGGGGCTGCCGGACATGCCCTGCACGATGCCGCCGGTTGCTTCGAGAAGTGCCGGGTCGGTGACCCGGAGCAGCAGATCGCGCCCGTTTTGCGCCTCCGGCATCAGCCGCACGATCTCCACGTCGTATTCGCAGATCTCAGCGCCCTTGACGTTTGACAGGATTTTTGCCGGCCCGGTGCGGACGGCGCCGGGCCTGGCAACGGGAACGGCGGCCTTGTGCGGCAGCGACTGCATCACGCCGAAAATGCCGCGGGCGCTGTTTTCCGTCACAGTGCCGACGGCGTGCGACAGGTCAAAAACGCCCTTGAGCATCCCCGGCGTGCCGCGGCTGCCCTTTTGGACGTCGGAAACGCTTGACGAAACGACAAAGCCGGACGTGACCGGCGTCAGCTCCGTGCCGCCTGTGCTGCTGACGCCGTGGCCGAGCGCGCCGAACTGCTTCGTGTCCGGGTCGTAGTAGGTGACCGTCCCGATGCCCGCGACATGGTCGCGCAGCGAAATACCGAGCCGGTAGCCGCTCGGCGCCTTCTCGGGCGCGACAAGAAACTCCGCCTCCTGCGTGCCGCGCCGCACGGTCAGGATCAGGCGGTTTCCCTCCTGAACGCGGGCGCAGAGCCCCTTCGCGGTGCCGACGGCCTCGCCGTTCACCGCAACGATCGTGTCGCCCGCACGCAGCCCGGCTGCCTGCGCCGCCGTGCCGTCCGCAATTTTGACGATCATGAGCCCCTGCGTATAGAGCTTGATGCCGACGGTGTTTCCACCGGGAATCAGATAGGCTGGAACGGCGGCGAAGGCCTGCATGGCCAGCAGCGCCGTCAAAATCAAAGCGGCGGCCAGCCTGCGCGCCGCTGTTTTCAGGTGTGTCATACGTGCTTCATCCTCTCCTGCGCCAAATCTCACCCTCTTAATATGCCTGACAGAGACAGAAAACAGTCGGGCGGGAGACTAGTAAAAACAAGCGCCTTTTCCTTTCCCAAACGGCGCGGCGGATGCAGCTGCCGGACAAACGGCGTGTGCATGCGCCAGCCGTTTCCGGCGCAGGAGGGCTTTGTCAATGCAAATTTTTCCGCACATTGCGCCTGAAAATATTTTTTGCGAAAATGCAGAAATTTATCTTGACATTTTTGCGTTTATCAGTATAATAATACTTGCGTTTTGAAAGCGCCGGCAGATAGGGGATTTGTGTAACGGTAGCACACCGGACTCTGACTCCGTTTGCGGGGGTTCGAATCCCTCATCCCCTGCCAGATCCCGCATGCTGCGGCATGCGGGGTTTTCTTTTTCATACAGTTGGTGCTGATTGGAGTGAGGGTCCACCTGTTCCCATCCCGAACACAGAAGTTAAGCTCATTTCCGCCGACGATACTTGCCGGGTGACTGGCCGGGAAAATAGGTAGTGCCAACACAGAAAGCCATCGTATCATTGGCTTAACAGTGATAAGGAACTAATTCAACTTACTACTGTTAGCCGATGGATT
>OCIU01002670.1_pt1 | contig 10078 bp, 6 predicted proteins | sample 1538471 | NCBI WGS metagenome assembly OCIU01 (sample SAMN04571693, study PRJEB22368) | human gut metagenome | biome: human gut; material: stool | host: Homo sapiens | place: Luxembourg | collected 2012-06-01 | reverse complement strand
GAAAAATCCATTCGCCAGCCGACCACCTCATTTATGCGGTGTTACCTTAATCTTGACTGGAACAACACGTTACAACAACAAATAAGTTATTCCGCCAAGTACATATGCGATAACGTCATAGACATCACTAACTCCTTGATGCAAGAAGAAAGGCGCAACGTACTCCCAGAATATTCCGCATATTAGCGTTATTGTGACTGCCATCGAAACCGTATCCACTCGATAATGACGATATTTGCTATGCTCTAAAATCAAATTGATATACGCGATTATGAAAATTCCTCCTAAAAAATCATTAAAATGACATTTTAAGATGTACGATATTGCGGGTATAACAACGACATTTTTCAAGTAAAAACGATTCAGTGCATATAGGAATAGGACGCAAACAATTTTACTGATATCACCCATCCTTTTGAATTTATTCATTAAGCGAATGATAGTATGAGCACTGCCACGATGATTGCGCCAACAACGCCCAAGAACCCCATGCCACCATTGTTCGGATTAGACATTATTTTCCCTCCTTGTCATTGTTTTCAATAGTCTTTCCGTTAAAAAACAGTAATTTCATTCTGCTCTTTATCGTCATATTCCACCATTTATCTTGTTTTCTGTGTTTCTTCCCCCCAATGCAGTTTTACTCACAAATACATATTTTATAGTACAGTCCACCGCCTCCTTATAATATACTGCTTTTATTTTACCCCTCTCCTGAAAAAAGTCAAGTGTTTTCTTGAAGAATTATATATTTCTGACATTTCTGACAAAAGCATGGCAAATTGTTGTGTATCTTCACAACGACTTTCGTGTCGGCGTGTAACCACATTTCAGAAAATCGTTTTTTTCTGAAATCAGCTGCCTCAAATCCCCCCTCCAAATTTCAAATTCGCACAGAAAACGCGCCCGCCGACCTTCCGACGAGCGCGTTTATACTATTGGGGCTCTACTCCCGAATTCAGTGCAGGACTTGCTGGACACCACAGTTATCACATTTACACAAATGAGGCGGTCAGCCGCCGAGTTGTGCGGTGTTGCTTTAAATTACTTCTTATTCTTCTGCTCCACCATCGCCTTGACCTTCAGCGGCAGACCGAGCAGGTTGATGAAGCCCGCGGAATCCTTGTGGCTGTACAGGTCGTGGCTGTCGCCGAAGGTGGCGATTTCCTCCATGTACAGGCTGTTCGGCGACTTCACGCCCGCATTGATGCAGTTGCCCTTGTACAGCTTCAGCTTCACCGTGCCGTTGACCGCCTGCTGCGTGCTGTCCACAAATGCGGAGAGCGCCTCGCGCAGGGGCGTGTACCACATGCCGTCGTACACCAGCTCCGCGAACTTGCTCGCGACCAGCTCCTTGTAGTGGCTGGTGGCGCGGTCAAGCGTGATGGATTCGAGGATGCCGTGCGCGGCGTAGAGCATCGTTCCGCCGGGAGTTTCGTACACGCCGCGGGACTTCATGCCAACCAGACGGTTCTCCACCAAATCCGCGCAGCCAACGCCGTTGCGACCCGCGATTTCGTTCGCCTTCGTCAGCAAATCCACCGCGTCCAGCTTTTCGCCGTTGATGGCGACCGGCACGCCCTTCTCGAAGTCCACCGTGACGTATTCGGGCTGATCAGGCGCCTTTTCGGGCGTGACCATCGTCAGCAGCAGGTCTTCCGGCGGCTCGTTCCACGGATCTTCCAAATCCGCGCCCTCGTGGCTGATGTGCCAGATGTTGCGATCCATCGAATACGGGCGATCCTTCTTGACCGGGACGGGGATGCCGCGCTTTTCGGCGTAGTCAATTTCCTCCTCGCGGGTCTTGATGTCCCAGATGCGCCACGGTGCGATAATCTGCATATTCGGGTCGAACGCCTTGATGGTCAGCTCGAAGCGGACTTGGTCGTTGCCCTTGCCGGTGCAGCCGTGGCAGATGGCAGTGCAGTTCTCCTTGTGAGCGATTTCGACGAGGCGCTTGGCAATCAGCGGCCGTGCGAAGGACGTGCCCAGCAGATACTTGCCCTCGTAGACCGCGCCCGCCTTGAGCGTCGGCCAAATGAAGTCCTCGACGAACTCCTTGCGCAGGTCTTCGATGTACAGCTTTTCCGCGCCGCACTTTTTCGCCTTCTCGTGGAGGGGCTCCAGCTCTTCGCCCTGCCCGACGTCGCCCGCAACGCAGACCACGTCGCAGTCATAATTTTCCTTCAGCCACGGCACGATAATCGAGGTATCCAGACCACCGGAATAAGCCAGCAATACGCGCATCTTCGCCATAACAATCGACTCCTTTATCTTCATCCTGATTTTCATCATTTTTGTGTCCGTCTGCCGGACAAGATGGATTATACACCAAGATGAATAAAAATGCAATAGGTCTGCATAAATTTTCTCGGTTTTTTTTCGGAGGGATGATGCAGTGCCTGAATTGCTACCTATTTATATGATGATGGCTTATGCCGCGCGAACTTCCTCCGCCTGATTGCGGCGCGGGGACGTTGCTCCGACGCTCCCCAAATAGCGAATCCGCGTTCTTGCCCTCTTCGTCCATCTATCCGCCGTTCCATTCATCTTGTCCCGAAAACGTATTAAATTGTGAAAAAAATATCGTTAAAATCGTGTCAGCCACTTGACAAGAGCTTAACAATCTGATACACTGTTCTCGTCACCCCGACAAACACCGACATTCCCCGTTCGCGGGCACATCCCCGCAGGACGGATGAAGCATAAGGAGAGAGTATCATGGCGAAAGAGTATCCGATCGTCGATAGCGTGGAGAGCTTCGAGGCGGCCCTCGCCCGCGTCCGCGCGGCACAGAAGGTCTATGCGACCTACACGCAGGAGCAGGTGGACAAGATTTTCAAGGCAGCTGCCCTCGCCGCGAACAACATGCGCATCCCGCTGGCGAAGATGGCGGTGGAAGAAACCGGCATGGGCGTGGTGGAAGATAAGGTCATCAAGAACCACTACGCCGCTGAATACATCTACAACGCCTACAAGGACACGCAGACCGTCGGCGTGCTGGAGCGCGACGAAGCATTCGGCATGATGAAGGTTGCAGAACCTATCGGCGTTGTCGCGGCGGTCATCCCGACCACTAACCCCACATCTACCGCCATTTTCAAGACGCTGATTTGCCTCAAGACCCGCAACGGCATCATCATCTCTCCCCATCCGCGCGCGAAGAAGTCCACCATCGCCGCCGCAAAGGTTGTGCTGGAAGCGGCTGTGGCAGCCGGCGCGCCCGAAGACATCATCTCGTGGGTCGATGTTCCCTCGCTGGAGCTGACCAACATGGCGATGAAGGAAGCTGACATCATCCTCGCCACCGGCGGCCCCGGCATGGTCAAGGCGGCGTACTCCTCCGGCAAGCCTGCGCTGGGCGTCGGCGCTGGCAACACGCCCGCGATTATCGACGAATCCGCTGATGTGAAGGTGGCCGTCAACTCCATCCTGCACTCCAAGACGTTCGACAACGGCATGATCTGCGCGTCCGAGCAGTCCACCATCGTACTGGACAGCATCTACGACGCGGTGAAGGCGGAGTTCGCCAAGCGCGGCGCGTACTTCCTCGAAGGCGAAGAGCTGGACAAGGTGCGCAAGACCATCATCATCAACGGCGCGCTGAATGCCAAGATTGTCGGTCAGAAGGCGCACACCATTGCCAAGCTCGCGGGCGTGGACGTGCCGGAAACCGCCAAGGTGCTGATTGGTGAAGTCGAATCCGTGGATATTTCTGAAGAGTTCGCGCATGAGAAGCTCTCTCCCGTGTTGGCGATGTACCGCGCCAAGGACATCGACGATGCGTTCGACAAGGCGGAACACCTGATTGCTGACGGCGGCTACGGCCACACCTCTTCTATCTACCTGAACGCCGTCACCCGCAAGGATTTGATTGACCGCTTCGCCTCGCGCATGAAGACCTGCCGTATTCTCGTCAACACGCCTTCCTCTCAGGGCGGCATCGGCGACCTGTACAACTTCATGCTGCGTCCGTCGCTGACGCTGGGCTGCGGCTCTTGGGGCGGCAACTCCGTCTCCGAGAACGTCGGCGTCAAGCACCTGCTGAATGTCAAGACTGTTGCCATCCGGAGGGAGAATATGCTGTGGTTCCGTGCGCCTGAAAAGGTCTACCTCAAGAAGGGCTGCCTGCCTGTCGCCCTGAATGAACTCAAGGCAGTTATGGGCAAGAAGCGCTGCTTCATCGTCACCGACGCGTTCCTGTTCAAATCCGGCTTCACCAAGGCGATTACCGACAAGCTGGATGAGCTGGGCATCGTCCACACCACGTTCTACGATGTTGCGCCCGACCCGTCTCTCGCCTGCGCAAAGGAAGGCGCCAAGGCGATGACTTCCTTCCAGCCGGACTGCATTATCGCCATCGGCGGCGGTTCCGCAATGGACGCCGGCAAGATTATGTGGGTCATGTACGAGCATCCGGAAGTGGACTTCCTCGACATGGCAATGCGCTTCATGGATATCCGCAAGCGCGTGTACACCTTCCCGAAGATGGGTGAAAAGGCGTACTTCATCGCCATCCCGACCTCCGCTGGCACTGGCTCCGAAGTCACCCCGTTCGCCGTCATTACCGATCAGGACACCGGCGTGAAGTACCCGCTGGCGGACTACGAGCTGCTGCCGAAGATGGCGATTGTGGACGCTGACATGATGATGTCCGCGCCGAAGGGCTTGACCTCCGCCTCCGGTATCGACGCGCTGACCCACGCGCTGGAAGCCTACGCCTCCATGCTGGCGACAGACTTCACCGACGGTCTGGCAAAGCAGGCGGCTCAGCTGATTTTCGAGTACCTGCCCGCGTGCTACGACAACGGTCAGAACGAGCCGGATGCACAACGCCTCCACGATGGCCGGCATGGCGTTCGCGAACGCGTTCCTCGGCGTCTGCCACTCCATGGCGCACAAGCTGGGCGCGTTCCATCACCTGCCGCACGGCATCGCCAACGCGCTGCTGATTGAGCTGGTCATCCGCTACAACAGCGCGGAGGTTCCCACGAAGATGGGCACCTTCCCGCAGTACGCCTATCCGCACACGAAGCGCCGCTACGCTGAATTCGGCGAGTTCCTCGGCTTCAAGGGCGCGAATGACGACGAGACGGTGGAGAACCTCATCCGCAACATCCATGCCCTGAAGGAGCGCGTCGGCATCAAGAACACGATTCGCGACTACGGTGTGGACGAAGAGAAGTTCCTCGCGACGCTGGACGAAATGTCCGAGCAGGCGTTCGACGACCAGTGCACCGGCGCGAACCCGCGCTACCCGCTCATCAGCGAAATCAAGGAAATGTACCTCAAGGCATACTACGGCGAGTAATGCGCCATTCTCCCCGGCTTGGCAGGAATGCTTCTGCTGGGCCGGGCATTTTTGAGCACAAAAAATTTTGTCCGCTTGCAGGAATGTCGCATTTGGGCGGCGAATAGATATTTAGGACAAATATTGACTTTTGCGTTCTCCACTGCCGCTTTACCAACCAACAAGCGCAGGAGGGGGGCGAAGCAGTCCAGAGGGCGATCGCAGACTTCGACTGTTTCCATTGCCCTCTGGTCGCGTCCGCAGACGCGAATCCTCGCATAAACACGCGGACGTTGTGTGATAGCGTCACCAACTCAATCGCGAAAAGGGAGTCCAGAGTCACAGACCCTTTGGCAGGTCAAGGGCAGCGCCCTTGCGCCTCTCCCCCCAATAAACATGAACCATATAGAAGGAGGTTTCCCTATGGATTTGACGCATGTGATTGCCGAGCGGGAGAATAAGAAGATTTACCGCGACGGCGCCAAGGCCATCAAGGTGTTTGCCGAAGGGTACAGCAAGGCGGACATTCTGAACGAAGCGCTGAACACGGCGCGCGTGGAAGAGACGGGCCTGCCGATTCCGAAGCTCCTTGCTGTTGACACGGTGAACGGTCAGTGGGCGATTACGACGGAGTTCGTTGAAGGCGACACGCTGGCTGCGCTGATGGCGGCGCATCCGGAAAAGGAAGACGAGTACCTGAACCTGTTTGTTGACATTCAGATGAAGGTTCACGCCTGCACCTGCCCGATGCTCAACAGCCTGACGGAGAAGATGCAGCGCAAGATTTCCGCCACCGACCTCGACGCGACCACCCGCTACGAGCTGCACACCCGCTTGGCGAGTATGCACGTCCACAAGAAGGTCTGCCACGGCGACTTCAACCCGTCCAACATTATCTTGAAGCCCGACGGACAGTGGTACATCCTCGACTGGTCGCATGCCACGCAGGGCAACGCGTCCGCTGATGTTGCCCGCACCTACCTGCTCTTCGTCCTGGAAGGCAAGGAAGCGCTGGCGGAGAAGTACCTCTCCCTCTTCTGCAAGAAGAGCGACACCGCCAAGCAGTACGTCCAGCAGTGGATTCCGATCGTCGCCGCGAGCCAGTCCCTCAAGGGCAAGCCCGAAGAGCGCGACCTGCTCATCCGCTGGGCAAGCGTTTGCGAATACGAATAATCATCAAAGGGACTGGCTTCGGTCAGTCCCTTTTCTTGTGGGGAGATGGGAGCCTGCCATGTAACCATTTCCCCGCATTTGTTGAAATCTGCCACATTTGCAATTTGCCCTATGTAACCCACTTTTCATCCTCTTTTTTTCGTGGTATCATTATTATAAGAAGGGGGAATTTGCCCTTTTCAAACTTATCTGCCGCGATTGCTTGTCAACCGCCTCCACAATCAGCATGAATGAATTATACACGGCAAATATTGCTCTCAGCGTCTTCGCCATGGCGATTATGCTCTTCTCCCTGCGCGGCGACATCAGCCAATCCAAGATCCGAAACCTGCTCTGCGGCGGCCTGTACGCCACCATCGCCATTTGCGCGCTGTGTGAGTGGTCGGGCGTGCAGATGGATGGCACGCCGCCCGCGCTGATTCCGCTGCATATCGCCGTCAAGACCATCGAACTTTCGCTTGCGCCGCTAATCGGGCTGTTCGCGGGCTGCGTTATCCATCCCTGCCCGCGGAAAGTGGTACACAGGCTGCTGTGCCTTGCGGGCTTCCACGCGCTGCTGGTGCTGCTCTCGGCGTTCACAGGGCTGATATTCTATGTCGATGGGCAGAATTTCTATCACCACGGGTTGCTCTACGTGCTCTACATGCTCGCCTACGGGGGCAGCATGGTGTTCTTCCTCGTGCAGATTTGGTTCGCCTGCCGCGCCTATCAGTACACCGGCGGCACACAGCTGATGCTCGCGACGCTGTTCGTGCTGTTAGGGCTGATGGTGCAGCTGTTCCTGCCGACGGTCAAAATCGACTGGATTACCATCAGCTGCGGTGCGCTGATGATGTCGAAATTCTCCAGCGACATGGTACTGCAAACCGACGGGCTGACGCAGCTTGTCAACCGCTTGGGCTACGAGCATTATCTGGCGCGCCTGCGCGTGCCTGCTACCATCCTGATGTTCGACGTTGACCGCTTCAAGGACGTCAACGACTGCCATGGGCACTTGATGGGCGACGCCTGCCTGCGGACGATTGCCGGCTGCATCCGCCGCGCGTATGGGAATTACGGGACGTGCTTCCGCATCGGCGGCGACGAGTTCTGCGTGATACTGACGCGGCGGAACGCGCAATACAACACCATGACGGAGATTTTCCAGCACCTGATGGATGCGGCGCGGGCAGAGAATCCGGTTCTGCCGATGGTATCGGTGGGCTGTTCGCATTTTAATCCGTCAACGGATGATTTGGCGGAGTCCTTGGCGCGGGCGGACGCGCAGATGTATCAGAATAAGGAAGCGCATAGATAAACACAGCCGCGACGAGTGAATACGCTCGTCGCGGCTGATTTTTATTCACCTGTATCCACCGCAGTGTTGGCAGTAGCGCGCTTCCTTCGGGTTTTCTAAGCCGCAATACTTGCATGTCAACATTCGGAGTGCGTGCTTTTGTTGATATTACCGATTCACATATGCGTCGATTTCGTTCCGGCTGGAGATTTGCAGCTTCTCAAAGATGCTCTCCATGTACGACTTCACCGTGTTGACGGAAATGCCCATCAGCGCGGCGATTTCCTTGTTGCTGCGTCCCTTCGCGGCAAGCATGGCAATCGAAAACTCGTAGGGTGTGAGCGCGTCGGTCACCTGCAGCGTCGACACGGGGTTGTGAATTTTCATCCACCCGCGGCTGAAGCGGTAGACCGACTGCACAATCTTGTTGTACGTTTCCGGCTCCTGCTTGCGCAGCGCGCGCTCCACCTGCCCCTGCAAAATGCCGTGATGCTCCACAAACGGGTGGATGTACCCCTCGCGGCTGGCGATGCTCCACGCGGCATCGAACTTCTGCTCCGCGCGTTCATCCTGCTTCAGGCTCATGCAAATCATGCACAGAACGATGTTGAGGTAGATGCTATCAATGGGGTAGCGCGTGCCCGCCATCAGCAGGGCGGATTCGGCAATGCCCATCGCGTGTTCGTATTCGCGCCGGATATAGAGCGCGTGGGCGATGGCGTACATGGCGAAATACTGCATTCCGGGCGGAAGAATACCGATAGCGGGGCGGATAGGGGTCAAGTCGAGCTTCTCGGAGTGGAAGAACACGCTGATGAGCGCGTCGGTAATGCTGCTGTACAGCCGCCACGAATCGTCGTTTGCGCGCTGCCCGTCTCGCTGAATCATTTCGAGATTCCGGCGGCACTTGGCGGCATCCCCCGTCTGCAGCATCGCCATCGTGTTGGTAATCAGCGCGGACAGGCGGATTTCGGGGCACTTGCTCGTCAGGTATTTCTCGCTGATTTCGCGGGCTTCCTCGTGCTCATCGCGGAAATAGTGGTGCAAGGCGCGGGCGATGTCGCGTTCCTCCTCGTCGTTCATGGTCAGCAGGAGATTTTGGAAGCCGTTGTCGCACGGGCGGGAAATCAGCGGCATATAGCACTTGGCCATCCGCGGGGGGATTTTTTCCTGCCCGCGCTGCCCGCTCTTGCGCAAATCCGCCGGATGCGGCGTATTCGCCGGAATCAGCCACCCGCCCGATTTCCGGATTGCCCCCTGAATCCGCCCGGTATTCAGGTAGTAATTCACCATGCGGATGGAAACGCCCCACAGCTCCGCTATTTCCTTTACGCTGAGGTAGTCCAATGCGCAGCCCCTCCTTGTTCTCCTTGTTTACGCTTACGGAATTGGCTCCCAAAGCATGGTCGCCGTTCGATTGCCATACGAGCCCTTGGGCAGCATGTAGGAGTGCGGCGTTCCTTCTACGCCGTCGATTTTCCAGCCTACAAAGGTATAGCCCGGGAGGTAGTAGGACGGGTCTTCTTCCGGTGTCCCGAAATAAACTTGGTTGTTGATGGTGTATTGAACCCAATTATATGCTTTGCCGTGGCTCACGTAGGTAATGGTGTACGTCGCCACACGCCACTCCGCCTTGTAAATGCGGTCGCCGGTTGAGCCTGCGGGGATAATCATCGGCGTTGAAGGGAACTGACCGCTGCCATCGAGGACCCAGCCGGAAAATTCGTAGCCCGGACGGTCGGGAGGGATGGGCAGGGTGACGGAATCCTCCACGGTGTAGCGTATCGAAGCTATGACTGCGCCGCCGTTCGTGACCAGTGTGATGGTGTATCTGATCACCTTCCAGTTTGCGGTATACGCCTTGTTTCCCGTCGAACCCTTCGGAATTTTGACGCTTGTCTGCGGCGTCGTGATGCCCTCGCCCGTCCAGCCGACAAACTCGTAGCCGTTGCGGGTCGGGGTCGGCAGCTCGAAATCCTCATCCGTTATGGTGTAAACCACCTTTTCTTGACCGCTGCCGCCGTCCAAATCCATGGTGATGGTGTACTCCGCCAAACGCCACTCCGCCTTGTAATGGAGGTCGCCGGTTGTGCCAGGGTAAATAATGAGCGGCGTGAAAGGGAGCATACCGCTGCCATCGAGGGTCCAGCCGGCAAATTCGTAGCCCGGACGGAGAATGTAAGGCAGGGTGAAGGTATCCTCCACGGTGTATTTTATCGGAGACACGACTGGGCCGCCGTTCGTGTCCAGTGTGATGGTGTATTCAATCACCTGCCAGTTTGCAGTATACGCCTTGTTTCCCGTCGAACCCTTCGGAATTTTGACGCTTGTCTGCGGCG
>OCIU01002662.1_pt1 | contig 10108 bp, 7 predicted proteins | sample 1538471 | NCBI WGS metagenome assembly OCIU01 (sample SAMN04571693, study PRJEB22368) | human gut metagenome | biome: human gut; material: stool | host: Homo sapiens | place: Luxembourg | collected 2012-06-01 | reverse complement strand
ATGTAATTGATGCTTCCGGTGGCGAACTGCTGGATTTCGATTGCGCTCTGATACACCGCGATAACCGGCGTATTGTTGTCCGCCTTCGTCCAGATGCCGACATGGCGCAGGTGCGTAGTCGTGACGACCTCGCCGCCTGCCGTGACCTCAAGCCACGCCTCGACGGTGTGCGCGCCGTGCGTCAACTCAAGCGCCGTGGGGTCAATCGTCGCAGTGACGGAGCGCCCCGTAGTGGTGACTTCGCGCGTAAACGCCTCCGTGCCGTCCACGGTCATGTGGATAGTCTTCGTGCCCTCTCCGGTGGGTGTGAGGCGCACAGTAAGTACGCTGGACCCGTGGAAAGCAAGGGTGCCAAGATTCCACGCCAGATCATAGGTGGACACGGTGACGGTCCATGTGAAGGACTTGCTATTGCCGTAGGCGTCCTCAATGGTGAGCTTGATCGTGTTCGCGCTTGCGGGGGTGAGGTATTTCGTAACGTCGAAGGTGCAATCACCCTGCGACACCGCCTGTGTAGCTACCTTCGTCCCGTTGATGCGCCACGTTGCCGAGCCGTCGCCGGTGGGCTGCTCGTCGGAAGTATCGGTGGATGTCCAGTTGAATTTGATCTCGACGGTCGCGCCGTTCATCACGGAGAACGCCCGCGAGGTCAGCTTATTGACAATCCGGATCAGGGAGCCAGCGTCCCCGCCGCCTCCTCCGCCGCCTCCTCCGCCGCCAGAGAACGGCCCCAGCGGGCCGACAACGACCTCGTCGTCAGCAGTCATATACAGGTAGCCGTCCTCAACATAGGCGTCGTCAACCTTGCTCTTTACGGTGGTTTTCAGGTTGTTGAAATCTTTGGCGAACTCATTGACGGATGCGACGGCTTCCGTCGCGTCCAGAAGCGCCTGCTCAGAGCGTGCGGCGGATTCCTGCGCAGAGTTAGCGGACTGTGCCGCCGCTTGTGCGTTGGCCGCTGCCTGCGCCGCCTTCGTTTTGGCATCCTGCGCCTTAGCTTCGGCAGCTTCTGCGGCCTTCAGGGCCTCGTCGGACACACCGGTTGCGAGCTGGGCGGCGGCTTTGGCGGCCTCCGCTGCCGCAGCGGCGCGGTCTGCGTCGCCCTGCACAGCCGTCTTGAAGGTGCCGAATTTCATGTTATAGGTTTCGCCTTCGGACGAGACAAGCAGGAGATCGTCGTCCTGTGCTTCCTCAAGCGTCGCAAAATCAGCGATTCTTTTGTCAGCCATGTTCTTCCTCCTTATGGTTAAGTTCCGGTGCCGCCACTGTCAAGCGCGTTCAGCCGGTTATAGATGTCGATCAAGGCGGCCTCAATATTGGACACCTTTGTCTGAAGCGTCGAGATTGCGGTATCGTGCGCCGCAATGGTGCCTTCGGCGGTGGTCAGGCGCGTTTGCAGGTCGGTAACGGTGCCCTGTACCTCCGAAAGTGCTGTCGTATGCCCGCCCACGGTGGATTGTAGCGCGTCGATGTCGCCCTCGGCGTTCTGCACACGTTCTGCAAGCTGCGAGATGTCCGACGCATGGTTGGAAATCGCTGTGTTCAGCGCGGAGATGGATTGCGTATGCCCCGAAACGGTGGTCTCCAGCGCAGAGACGCGCTGTGCAAGAGCGCCGGGGGAAGAATCCTCAATGCTCTTGATGCGCTTAGATAGGCCGTCCTCTGCGCCTTTGGCGCGGGTTTCCTCGTTGCCTATGCGTTCACTGAGAGCGACCTCCACGCCCCGTGCGCGCTCGATCTCAGCCGCCAGCGCGGTATCATCGACCTTGCCCGCCAGCTCCTTTGCGGCGTTCTTGATTGCGCCGTTCAGCTCCTCCGTGGTTTGCTTCAGGTGCTGCACCTCGGACAGATACGGGTATTCCTCACTAAGTTCTTCGCTGTTCGGGGCCTCAATGTCCGCCCGAAAATTGTGGTCAAGGGTGAGCTTGACGTTGAACATGACGCTGTGGACAAGCTCACCGATTTTTACTTGGTCGCCCAGCTCCGTAGCCGGGTCGTACAGCGATTTTGTCGCCGTAAAGGGTAAATACACCAGCCCGTTAAAAGCTGCGTACAGGTCATTGCAAATGCCCTGTGTGGCGTATGGGTTGCTGTCGATGGTGAGCATCGTTCCGTTGTCGTTCCCTGCTGTGTAGCTCTCCCCGCTGTTGCTGTTGAGCGTCACGCCGGTCACGGTGATCTGTGTGCCGGTCGTGATCTCGCCACAGACGACGGGGATGTTGATAACACCTGCCTGCAAGGAAACCTTTTTCGCCATATTGGCGTCGGTGTCCCACACAAGGTAATAGCCTTCCGGCGTGACGATTTTGTTTCCCTTCTCGTCGGTGATGAAGTAGGACCGCTGCACGTTGTCGCTGCTGCCGGGCAGCACACCGGACGGGACAGGGAGGACGGCATTGAAGATGGTCTGCTCTTTATAAGCCAGACGCACCGGCTGATTGCCCGCGCCATTGGCAAGCGTGATCTTGTTGTAGTCCTCGTCGATGACGTGGAATGTCTCGTCGGGGGCGGTCGTGAGCGGGACCAGCCGCAGGAGGTTTTCTTCCGTGATGATCCAGTTGCCGCCGTGGCAGGCCCCGATATACCCCAGCACCTGCGACATGGTTTTTCCGCTGGGGTACGGCACAACGTAATCAGCGCCGGTCTTGATCCGCGTTCGCAGGTCAATTCCGACGCCGATTCGGTATGCGATTTCCTCTACGACGGACTTCATGCTTTTCGGCCAGTTGGCGGCGGTGTCGCTGCCGTCCAGATAATTCTGGTTGGTCTTGAGCATGGCGTCGTAGCAGTCGATGGTCACAAGCCCCGCAAAGCTGGTGTCGCGCTGGTCGATATAGAATGTGCCGAACTCCTTCCACTCGGTGGCGGTTTTGTCGTTCGTCAGACGGCCCATAATGACAACGGGGCTTTTCGCGGTGATGATGTCGTCCGTGAGGATCGACAGATTCAGTGTAGCCGATATGCAGTTGCCCACGGACAGCGGGGACGGCATAAGGGAACGGTCGATGCGCGGCGCGGAAATAACGGTGTAATCCTTGTTATTGATCCGCGCCTTTGCATCAAACCGAAAACGTCCGCGTGCCGCGAGCTTCGTCCAGCGCTTAGTACAAATACGCATAGGCTCACCTCTCCGTCATGTTGAAGGTACAGCCTTCATAATAGGTACGGTTGTCGCCCTTGTCGTAGCGCTGTGTACCGTAGGTGAGCGTGGACGTGTAATAGGTCTTTGTCATAATGCGGTTGGTTTTTGGATCGAGGAAGGTAATGTCGGTGTATTCGCCGTCAACGTCTGCCGCGAGTGACCGCATAATCAACTCAGGCATACGGTTGAACTTGACTGTCCACTTATCCTTCTGCGCGATCCTTGCGCGGTACATCAGCCCGTCAAGGAGGTTGCGCCCGCTGCCGTCCGCGTCGATGTCATTTCTGACCGGGGCAAGACCGTCTTCGGCCAGCCACGCGGTGTAGTCGTGATTTCCGATTTTAAGGATTGGTTTTATGGTGCGCACCTCCTTATTCGAGCGGGGATTTTCCGGTCGCCCGCGTTCTGCGGTTGATTTCTCGGATCGTGCTTTCCGCGATTGCGGTCTTGTCGAAGTTGACCGTCGTACCGCTGTAGTTCTGGATGGCCGTCACAATGGCTGCGGTCGCATTGGTCACGACCTGCGTAACAACGCTTGCGAGCGCGTCATTGGACGTTTCAATGGTCGTGCCGATGTCAGCACCGCCGCCGCTTGCTGCGGCTGCTGCGGCCTTGTAGGGCACGACACCGCCAGCCACAGCGGGAACGGCGAACGTGATGTTATCCGCAATGGCCTGAAGCCGGTCAAGCAGGCTTGTGAAGCTGCCGCTGATCCTGTCCGAGAACGAGGACAGCGCACCGTCCACCTCAGACGCGGGGACGATGTTTCCGACCTTATAATCACCGGCGTTGAATTCATCCGCGATTGCGTCAGCGACGCCGGACACGGATTTCAGGATGGACGGCTGCGAAGCCTCCACACCTTCACCGACGCCGTAGCCGATATTCAGGCCGATTTCGTCACGGAACAGCCGCGACGGGGAGTGAATACCCAGCGCGGATTTTGCAGCGCTGAGAAGGCTGCTTGCGAGGCTGGAAACCTTGTTCTTCAGCCAGCTCCAACCGGAGCTGATACCGTTGGCAATACCGTTACAGATATTGCTGCCGACGCCGGACCAGCCCTGATTCTGAATCGCATTTTTGATGCCGCTCCATGTGCTGGACGCGGTAGATTTGATGCTATTCCATGTGCTGGACAGCGAGGACTTGATATTGCTCCATGTGGACGATGCAGTGGATTTCATGCTGTTCCATGCGCTGGAAGCCGTAGTCTTCATGCTGTTCCAAGTGGACGACGCGGTAGATTTGATATTGCTCCAAGTGCTGGACAGTGTAACTTTTACGCCGTTCCAGACGGTGGAGGTATTCGCCTTAATGTTGTTCCAGCCGTTGCTGACAGTGGTTTTCAGGTTTGTCCAAGTGGACGATGCTGTGGTCTTGATGCTCGTCCAAGCCGAAGACAGCCCGCTCTTGATACCGTTCCACGCGCTTGTGGTGCCAGATTTGATGGCGCTCCAAGCATTTGAGATACCGGTTTTGACGGTATTGCAGGCAGACGACACACCGGATTTGATGCCATTCCATGCACTGCTGATAACGCCCTTGATTCCGGTCCATGCCGTGGTAGCGGTGGACTTGATACTGCTCCATGCGTTACTGAAGAAGGTCTTCAACTTTTCGATTACGCCGGAGAAGAAGTCCGTGATCTTGTGCCAAGCATTAGAAATGCCCTGCTTTAGTCCGTCAATAAGGAATGTACCGATTTCTGCGAATACGGTAGACGGAGAGTGGATGCCAAACAGGTTCTTTACCCAGTTCACAACGGGGTCTACGACGTGCGCTTTCAGCCACGAACCGGCGTCGCGCATTGCGTCTCCGATTCCACGGAAGAAACCAGCGATAGAATCGAACGAACTTGCAAGCAGGTCGGATATTCCGCCAATGGCACCCACAATAATGCTGGGGATCTGAACGATAATACTGACAAGAGCGGTTGCAAGGGATTCCAGCAAGCCAAGCCAGTCAATGTTTTCGATTACCGCGCCCAGTGCCTCCCCCAGACTGCCAATCAGGTTTTGCACCATTTCGCCCCAGTCATGATCTGAAAACAGAGACGTAATGAGATCGAGAACGCCGGTTATCGCTCCGCTGATAAACTTGCCAAGCAGTTCACCGAAACCGTCCCAGTCAATATCGGTGGTAAGGCTTTCAAGACAGGCCCAAATTTCGTCTGCAAGGCCGGTCCAATCGACCTGATCCACAAAGCCGACAAGCAGATTGAGCGCTCCGATAAGCAGGCCGCCAAGCAATTTTGTCAGATCAGAGAAAATTCCGCTCCAATCAATTCCGTTGAGAAAATCAGCGATTTTTCTTCCGAGCATTGCCCAGTCGAAGTTCTCGACAGCAGCCACCATACTTTGGAGTGCCGTTCTGATTTGCGTACTGAGTGCTTCGGCAAGTGCCGAAAAATCAATGTCCGAAATGAAATTGCTGATGTTTTTTGCGAGACTTCCCGCAATACCGATCCAGTCGGCGGCGTTCACGGTCCCGTACATGAAATCCGTGATGGCCTTGCTCACTGCTGCGCCGTCAAGCGTACCGAAAAAGCCATCAAGCGATTTCAGGATGATTGCCCATTTCCCGGTCAGGATCACACCGAGATTTCCCCAGTCCACGCCAGTGATGATGTGGTTTAGGAGTTCTGCAAAGCGCGACGCAAGGTTTTTCCAATCGAAGTTCTGGATGAACGTCGCAAGGAACGTCAATGCGCCGTTCAAATAGTACCCGATCTTATCGCCGATGCCCGCCCAGTCTACGGTATCGACCATTTCATTGAGCTTTGTTGCCAGCGTGTTTGCAGCTGCGGCCCAGTCACCGGCCTTGATCTGCTCGACCATAAGTTTTGCCCAGTCGGGCAGCGTTACGTCGGGCAGACTTCCGAGATCACCGGCACCGCCACCACCGCCGCCGTCAGAGCTGTTGTCGCTGAGAATGTTCAGTTCATCGAACGCGGCCAGCTGCCGTTTGAGCTTATCGGTAGCTTTGGATGCCGCCCCGCCTGCGCTGCTGATTTCTTTGGACGCAGTTTTTCCATAGATGCCAAAGAGCTTGAGAAACGCGGTCACATAGGCGACAGCTTGTGCGACAAGGTTGATAATGCGTGTAATAATCGGCCCCAGCAGGTTTCCGATGCCCGACCAACAGGCGGACAGCGTATTGGAGAGCTGCTGATTTTCGGCCATATAGGCGCTGACCGCTTTCCGCAGCAGCGCCCAGACGCCGCGCGCGCCAAGCAAACTGAGTGCAAATTTCTTCGCGCCGGAAATCAGCCCGCCAAACTGGCTGTTCATCTTCTTGCTGTGGAACAGCATTTTTGCCATGCCGGATGCGGCGGCCTTGATACCGGACACAAGCGCCCCGGCAGCCGACTTTGCCGCTCTGCCGATGAAAGACGCGACATTTCGTGCGCTACTGGCGAGGCGGCTCATAAGGCTTTCCGACTGTTGTGTACCGGCGCGCATTTCATCCAGACGGGCCGCTGCTGCGGACAGTGTAGATTCCATCTGCGCGTATTGCGTCGTGTCCACGCCCGCCTGAAATGCGGTGCCGGAGGCTTCCATTTTCGCCTTTGCGGCTTCGAGCCGGTCATATTTCTGTGCGGTCAAATCAAGGTCGTATTGCAGGTTTTTCCACTGGGCGGAATTTTCACTCACGCCGAGAGCCTGCATTTTCTCCTGCTTATTGAGGAGTGATTCGAGCTTCTGACCGGCTTTTTCAGTCTCCGCACAGAGTTCTGCGTATTCCTGCGTCGGAAATTGCGTCTGACCGACTGCATCCAGCCGTTCCTGAAGCTCCGCAATCTTGCTTTCCAGCGTGCTTGCCTTGTCCTCAAAGGAGGTCATAGCGCTCTCGCTGCCGGACATGGCTTTCTGGAAGGTCGGTTCCAGCTTCTGCACGCTGCTGTTCACGGCGTCGATCTCACGCTGCAAACCGGATGCCTTTTCCGTCACACCACCGATGTTCACCTGCGGTGTAGCTGTTTCCGGCGCAGGCGTGCCGCTGCCGTTGGTATTCTGTAATTCTTCGAGGGAGGTTTGCAGCTCCTGTACTTTTGCCTCAAGCGCTGCAACCTTATCCTCTGCGCCACCTGTATTGATTTCAGGTGTCAGCGGCTTGCTGAAAAGTTCTTTCAGCGTTTGTCCCAGATTCTTGACCTCTGTGGACAGTGCCTTGATAGCCGCAAGCAATTCAGCGCTTCCGGCCTTAAATCCGTCCGAATTTATCTCGGTATCAATGATGATAGAGCCGTCAGCCTGATCTGCCATTTAACCACCTTCTTTCTTAGCCGAGTAGCGCGTCGATCCTATCCTTTTCTGCCTGTTCTTCTTCAGACAGCTTCGTGCGTAGGGCGCAAATAGCGCGGTTGGAATTCCAGTATTCGCGCTCCCACTTTTCCAGCTTTTTGCCCTTTGCGCGCTTCAGACGCAGGTTGAGCACCTGCGCGAAAACGCCGTCCGAAATCTCCATGTAGTAGCCCATAAAGGTCCACCAGTGGACGTACCGGGCGGAACGGACCTCAAAACCGGCAACCTTATTGACCGCTGGAAACATGATGCTCTCGTCCTGTTCCCAGTCCATGACGCGCGGAGGAGGCTTTCCGCCCGTGTCCTCCGGCTTGTCATTGTGGTCAATAAAAGCGAGAGCGGCCTTGAAGGCCGCCTCATAGTCGTCTTTTGGAATTGCGTCGAAGTCCTTGAACAAAATGAACAGGCAGATATAGGCCTTTTCTTTGTCTTCGAGGTCGGGATCACCGAACGCGATCACGATTTTCAAAACGTCCCGAAAATCGCTGCGAATACGGTAGAACTTACCGTTTACCTCAAGACTTCGCGGCAGTGTTCCGATCATTTTTTACCGCCCTTGTGCTTGCCAGTACGGTAGCCGTGGGTGTACCGCTCAACACGGGAGTTGACTTTCTTCACCTCGCGGTCGAACTGGCGGGAGATATAAGCACCGACCGCAGACAGCGCGTTTTCGCAGTAGAAATGACCGTTGATGGGGGAAAACGGGTGCATCTTGCCGAAGAACGCCTCCGACATATTGCCGCCAAAGAGCCTGTCACAGGCGGCGTACAGGCGCTTTTCGGCCTCACGCAGTGCTGCGAACTCGGCTTCGTTCTGTTCGTCCACAGTGCCGGCTTGATGTTGACGCTTTCCAGCGGCTCGACGATCTTGTCGAACTCTGCGGCAACACTGTTGAAGCGATCCACAATGCCGATGTCGGTCGGTCGGAAGGAGAATTCCCCGATCTGTTCCCCGTGTTTGTTTCGGATAGGCACCTTTACGCTGCCATCGTCGATGATGATTTCATTGAAATTCTGCTGTACCAATTTGTCAGCCATTGTAATTGCCTCCTGAATTCAAAATATTGCCGCCCTGCGCTCAGTACGCAGGATGATTAGCCCGCAGCGTTGGTGTCTGCGGTGAAGGTCTTCGTGGTGAGGTCGAAGGTGCCCTTGACGCGGTTGCCCGCGTTGTACACGGTAAAGGGAATCTGCACGCCGGAGGTGTCGCCGCCGACAGATTCGGGAACGACCCACACGTCTTCGCGGTAGGCCCATGCCACGGTGCCGTCACTGTTAAGCAGCACGTCAACCTTCGTGGTCATGCAATCGTCGCCGGTCAGGCGCTCATTGGCGATCTTTGCGAGACGTTCAAACAGCGGGTCGCCGCTGTAGGCATAGAAGGGGTCAACCTCAGACTGCACCTCGTAGCCATTGTGGACGACGTTCTGTTCGCCCAGAATGTTTTTGTTGACCTCAACGTCGGGGTTCAGCTCCTCGTTATACTCCTCAAGGTCCTTGCCGAGACGGGTATAATTCGGGGTGTAGGTTTCCTCGCCCTGCGTCTTGACGCCGAACTTGGCGTCGAGGAAATGGGCAAGATACTTGCGTTCGATTTTCGGCATAATTTCAGCTCCTCAAATATCAAATTCGTTGTTGTAGTCCAGCCGCAGGGCAATGAGCCAATCTTCAACGCCGTCCTGATAGGCGGAGTTGAGGTAGGCAGGGCTTGTGCGGCTGATTTTCTTGATGACGCGGTTGCCAGCCAGCAGCGCGGGGTATGCGCTGAGCTGGTGGCTCTTGCCGTTCAGCGTGACCGGCTGCCGCTCAAGCCACTTGCCCAGCGCATCAAGGTATTCTTTGATGCGGATGCGCTGAGTTTCGGATTTCGGAGCGGCGCGGTAGACCACATTGAACGGATATTGGCAGACCTGCGTGACGTGTCCGGTGACGTCCTCTGTGCTGCTCTGCAAAGCCGCACCGGAAATCGGAAAGAATCCGATCCCCGAAGCGTCCGAGAGCGTGGAGAACAGGATGGATTTGCCGGTGGTCAGACCGGGAAATTTGTTCAGCAGGTCAAGAAGAATTTTGCTGACGGCCTCAGAGCCGTCAATGTCGATGACCGTTTTCGACGGCATGGTTATTTACCTCCGATTTTCTCCTTCACGCCGTCGATCCAGAATTGCTTGTTCTGCCGTTTGGAGTGTTCAAACCATTGCGGAACGGCCTGCGGGTTGGAGTATTTCAGCGGCCTGTCGGTGGCAACGAGCTTCGCGCCCTTGCGGAAACGCAGGATGTATTCACCGGGGCCTGTAGGGATTTTGCGGGGGCCTTTGCCGGTTACGGAATCCACCATGACCTTACCGCCGTACTGGTAGCGCGCATACGGGCCGGGAAAGACGACCTTTTTCCCGTCGTCCTCCGTGTGGGAACGCTGCTGCAAGCTGCCGGTCAACAGCGGCATACAGGCTTTGCAGTCCTCAAGCACGCGGTCGCCCAGCCACTGCTGCGCCTCGCGCATACGTTGATCCAGTGCGCGCAGGTCAACAGTGACGTGTACGCCGCCGTCAGAGTAGGAGATTTTCGGAAGATCAGACATTACCGTCCTCCAATCTCGAAGTGAGGGAGAAGGCCATAAAAGCCCGCAGAGCTTATCAGATAGATACCGTCGCGCTCTGCGTTCA
>OCIU01002648.1_pt1 | contig 10140 bp, 10 predicted proteins | sample 1538471 | NCBI WGS metagenome assembly OCIU01 (sample SAMN04571693, study PRJEB22368) | human gut metagenome | biome: human gut; material: stool | host: Homo sapiens | place: Luxembourg | collected 2012-06-01 | reverse complement strand
AAGTGTCACATTTTGCCAATCAGACAAAAAAGACAAAAAAAACCAGTTGGATTTTAAAAGAGTTTGAAAAACAGTACAGAGAAAGTCTGGCGGACCCTTGTGTAGAATTTAAAGATGTGCCGGTAAAGAAGAAGCGTAAAATATCACCGGCTTATCTTATAAAGCATTATCTAAAAGGCTTTTTTGACTATGGGATTTTTGATGAAGCCCATTTGTATAAAGGCGCTGGGACAGCACAAGGGAATGCTTTTGCTGCTGCGGTGGCAGCCTGTAAAAAACAATTGCTGCTATCAGGAACAATTGCTAATGGCTATGCAATTTCAATATTCTATCTGTTATACCGGGTTGAACCGAGAAAAATGCAAAAAATGGGATATGGCTGGTACGACGTAATGAAGTTTGCTAAGCGCTACGGAACAATAGAAACACTATATGATAGTGATGTATCAGATAATGGTAATTACAACAGTTGTTCACGTGGCCGGCAGATTACGACTCCAAAGGTAAGACCGGGGATTTCTCCGATGCTGACTTTGGATTTTACTTTACCAGTGGAAATCACACTGGATTTATCAGATATGTCAAAATTTCTTCCACCGCTTCATGAATATGTCGAGACAATAAAAATGCCGGAAGAAATAAAAAGTGAATACAATATGGTCATATCTGAGTTAAAGAGAAATTCACGAAAAGAAGGAATGGGAGCTTTATCCCAAATGCTCCAATTTGGTATGTCTTATCCGGACAAGCCTTACGGAAGGGGACCGATACTATCGGCAAAAGATGGCAGGATAATTGCCAGTCCATCAGATAATTGGGACTATATCGAAATAGAAGGTCTGCTGCCTAAAGAGAAAAAACTTCTTGAATTGATCAGCAGGGAGCAGAAAGAAGGGCGTAATGTAGTTGTTTTTGCAGAATATACAAATTCAGCAGAAACAATTATAACCCAGAGATTGAAAGTTATTATCGAGGAAAAAATTCCTTCACTTAAAGGTAAAACAGTGATTCTGGAATCAGCATCACCAAAACCAATAGAAAGGGAGGAATGGATTCATCGAAAAGCAAGGGAAGGGGCAAAAGTAATTATTACAAACCCTCGTTGTGTTGAAACGGGACTGGATTTTATCTGGACAGACATTGACAGTGATGGCAATGAGGTCTTGTATAACTTTCCTACAATTATATTTTTCCAATGCGGCATGAATATGTATACGGTGTGGCAGGCATCCCGGAGAGGCTACCGCCTTTGCCAGCCAATCGAGTGTAGAAATTACTACCTCGGTTATGAAGGCATGCAGCTGGAAATGATCAAATTAATAGCAGAAAAACAGACAGCTACACAGGCAATACAAGGAAAGTTCTCAGCAGAAGGACTTGCCAAATTGGCACAACAGACTGACCCAAGAGTCCGTCTGGCGCAAAGTATCTGTGAAGCAGATACTGAGACTCAAAATGAGTTGCAGAATATGTTTGATGCTGTAAGCAATTCAAACAACTCATCAACAGAAAATGAAAATGAACTTATGAGAAATTATGAGCCAATGAAACTGTTTGATGAGATTGTAGGAATTATAACTACAAGTAATAAAGAAGAAAACGTACAAAAAACAGCAGATTTCACTACATTGAATTTCATGAAGTTTTTTGATATGTTTTCGTCCGGTAAGTCACAGATGCCGGTATATAAAAAAGAACAAAAGCAACTGGATATTATGATGCCAGTATCAACTGGTAAGAAAAAATCCAAAAAAATATCAAGTGGACAAATGGGATTATCCGACTTGTTCACATTCCAATAAAATAATAACAGAAAGGAGTCCTTTTATAAAGGACAAAAGGTAAACGGAAATGAAGATTACAGTAAATAGTAAGAATGCAATTAAGGCGGTAAATAAAATTGCCGCTGCAATGCAAGGTAATGACAGTATCTTAGAAATGTCGGTCTACAAAGATGAAGAACAGCAGAATGTTCGTTTTAGAGGAAACGGCAATTTTGATGCTGTTGTCGGAATAAAAGCATCTATTTCCGATGAAGGCAGTAAAACCGTATGCTTTCCTAAAATGTTTGTAACAGGTATTTCGACGTTAGGTCGTCTTGCAGACGAAATAACGATCGAATTACAAGATGAAAAGGCCGTAATAAAAGCGGGAACCGGACACATTGAAGTGTTATACAGTTCAAGTGAACTGGCAATGCCGACGGATATGGAACCGCTTGGAACATTTACAGTTAATTCGTCTGATTTAAAAGAAGCTGTAAATGCAGTTAAATATTGCATTGAAACTTCAAAATCAAGCATTACTGAAGTGAACTGCGTGGGTATTACGCCTATTACAAAGGACTCTACGAAAATGTTAAAACTGGTCGGAATGAATAGTTTTACCATTGCAGTAAGTGGCATTAACGTAGCACAATGCCAGTTTGCTGGAGATATGCCGGGAATTGCAGTGCCGGTACTGGAATTTTCCAGAGTAATGGCCCTTATTGATTCATCAAATATAAACCTTGCTATTTTTTATAAAAAAGGTGAGGAAGAAATTCAGCCGGCATTTTTAGGAATTGCCGCTGAAGATGAATTATATGTTATAAGGATTTTAAACAAAAATTCCATTAACATAATGGAAGATAAACCTTATGAAGTAAGGGAATCTGCCAAGTTTAAAGCAATAATAAACAAGGCAGAATTTCTTGAGGCATTACAGGTAGTAACATTACAGGATGCTACAACCTGTATTCTACAAATCACTGATGGACGGTTACGTCTTGAGGATAATTGTGGAAAAAACTATGTGGACTTAACCGCGGATTGGGAAGGCGAAATGTTTTCAACAGCCTTTTCGCCGCTTTTATTAGCAAATGCCATTAATGCTATAAAAGATGAAAGTTTTATCTTTAATACAAATGGCAAATTAATTATTTCCCAAAAGGAAAGTCCACAATCAAAGTTTTTGGCCACTATTTCATATGCGATGGAAGAAAAGAGAGCCATGTGCTCACTGATCTTACCAGTCACAAATGCAAAGGTGAAAAAGATTCAGGCAGAGCAGCTTAAAAAGCAGCAGCAGGAACAGGAAAATGCTGCAACTACGGTTGCAACTGAATAAAAATTGTTGCAGGCACCTGGTAACGGGTGTCTGTTTTTTTTGGAGGAAATTAATTATGGTAATAGGAAATTACAAATATGGAATCAGTCGTCTTCCTGATGATTGTATGGCTTATAAAGATGGTTATAAATATGGTGCATACAAAGAAAGTATAAATGATAAAAATGATGCACATATAACAGGTTGGTTTAAAACAAAAGATGAGATACAGAAATTTGTAAATAAAAATAGAGAATACGGAAAAGAGGTGTAAGGCCTATTTTATTTACAAATAACAGTATTAAAAGATTACTGAAGAATGGCACAAGGTCTAAATTTAGTAATCACAAATAAAGTAATAGCCAAGCTGGTATACATCCATACATGAATTATCCGGTAATCCGGTAGTTAGTGAAAGCTAAAGAACCGCCGTGTGCCAAACGGGACACATCACAGTATGAGAGGTCGGATAATTAATTTAAGTTGTACTACCATTTCATTTGAAAAAGAAGTTAAGTTATATACTTCTTGATCTTATTGGTCACAAATGAAAAGACAAAAATGCAGCTGATGCAGAATAAAAATTATTGCAAACATCCAATACTGGGTGTCTGCTTTTGGAGGAAATCATGGAAGACATGGAGGAATTTATTAACAATATGAACGAGCTTTGCCAGCATGATACTGAAATGCCGGCAAGGTTGGTCAGAAATTTGATAGAAACAAAAATTAAGAATGGGTGGAGTGTTGCAGAGCCGATTATTTATCCAACGCGAATAGTAACAATGCAAAGCAAACCCAAAAGTCACGATATAGTTGAAATGTATCTGGACAACGGTTGGCAGTTGGATTTTATTATTCAAGGCAGAAATCATACAGCAACAATAGTTGGCGCACCACCATATCTCTTTTCACTGGTACCAAAAGGTAACAGTATTTGTTTTAAATCAATTTAGCCATAATAGTGGTGATATTTTATGAGTAATAGTTATAGAAGCAGGCATATATAAAAATGCCTGCTTCTTTCATTAAATTAATTTCGCCACGATAGCGTGGCAATGGAGGATATTTTTATGATGAATTATAATGAATTTAAAGAAATAGTAACAATGAATTTTCTGGATTATATGCCAGATAAATATCAGAAAATGAAACTTCGTGTTAATTCTGTAAATAAAATTAACAAAACTCTAGATGCTATTACATTGCACAATGATGGAAAGAGCAGATGTATATCGCCAACATTATATATTAACGATATATATGATGTATACGTTAAAACAGGAGATATTTCTGCCGTATTAAGGGAAGCTGCGGAAACGATGGATATAGCATTTGGATCAATTCCAACTAATATAAACATTGATTTCAACGCACGGGAAAATATCATTTTCCAACTAATAAATACGGAACAGAATAAGAAACTGCTGAATGATGTGCCGCACAGGGAATTTCTTGATTTATCAATTATATACAGAATGGTAATAAAGATTGATGAATATGGAATGCGGAGCGCAGTTATTTCAAATGACATTGTCCAAGAGTTTGGTATGGATGAAACTGAACTATATAACTGTGCTATTGAGAATACAAAACGAATTCTCAAGCCAACAGTTACATCTATGTATGATATGATTGTAAAACGGCTAAAAATGCCGGCAGAAATTGCAGATGTTGTTGACCCCGATAACATGATGTGGGTGATAAGTAGTAAATATCTGTTTGATGGTGCAGGTTTCATTATTTATGAAGATATTCTTCATGAACTTGCAGAAATGTTAGGAACAGATTTATATATTCTGCCATCCTCAATTCATGAATGTTTAGCTGTATCTATTAATATGGCTGAACCGCATGAGCTTGAAGATATGGTGAAAGAAGTATATCTGGACGGAATCGAGTTAGAGGAACGGCTGTCAAACAAAGTTTATTTGTATGACAGGACTTTGAGAAAGCTCACAATTGCTATCTAACTTACTTTGAAGATTGAGATTTATAATAATATTTTAAAGGACAGACATAAAGGTGTGAGGTAATTGTACCTCTTCCGAAATTGTCTGTCTTTTTAAGTTTATATCGCTGCAGGGGCAGTAATGGAGGATATTTCTATGACAAATTATAGTATTAAAATAAATGAAGAATTTAAAAGTGTTGAAGTTTATTTTGCAGGTAAACCGGATACAGAAGTAAGAACTGCGATGAAAAGTGCTAAAATGCGCTGGAATCCAAAGAAAGGATGCTGGTACAGTTATCTTTCTTCAGAAGAAGTAAAAAAACTTTTAAGTGATTGTGAAAAACTTGAGATTCCGGAAACGCAGTTTGCAACGGCAGAGGAAAGCAGCAATTTTGATGAATGGGCCGGTTGGACAGGTGGAAATAATCCCAAATGGGATACAGATAAGGAGTTAAAGAAATTTTTGCTTGCAGATTTCAAAAAAGCAGGAATTAAGGCAACTGTAAGATTTAACAGGGCCGGCTATTTAACGTCATTAACCTGTACGATAAAAATCAACAAAAATAATATAAAAACTTATGAAGAATGGAAAGAAATGAATTTGCCATTCATAAGTTGGACCAATGTGAATCCGTACACAGATATAGATGGCAATATCAAGTATATCTGGGGTTCAGAAATTAGTGAGACAGATCAGGCCATGATTGAGAATATATGCCATACGGTGTATAAAATTGCGGTTATGGAGCTGGAGCGTAACCATTATCATACACATCAGGCGTGTAGCCTTTTAAAAGGAAAGGCAGACAGAGATTACAGTTTGATACGAAAAATAGTAACAAGCTATAACAGGGATGATTCTGACAGTCAGAGGGATCATTTTGATAGGGACATATACGATACGTATGTGTTCAAAGTTACTGAATAGTTGAACAGTGGGTGATAAAATGTTTAGTAGAAAGGAATAACGAGTCCTCGGTAAACCGGGGTTGGCCGGAGATTAGTATGGTGAATTCGGTCATTGTATTACAATTTTTGCGGTTCCTCCTTAAAAAGGAATGGCACTGGCGTAGTATATGACATACAGGGTTAATGAAAGTACGAAAAGGTTATGCCATGTTGAAAGTGACAGCAGCAACCGTAAGTACGAGTATTACCGTAAAAAAGTGATACAGTTATAGTAAAAAACAGTGGAGTGGGAGAGTAAGTGTGAAGTTCTCTTAAAAAAGTCCATCCCGATTGCTGTTTTGTCCACGATTACAAAGCGATTTGTAGCGTGGTGTTATGAAAAAAAATTTAAAAATATGCTGGTTATCAGCAGGGGTTTCAAGCTTTATTGCAGGATATGCAAATGATTGTTTGACATTTTTAGATTCCAATGGCAATCAGTGCAGAAGAAAACCCGTTGATAAATATATCTATATAGATATTAAGGATCAGCATCCAGACAGTATGCGGTTTATAAAAGACTGCGAGACTGTTTTGGGTAAGGAGGTAGAGATTCTGCAGTCTGAATATAACAGTGTAGAAAATGTTATACGGACGGCAGGAATGATTGGAAACAATCGAAATAATTACTATCCGTGTACGAACTGGCTTAAAAAGAGAGTGCGAAAGGAATGGGAATATGAACACAGTGATTATGATATAACCTATATATGGGGATTTGATAGAAATGAAATGGAACGTGCAGACCGGCTTTGTGAAAGCATGCCGGAATTTAAACATGAATTCCCGCTTATTGATAAATGTCTGTCAAAACAGGACTGTCATTCAATTATGGAACAGATAGGACTGAAAAGACCTTATATGTATGATCTTGGTTATCAAAATAATAACTGTGTAGGTTGTGTAAAAGGCGGTATGTGGTATTGGAATAAGATACGAAAGGATTTTCCGGATGTATTTGAAGCCCGTGCAAAGCTTGAGCGTGACATAGGACATTCCATTCTGAAACAATGCTATCTTGATGAACTGGAACCGGACAGGGGTAGAAAAAGCGATGAAATAAGTACAGATTGTGGTATTATGTGCTACATGAATATGTATTTTTAGAATCAAAATAACAGGAACTTTTTAAATGGGAAAATACGAAAACCATTTAAAAAGTTCCTGTTATTTTTTTTTTGGAAAAAATGTAAAAAAGTGCTTGACCTCAACCCCGCCTTTGTTTAACAATTATCGCAGCCGATGATAAAGGCTGAATAAACAAAAAGTAAAATACAAAAAGGAGGACTATATGTTTATGTTCGGTAAAAAGAAAAGTGAACTGGCTGTTCAGAAAAGTTCTAAACTGCAGACAGTCAAAGCAAAAGCGGAGCAGTGTAAAATGGCATTTACGGCAACTGCCATAGCAACTGTTACAACGCTTGCTAACCAGTCACAGGTACTCGCAGGAGTAGATGTAAGCAGCAAAATAAGTGATATCACATCAGGAGATTCTGACGGTGGGATTTTTAAAGATGGCGTTAATTTTGTTGTGGATATCGGAAAGGATTTATATACTTTGATATTTGTAATTGGTTTAGTTGTAGGTGTTATCTGTGTTGGAATTGCGAGTCTGAGCATTATGGCTACAAAGAAATCACAAAACAGAGAAGAAAATAAGAACTGGTTTGGATATATTTTCCTTGGAATAGGCGGCGTGGCACTTGCTGGTTCTGTTGTATCACTGATTCTGTCTGCGGCATCATCTGCAAATAATAATGTCGGTGGCTCAAGTGCTGCTGCTGAATAAGCACAAGCGGAGGGAATAATGAATAGCATAATGCTGACAATAGATACAACAGGAAATCCGTTTAAACATCTTGCAGCCGAAGGCAATATTGATGCAACATCAGATGGGACAGTTCAGTTTTTTAATTTAATACGAGACTGGTATTCAACTATGATTGTAACAGGAGCTGTAGGACTAGTATGTGTTTTTATGATCCTGTTCATAAAGCTGATGATCATAAAAAATTCAAAAGATCGCGTAGAAATAAAAACGGTATTATCCTGGAAGATAGCTATTGCATTTGTTATATGTTGCTTACCAATTCTTTTTACGATAGTATGCGCTATCTGTGAAAAAATACTGGTATAAAATAGAATGTGGCCACATATATACGTGTGCCACATTTTTTATAGAATTTTGTAGAAGGAGATAAAAATGGCATTTGTATCATATGAAATACCGCCGGAGTTTAAAGATGAAGAACGGTGGTTCAAAATTTTCAGCATGAAATCTTTAAAAATTTTTTTAGGAACGGGGATTATCGGCTTAATAATTTTTAAATTTTTTCAATTTTTAGGACTGGCGCCTTTAGGTGCTGTTGTTGGTGGAACATTGTGTATTGTGTGTACAGTTTTATCTGTTATTCCGATTGCGGATACTGAATACATGAGAGGTGCAGGAAACACAGTAGCAGAGTTACAGTTAAAAAAATTTTATAGGAAAAAAAAACGTTGTATTTTAATTAAAAACTATGATAATGAGATAGAGGTCCTTTTGCAAAGGGAGCGGCGAAGAAAAGCAGAAGAAGAACAGCAAAGGAAACTGGCAGAAAAGGAAGAAAGAAAAGCCAAAAAAAAGAAAAGGAAGGGGGAATATAACTAAAAATGCCGATTTTAAAAAAGCTTATAATAATATTTGAAATCATTCTAGTAATGCTTATAATTCTTATGGCAATAGCGGCTGGAGTTTACATTATATATAAAAAGAAAAAGAAACCTTCTTCCGTTATGGAAGAAGAAACTGATTATTCTAATTTAAAAAGACAGGATGCCATTTCATATGTGAAATTCGATGAGATAAAAAGTGACATGGTTATAACAAACAATGGAAACAGGTTTGTTGGTGCGATTAAATGTAAAGGATTTGACTTTTTTTCATCACAACCAAATGAACGAAAAAGAGCGCACGATGGATATCTGGGATTTATCAATCTGATCAACAAGCCGATTACTTATCGGCAGTATACAAAAAATGTCGATATGGATGATACAATTCAGGATTACCAAAGGGCATATGATCAGATTGAAAAAGAACTTTTTTTCATATCGCAGGATTATGATAAAGTCCTTTCTGAATTTCGGGAAAAGAAACTTGATGGAATGGATATGGATACGGAAATGGCATATCTGGTACAGCTTGAAGATATGAATAAACGTATGGATATTCTGGGTTGGAGACGTGATCATATGGCAGATAACCTTGATTATGCGGAAGACATAACAAGTAACGCGGCTCCGGAGTCGGTCGAAACCTATATTTTTGACTGGCTCTATGAACCACTTGCCGGAATAAGAAATCTTACTCAGGAAGAAATAAATAAAAAGGCAAAAAAAGAACTTGCACGTATTGCAAATTCATATATTCATGCGCTGGGAGCAGCGGGAGTGAGAAGTACAAGGATAAAAACAGATGAACTCCGTCAGATGAACCGGCGGCACTGGCATCCGGTTACTGCAAACCGATTTAAGTTAAAAAATATTGAAAATAGTAACTTTTATGATGACATTACAGCAGCACCGGCGCTCACGGAGGCCGATTATCTAGTTGCAGAACAGGAAGGGACACTTCAGGAAATTTATGCGGCACAAGAGGATTACATGGCACAGAATGTTCCTGGGCGGATTATTGAGTCAATTCCTTATGAGCAGCTTGTTGCCCATGCACGTGGTGAAGATGCACAAAATGAAGACGAAATTACACCTGAAATGCTGGACGAACGAAAAAGCATTCTCGTAAATCATTTTAAAGCTGCAGAAGAAAAACGAATTGCAGAAGAAAAGAAACAAGAAGAAGAACAGCAGCGCATACAACGACGCAGAAGAAACAGCGGAGGTAACGATAAAAAAGATAAGAAATCAAATTCACGAATAAATTACGGCTATAGTGAGTTTGACATCGGAGGTATATCGGATTTGTTTAGTGGTTCGGTAAGGTAGTAGTAAGGAGACAAAAAGTAAATGAAAAGAGATAAAAGTATTTCAAAGAAAAGCCACAAAACGGCAGGCTTGTTTGGATTCAATGATAAAAAGAATATGAGGAAAGCAAGGCATGATAAATTAAAAAAAGATAAAGATGTAAAAAAGCTTATTCCAGAAGAACCGGA
>OCIU01002637.1_pt1 | contig 10164 bp, 8 predicted proteins | sample 1538471 | NCBI WGS metagenome assembly OCIU01 (sample SAMN04571693, study PRJEB22368) | human gut metagenome | biome: human gut; material: stool | host: Homo sapiens | place: Luxembourg | collected 2012-06-01 | reverse complement strand
TATCGCTGAATGCGCCGCCGTAAATGAACCCGTCCGAAACAACGGAAGTCAGGTTGAACAGCTCAACGGTATGCTCGGTGTAGTAAACGGTGGTATCCTGCTCGTTTGCCGCGAACTGAACGTGGCCAACGCGGAAGCTCTGAGTGTATGCGAACCAAACATGCTGGTTGGAGTTCGCTGCGTTAAGAATTACGGTTGCCGCGTCGCCGGAGGAGACTGCCGTCGTTGATAATGTACTTTTCGTAGTATTTGTAACCTGCAAAATCGGTCGCCGCAACGGTGTACGGAGTGTTGTAGCTGAGACCGGTGGAGCCGCTTGCTTCAAAATAAGCTGCGGGCTGAACCTGTTTTGCATAAGCAGGGCCATCAACGACCTGACCAAACTCGTTGATGGGCTCGCCCTTTGAATTGACCTGATACCAGTGAACAAGTATCGCGCCGCCGCCGACGGTGACCTTCGGAATCGGGAACTCGCCGACAGTGTCATTGCCGAGGTAGTTAATGTAGCTGAAGGTCGTCCTCTTGTTCGTGTCAAGAACATCGCCGGTGGGGGGATTATAGCCGTCAAGGATGCCGACTTTGTATTTCATGATGGGGTTGTCGCCCTCACGAACGCTGCCGACGGTCCAGCTGATGGCGCGGGTTGCGGCGTCATAGGTCGCCGTACCCTGGCTGATATAAATATCCGCTTTGCCGGCATCGTAATCTGCCTTGTCGGTGGTGATAACGGGAGCGGAGCCGCTGAAGCTGAGCTTAACATGTTCGCCCATGGGGTCGTTAACAACGCCGTTGCTTGCAGCGATTGCAATGCTGCCCGCAATGGATGTGAAAGCGGTGGTCAGCTTTTCTTCAACATTGTCGGCTGAAGCGATTGCGTAGTAATCCTTGGTTGCATCGGTTGCACAGGTCTTAAGGGTGTTTTCGCCGTTAGTGCCTGCCTGCAAAGCAACAGAATAGATGGTTGTTCCGGCTGCCTTTGCCTGATTTGCTTCCCAAATGGTTGCAACGCCGTTGTTGGTTCCGCTCGTGGTCGTATACGTGCCATCAAGGTTATAAACACAGTTTACCGTTGTCGATTTGCCATGCTCGGGACAGGTTGCTGTAACCTTAGCATTATAGTCCATAGTAAAGCTGTTTCCCTTACCGATAACCGAACTGTAATCGGGAGCAAATGCACCGATATTTGTGATTTTGCCGCCGCGAGGACAAGTCCAATCCGTCCAAGCTTCGCAATTTGCATACGTTGCCGCCGCAACAAACGGGTGACTGAACGTTGCTTCACCGTCGGAAAGAATGACGATGTTTTTGAGTCCTGCGGAGCTTGTGTTCAACAGCTGCTGAGCAACGTGAAGACCTGCCTGCTGGTTGGTGCCGCCTTCTGCATAGGTTGCCTTTTCAACGGCAGTTTCAAAAGCAGCAAGCTCGCCCGCGCCGTAGAAATGGCCGTTGTTGTATGCGGTTGCCTCCTTGATGAAGGTGACGATCGCAATGCGGGTCGTGCTGCCTTCCGTTAGAAGCTTCTGTCCGAAGGCCTTTGCTGCTTGGCGGGTGTTGTCGAGCTTTGCGCCATCCATACTTCCCGAACAGTCGATAACCAACACAACATCAGATGTTGTTTCGAAGTTTTTGCCCTGAATGCCGAGGGTAACTTCCCAGAGATTCGTCTCGCTTCCAACTGCGGCGGCGTCTTTATCGAGCTTTATGGAGCCCGGCGCCGGCCAAACGGGCTGCGTGCCGCCCGCTGCTTCGCCTTCCGCCGAAACGACGGAGAATGCTGAGAACACAGTCAGCATCATCAGCATTGCCATGAAAAAGGCAGAGATGCGTTTGAGTTCTTTCATTAATAAGTGCCTCCCATTAATAATATCTTGCACACATATGCTGCACTGCGGCGCAAAACTTGCCTCGCAGCACGGCGGGATCGGGAAACTGCCCTGTTCCCGCATGTGCAATGCAGCCATGCATGACTGTATAAAGCTGCCGCAGCGCGCGAATCTTTTGAATCAGCCCGTTCCGCATTCGGATGATGCTTCCGCACAGGCGAAACATGCTTAACGAAACCGAAACGGCACTGAATGTTAATGCTCCGTGCAACTGCAAATACAGCATTATATTTTGTTTAACGTCTCAATCCGAACCCCGCATCCTCTTCCGTTCCCCCCGGTCCGTTGTCGGATGATTCCCGCCGTACACAAAAATACGCACCGACGGGTGTTGTCTTTCAAATCAGCATTCCGCAAGCACACATATTATACATTGAATACAGACGCGTGTTTTAATCTGGATCCTTTCAAAACGGACTGCGCACTGATTTATCGGCTTCTGTGATTGAATTTTGCTGCGGGAAAAAACGCTGTGAGTCGTGCAGGATCGCCGCAGTTCATTTGACATATCCAGTGTATCACGCTGTTTTCAGTTTGTCAACACCTAATCATCTGAATTTACCTGCTTTCTTTTGCCGAATTTGGCAGAAAACCGTCCTTTTGTGCTTACGGTGTACTTTTTTCTGTATTGATATTACTTTTTCATATTTGTGACATATTTTTGCCGCATTTCGCGGAACTAACTTGTTTTAGATCCGCACATTGCTTTCCGTGCAAACATATGCCTCCGACTTCAAATATATTTGTTTTTCGGTGTTTCGACGGGCAAAATATGCTTGCAAACCGTTCACGGCCATGGTATAATGGCTCGGTATGAAATAACTCACCCGTGCGGATTTTCGGGGCTGTGCCGCTCTGCGGTTCTCCGAAAAGATGATGTGCGGGGCGGAAATAAAAACAGGAGGTTTTAGTTATGTCAGTTATTTCTATGAAGCAGCTTTTGGAAGCAGGCGTACATTTCGGTCACCAGACCCGCCGTTGGAATCCGAAGATGAAGGAATACATCTTCACCGAGCGCAACGGTATCTACATCATCGACCTTCAGAAAACCGTAAAAAAGATTGACGAAGCTTACAATTTCGTTCGCGATATTGCGATGAACGACGGCACCGTTCTTTTTGTCGGCACCAAAAAGCAGGCTCAGGAGAGCATCGAACAGGAAGCAAAGCGCTGCGAAATGTTCTATGTCAACCAGCGTTGGCTCGGCGGTCTTCTCACCAACTTCAAGACCATCCAGACCCGTATTGCAAAGCTCAACCAGATCAACAAAATGGAAGCGGACGGCGATTTCGATCTTCTCCCCAAGAAGGAAGTCATTCAGCTCTGCGCTCTTCGTGAAAAGCTCATGAAGAACCTCGGCGGTATCAAAGAAATGAAGAAACTGCCCAGCTGCATGTTTGTTGTTGACCCCCGCAAGGAGCATATCGCCGTTATGGAAGCACGCAACCTCGGTATCCCCATCGTTGCAATCGTTGACACCAACTGCGATCCCGATGATGTTGACTATGTTATCCCCGGCAACGACGACGCAATCCGCGCTGTCAAGCTCATCGCTTCCAAGATCGCCGATGCAGTCCTCGAAGGCAAGCAGGGCGAACAGATGACCGATGCCGCTGTTGATGCAACCATCGACAACGATGCTGCCGACGAAGCAGATAACTTCTAAGTTCAATCATTCAACCATGATTTTTCCGCGGAGAAGCCTGCCGGGCTTCCTCCGCTTGAACGTAACATTGATTAAATGCGGGCAAATATCAGGGCGTTCCGCGCTCGATTCCCGTGTTGGTCAACGTTTGCATTATAACTACAGGAGGATATTTTAATGGAATTCACCGCTAAAGACGTAATGGCTCTGCGCGAGCGTTCCGGCGCAGGCATGATGGACTGCAAAAAGGCACTCAAAGAGTGTGACGGCGATATTGAAAAGGCTCTCGACTATCTGCGCGAGAAGAGCCTTGCTGCATCCGCAAAGAAGGCTTCCCGCATTGCGGCAGAAGGTATTGTTGACTGCTTCGTTTGTGAAAAATGCGGCGTCGGCGTCATCATCGAAGTCAACTGCGAAACCGACTTTGTTGCAAAGACCGACGATTTCAAAAACCTTGTTGCTTCCCTTGCAAAGCATGTTGCAAAGAAGAATCCCGCTTCCGTTGAAGATATGATGGCTCAGTCCTTCTCCGAAGACGAGAGCAAGACCGTCAGCGACGTTATCAACGGCGCAGTTGCAAAGATCGGCGAAAAGATCACCATCCGCCGCTTCAATCGCGTTGAAGGCATCGTTGATACCTATGTCCACCTCGGCGGCAAAATCGGCGTACTTCTTCAGATCAGCAACAACGAGTTCCCCGCTGTTGCACACGATGTCGCAATGCAGATCGCGGCTGCAAAGCCCACCTGCCTCCGCAAGGAGGACTGCGACCAGGCCGAACTCGAGCATGAGCGCGAGATTCTCCGCGAACAGGCAAAGAACGATCCCAAGCCCAAGCCCGCTGCAATCATTGAAAAAATGGTTGAAGGCCGCATCGAGAAGTATTATAAGGAAGTCTGCCTGCTTGAGCAGCCCTTCGTTAAGAACCCCGATGAGAGCGTTTCCCAGATGATCAACGGCAGATTCGAAGTCATCGGCTTCACTCGCTACGAAATGGGCGAAGGTCTCCAGAAGCGCACCGAAGACTTTGCGGCAGAAGTTATGGCTCAGACCAAAAAGGCATAAACTTTGCCTTAAAATCCGCACGCATACATGTGTTTTGCACGTATTCAGGCTTCCCGCAGCAAGCTGCGGGAAGCCTGCTGTTTAATCCCAACACAGTGTTCTAAACCACTTATTGTTGCGGCAGCAACCCAAACCCTTGAATGAAATTGAATTCCGAAATGAATTTAAAGCCGCATTTCAATTTATCTGCATTGAAAAAGTCGCCATAGTCTACTATAATACCGTAGGTACGGTTTTATTTCTTTCTGACGCAAAAGGCAGGAATCAAACGGTTACGGGAACTCGGTCATTTTCGCATGTGTATTGAAACATACTTTTGCAATTCACGAGGATTCCGCGTGCTTTCCGTTTGCCGCAGCATCCGAATCGGATTCACAAATCATAAACAGCAATGATTTCATTGCCGCACATTTCGCCGTTTTCAATAAAGCCGTATTTTCTGTAAATCTCTCTTGCGCGCACATTTTCGGGTTCATATGAAAGCCAAACTTTATCCGCTTTTCCGAACGGATACGTGCGAATCAGCGCCATCGCTGCGTCCAATGTCTGCCTGCCGAAACCTTTGCCCTGATACTTTTTATCTATCATCAGCCTCCACAGACTGTAGTTTTTCTTTATCAGTTCACTTTCATTCTCGTTGCCGACGGTGCCTTTGCCGATCATGATAAAACCGACAAGCGTTTCATCATTATAAACTGCCAACGGCAGCGCATTGCCGCCCTCGTTTCTTGTTGCATAGGCTTCCGCCAGACTCTGTATGTTTTCTGCAACAAAATCCTTTTGTTCTTCAAAAGGTTCCAGTGTGCAAACTTTCCATATGTTTGCATTTGTAATTTCTTTAAAGTTAATCATAGTCAAATTTATCCGATTGCAACTCCTGTTTTCATTGAACTTTGTCAAAAATCAAAACTGCATGGTTTCATCAAGCGTTTGAACCGAACAGCCCTTGCTTTCATAATACCGGCATTTCGGGCAGTTTCTTTTTATCATAGCTTGTTATGCAGTCAGACAGCACGCACCGTTGTCCGCCGCCTCGTTCTCCACGGCGGTGCAATTTATGGAGTAAATACTCCCCTCCGTGAAGTGAAGTTCCACGCAGGCGGTATCTATATTGAACGCACAGTTTACGAGCTTCTCCAGGGGTATATCCTCCTGAATTTGATGTTATTCTATCCCGAAACTAAACTTCAATATCCTTGATAAAAACAAGAAATCCGAACCCATGACCAATCGGTACAAGGTTCGGATTATCTTGCATTGGTGGAGGCGAGGGGAGTCGAACCCCTGTCCGAAAACCTGTTTACAAGACTTTCTACGAGCGTAGTCGATATTTTGACATTCCCTCTGCCGCACTCCTACCGACAGGATTACGGTTTCAGTAGACTTTTAATCCCGCCCGGGTCAAGTCAAGCCCGGGTTGGTTCCCCACATTAATGATGCCCGTTACCGCCGTCGTGGGCAACGGCGGGCGGACAGTCGCCGGTTAAGCAGCGACGGGTACGAAATTGGATTCGTCGTTTATTTTTTAAGTTTTCCCGATTTTAGCGAAGCTCGGGGCTTCGGCTCGCTTATCCGGCACCCATGATCCCCGTCGAAACCATGTACGCCCCCAAGCGTTGATATTATACCACAAACAAAACCATGCTGCAACTCTGATTATGTGCAGAAGGTGGGTTTGGGTTATAGACGGTACGGCTGCCGAACGGACAATCCGCAAAATCGGCGTAAAACTCCGTCAATAAGCATCGGCATTTCGCCTGTCCATCGCGCGCTTTGCATCGCGTTCGGCGATATCATGTCGTTTATCATAAAGTTTTTTGCCTTTTGCGACCGCAAGTTCCAATTTCACTTTTCCGTCCTTAAGGTAAAGACGGAGCGGAATCAGGCTGTATCCGTCGGCTTGCGAAAGCGTGAGAAGCTTTAAAATCTCACGCTTATGCAGCAGCAGTTTGCGCTCGCGGAAGGGATCCCGATTGAAGATATTGCCCTTTTCGTACGGACTTATGTGCATACCGACAACGAACGCCTCGCCGTTTTTGATTTTGACGTAGGAGTCCTTGATGTTGACCTTGCCCAGACGAATGCTCTTGACCTCTGTTCCGACAAGCGCCATTCCGCATTCATAGGTATCTTCAATGAAGTATTCATGCCGAGCCTTGCGGTTTTCGGCAAGTTGTTTTTCTCCGCGTTTTACGGGCATATTGCTGCTTAACCTCTTATATTGCCAAAAACGCAGCACTCAAAAAATTAAATGCTGCGCAGCAAAATCAAAATTCGGATCGTTGCGCCCGAAACCCGAGCGCATGAACATCAGCCGATAACGAGCAAAACAAGAGCAAGCACACCGAGAACGGAAGCGAAGATAACGGTAAGCCTCTGGAGCTTTGCTTCCCTGCCCGCTTTTGCGTTGCGTGCCTGACCGAGAGCGGTCGTATCGTTGCCGAATGCACTGCCGAGACCGGTACTCTTTGCGTTCTGCGCAAGCACAACGATGACAAGAAGCACGGCGACAATGACCATGAGGATGTTTACAATAATTTCAACAGTCTGCATAACTAATAACCCTTTCAATTTCAACTGCATTTGGCATTATAGCATTAAAAAGCCAAATATGCAAGCATAATTTTCGAATGCTGTCGATTATATAATTCGTTCATCGTTCAATCAGGCTGTGACCCGTCATTTCTTTCGGAACGGGCAGATGCATGATATCGAGAAGCGTCGGCGCAAGATCGCATAATCTTCCGCCGTCACGGAGTTTTTTGCCCTTTGCATCATCCGAAACCCAGATGAGCGGAACGGGATTGGTTGTGTGCGGGGTGAACGGTTCACCTTTTTCATCGAGCATCTGCTCACAATTGCCGTGATCGGCAGTGATGAGACAAGCTCCGCCGTTTTTGATAATATGGTCAACCAGCGTCCCGACACAAACATCGACTGTTTCAACAGCTTTGACGGCAGCCTCGAAAACGCCCGTATGTCCGACCATATCGGTGTTGGCAAAGTTCAGAACCATAAAATCATATTTGCCCGAATCGATGCATTCACACGCACGGCGCGTGACCTCGTACGCACTCATTTCAGGCTTCAGATCATATGTTGCAACATTCGGTGACGGAACAAGAATCCTGTCCTCGCCGTCGAAAACGCGTTCGATCCCTCCGTTGAAAAAGAAAGTAACATGAGCGTATTTCTCCGTTTCCGCAATGCGAAGCTGAGTTTTTCCGAGAGAGGAAAGGTACTCGCCCATGGTGTTTGAAAGCTGTTCGGGAGGAACGATAAGGCTGACTCTGCCGTTGAATTCTGCGGAATACTGACTCATGCAAACGAATTTGACCGGAAAGTACCCGCGTCTGCGCTCGAACTGCGGAAAATCCCTGTCGATGAAGCAGCGTGTTAGCTGGCGCGCCCTGTCCGGGCGGAAATTAAAGAAGATAATGCTGTCGTTCGCATTAATTTTCGCAATCGGTGCACCGTTTTCGGTTATTACGCACGGTTTAATGAATTCGTCCGTAACACCGTTTTGGTATGATGTCTTAACGGCCTCCTCCGCATCCGAAAACATGTCTCCCTCGCCGTAAACAAGCGCGGAGTATGCTTTTTCCGTACGGTCGTAGTTATTGTTCCTGTCCATTGCATAATACCTGCCTTCAACAGTTGCGATTTTCCCGCAGCCGCATTCGGCAAGCTTATCCTTCAACGCACGAACAAAACCGAGTCCGCTGTCGACCGCCGTATCCCGTCCGTCGGTGAAGCAATGTACAAAAACCTTTTGCATTCCTGCCGCCTTTGCGGCATCCAGAAGCGCAAAAAGATGATCGATATGGCTGTGAACCCCTCCGTCCGAAAGAAGTCCCATAAGATGCAGCGCGGAGGAATGCTCACGACAATTTTCAAACGCCTCGCGAACAGCGGTACAGCTTCCGAGCCTGCCGCTTTCCGCAAGGTCAAAAATCCTTGTCAAATCCTGAAAAACAACTCTGCCCGCACCGATATTGGTGTGCCCGACTTCGGAATTGCCCATCTGTCCCGACGGCAAACCGACATCGCGTCCGGATGCACCTATTTGGGTGTGCGGATATGCATCCCAAATCGTGCGGAGGTTTTTTGTGTTTTGCGGCATGATTGCATTTCCGTAGGAATCAGGGTTGCAGCCAAAGCCGTCCATAATGATGAGTGCAGTGAGTTTTTTCAATCCGTACCTCTTGCCCGCTCCCGAAAGCATGTTCATTCGGGAGCGGGGCTGAAATATTGTTATTCCGCTTCATGCGGTGTAATATCTTTACCGTTCGCAATGCAGCCGTCAGCCGCTTTTACGGTCCGCTTTCTTCTGCATTGCGTGCTTTATCAGTTCAAAACGACCTTTGCAAAATCTTCCGCAACAAGGCTTGCACCGCCGATAAGACCGCCGTCGATCTGCGGCATTGCCTTAAGCCCTGCGGCGTTCTTTGCGTTCATGCTTCCGCCGTACAAAATGCGGGTGTGCTGCGCAAATTCAAGCCCGTAAAGCTCTGCAATAACTCTGCGAATTGCGCCGATAGTTCGGTTCGCTTCCTCGTTTGTTGCGGTTTTGCCCGTGCCGATAGCCCAAATGGGTTCGTATGCAACGGTGATGCGCGCTGCCTCTTCGGCGGGAATACCGTTGTAAAGTGCCTTGACCTGACCTGCAAGGAATGTATCGGTAATTCCGGCTTCGCGCTGTTCAAGGGTTTCACCCACGCAAACTATGGGCAGAATACCGTTTTCAAGTGCGGCTTTTGTGCGCATGTTAACGGTTTCATCCGTCTCACCGAAATACTGTCTGCGCTCACTGTGACCGATAATTGCGTATTCGACACCTATACATTTCAGCATGTCTGCACTGATTTCGCCCGTAAACGCGCCTTTTGCCGCCCAGTGAATGTTCTGAGAGCCCAGTTTAACGTTGCTGCCTTCAAGAACTTTTGCCGCGCAGCAAAGATCGACAAAAGGCGGACAAACAACGATATCGCATTCGGCATTTTCAACAAGGGGAAGCAGGTCGGAAACAAGCTGCTTCGCCTCGTCGCGGTTCTTGTTCATTTTCCAATTGCCGGCGATTAGTTTTTTGCGGCAGGGACGATCAAGAAGTGCGGCAACGCCGGGAAGCGTTTTGCCCTCAAGGAATTCAAGGCTTGCACCGCCGCCCGTGGACATATGTGTCATTTTGTCGCCGAGACCGAATTTGTTAATTGCGGAAGCGGAGTCGCCGCCGCCGATTATCGTTGTGCCTTCGCACTCGGCGCATGCTCTTGCAACCGCTTCGGTTCCCTTTGAGAATGCATCCATTTCAAACACACCCATGGGGCCGTTCCAAACAACAGTCTTTGCTTCACGAATGATTTCGCCGTAAAGTTTTGCGGTCTTTTCGCCGATATCCATGCCCATCCAACCATCGGGAATTGCATCAAAAGCAACCGTCATATGCTCTGCATCGGGTGCAAAATCCTTTGCAACAACGCAATCAACGGGGAGCTGCATACGCACGCCCTTGGCCTTTGCTTCTCCAAGCAGTTCGCGCGCCGTTTCAACGCTTTCCTCATCAAGATAGGA
>OCIU01002636.1_pt1 | contig 10165 bp, 10 predicted proteins | sample 1538471 | NCBI WGS metagenome assembly OCIU01 (sample SAMN04571693, study PRJEB22368) | human gut metagenome | biome: human gut; material: stool | host: Homo sapiens | place: Luxembourg | collected 2012-06-01 | reverse complement strand
CCGCCTGCCGAACGCAGACACCGTGTCGCTGCGCGACGCCGTGATCTTCCTGCGCTGCAACGACCGCTTCGCGGAGGACACGTTGACGGTCCGCATCGCCACCGTAACCCCCGATTCGCTCCGCTTCGGGGAGTGGTTCCTGCTCGTCATCCCGCACCCGAAAGGTCCCGCGGCCCTGATGCGCGAGGCAGCGATCCCCTACCGCCGCCGAATCCGCCTCACGCAGCACGGCGACTACCGCTGCTCGGTCACGCCGGTCCGCCCCGTCCGCGGGGTCGAAGCCGTCGGCGTCGACCTGCAGCAAAGCAGATAACCGAAAACACATTACCGTCCTGCCGGCCCCGCAGTCCGGCGGAACAACAGACCACTATGGGCAAAGACAAGCTCCGCAGGTTCCGCGAGAACCTGACTTTCGAATGTTTCGTGCAACCCGAATTCGACGAGGTGTTCCACCGCGACCACCCGCTGAAAGGGAACTGGAACCGTGATTTCTTCCGCAACGACAATCCCATCGTACTGGAACTGGGCTGCGGCAAGGGCGAATACACCGTCGCGCTGGCTCAGCGCGACCCGCAGCGCAACTACATCGGCATCGACATCAAGGGCGCACGCATGTGGCGCGGCGCGAAGACCGCCACGGACCGCAGGATGCACAACGTAGGCTTCCTGCGCACACGCATCGAGTTCATCGACGCGCTGTTCGCCGAAAACGAAGTGTCCGAAATCTGGATCACCTTCCCCGATCCGCAGCTCAAGACCCGGCGGGCCAAGAAACGTCTCACCTCGCCGCTCTACCTGGCCTGTTACGCCCGCCTGCTCCGGCCCGACGGGTGGATCAACCTCAAGACCGACTCCAAGCACCTCTACGCCTACACGGGCGAGGTCATCCGCCATTACGGGCTGACTTGCGAGGTCTCCGAACCCGACATCTACGGTTCGGGGTTCGCCGACGAGGTGCTTTCGGTCAAGACGGCTTATGAAACCCGCTTTCTCGAAATGGGACTTCCGATCACCTACACGCGCTTCGCGCTGGACGGCCGGCACGAATTCCCGTGGTTCGACTGGGAGGAGGACGACAAGGAGGAGAAAGACAACGAGGCCGAACGGCAGCTACGATAGTCTCGCTCCCAGCTCCGGCCTCTCCGACCAGGCCTCTCCACCTTTCTTATAAACATAGGTATTAATTATTTCGGGCTTATCTACTAAATTTTTAGATCGAAAATTTGTTTTACTAAAAATTTAGTAGTAATATTGTGTCGTAAACCCGAAACAACACGACCTATGAATACCAAGATTACGGAACTGACTCGCGGCGAGGAGGAGATCATGCAGATTCTCTGGCGTCTGGGCGACGCGGTGGTCAACGACATCATCGCCCGGACCGACGAACCCCACCCCAAGTACACCACCGTCGCCACGTTTCTCAAGATTCTGGAGAACAAGGGCTTCGTCAGCCATACGGCCGAGGGCAAGAGCCACCGCTATTTTCCGCTGATCGGCCGCGAGGAGTATGCCCGCGGCGTCATGTCGTCGATGCTTTCCAGCTATTTCGACGGCTCGCTGGCCCAACTGGTGTCGTTCTTCTCGCGCCATGAAAACATCTCCGCCCGGGAGATGGATGAAATTCTCGAAATCATGCGCAACGCCAAAAAATAACCGCCGTGAAAACCCTCGCCATCTACGCCCTCGAAGTGCTGGCTTGCAGCGGCGTGCTGCTGGCGGCCTACGCCATACTGCTCGAACGGCACGTGCGGTTCGGCTGGTGCAGGGCCTACCTGCTCGCATCGACCCTCCTGGCGGCGGTCATTCCGCTGCTGCGCATCCCCGTCTGGCCGGGCAAGGTGATCGAGGTCGCCCCGACGGTCGCACTGCCCGCGGCCGAATGGACCGCCGAGGTGGTCGAAGAGGCGGCTCCGGCCGTCACGCCCGAAGCGATATGCCTGGCGGTATACCTGATCGGGGTCGGGCTGGTCGCGGGCGTCATGCTGTGGCAGGTCGTGCGCATCCGCCGGCTGCGGCGCGGTGCGGCGATCACCCGCACGGAGCGTTTCACGCTCGTGCGCACCCCGCAGCGGATCGCGTCGTTCTCGTTCTTCCGCTCGATCTACCTCTGGGACCAGATCCCGGCCGGAGAGTTGCAGGCCATCGTAGCCCATGAGGCGAGCCACGTCGCCCACCGCCACTCCGCCGAGCGCGTGGCGATGGAATGCATGAAGGCCGTGCTGTGGTGGAACCCCTTCGTATGGCTCGCCGCACGGCGGCTCACCGAAGCCGAGGAGTTCGAAGCCGACAGCGACGTGCTGGCCGAAGGGTACGACATCGAACATTACATGAAAACCATATTCAGGCAGCTATTCGGTTATAGTCCGGAAATAGCCAACGGGCTGCGGGATTCCTTAACCAAAAAACGCTTTAAAATGATGACAACGAAAACTTCCGGCAGGCACTCCCTGCTGCGGCTGGCGGGAACGCTTCCCGCCGTGATAGGACTCCTGTGCGCTTTCTCGCTGACCACGCGCGCCGCCGAGGTCCGGATTGCAGAAACCGAAAAGGCCCCGGCCGACGAAACGGCGTCCCAGGACGCAACGAAGAAAAAAGTCTCCGTAACCGTCTTCCAGAACGGCCAGCCGCTTCCGGGCGCAATCGTACTGATCAGCAGATCGAACGTCGGAACCGTGACCGGCAAGGAGGGCACGGCGCAGATTTCAGCGGCTCCCGGCAATGAACTTGTCATCTCCTACGTCGGCTGCCAGACCCGGAAAGTCCGCGTCTCCGACAAATCCGGCGCAGAGAGTTTTGAAATCACCTTGGAGACCGAGAGCAACAAGCTCGACCCCGTCAGCGTAACCCTCGGCGACCAAAAAACGCCCGCGCCCCAAAGCGCCGCAGGAGCCGAAAAGGAGCGGAAAGCCAAACCGCTCTATATCGTCGACGGCGTCGAGCGGACGAGCATCGACGACATCGCCCCCAATACGATCGAACGGATCAGCGTCCTCAAAAATCAGTCCTCCGGTTCGCGGGGTAAAAACGGCGTGATCGTGATCACCACCAAAGGCGCAGCCAAACCGGCGGCTGACGAAGCCGTTTTCAACGAGAAACCCGGATCGGTCGAAATCGCCTCCGCGTCCACGGAAGACATGCCGTTTCTGATCGTCGAAAAGATGCCTTCGTTCCGCGGCGGCGACCTCAACGACTTCCGCGCGTGGGTGCAGGAGCACCTCCAATACCCCGCCGAGGCCGTGGAACGGAACATTCAGGGCCGCGTGGTCGTGACGTTCACCATCGAAAAGGAGGGTTCGGTAAGCAACATCCTGGTATTGCAATCGCCCGACAAACTGCTTGCCGACGAGGCCCGCCGCGTGATCGCCTCCTCGCCCGCCGGAGCATGGACGCCCGGCGAGCAGCGCGGAGAGAAGGTGCGCGTGAAATATACGCTGCCCGTCGATTTCCGCCTGCCCCAGACCGAAAGCGCAACCGTGCAGGGCGCTCCCGACGGTAACGAACCATTCCTGGTCACCGAGAAGATGCCTTCGTTCCGGAGCGGCGAGATCAAAGACTTCCGCAACTGGATACAGATGCACATCCAATACCCGGCCGAAGCGATGAAAAACAATATCCAGGGACGTGTCATCGTCTCGTTCATCGTCGAAAAGGACGGTTCGGTAAGCAATATCCTGGTATTGCAATCGCCCGACAAACTGCTTGCCGACGAGGCCCGCCGCGTGATCGCCTCCTCGCCCGCCGGAGCATGGACGCCCGGCGAGCAGCGCGGAGAGAAGGTGCGCGTGAAATATACGCTGCCCGTCGATTTTTACCTCCAAGGCAGCGGGGACAAGTTCTCCGAACGGCCTGAAAAGCCCCAAGGCAGTCGCGACGGAATCCTCGTCGTGGGCTACGGCGCAACCCAAAAATAACCCCCTTCTTACCATCAGCGACGGGCGGCGTCCACCCCAAGTTCAGCGGATGCCGCCCGTTTTTTGCCCTGCCCGCCGAAATCCGCCGCAAAAACACGGCATTCCGGGAACTTTTTACTACATTTACACGACTTTAACCGCTCGTAACATGGATGTAAAGATAGCCCCCGACTGGAAGGAACTCCTCGCCCCGGAGTTCGAAAAACCCTATTTCGCGCAGCTCACGGAGTTCGTACGGCAGGAATACGCCTCGCGGCGCATTTTCCCGCGCGGCAGCAACATTTTCCGGGCCTTCGACAAATGCCCGTTCGAAAAGCTGAAAGTGGTCGTCATCGGCCAGGACCCCTATCACGGTCCCGGACAGGCCAACGGGCTTTGTTTCTCGGTCGCGGACGGAGTTCCCTTCCCGCCCTCGCTGCAAAACATCTTCAAGGAGGTCTCCGACGACACCGGCACGCCCATACCGTCTACGGGCAACCTCGACCGCTGGGCCGAACAGGGAGTGCTGCTGCTCAACGCCGTGCTCACGGTCCGCGCCCACGAAGCCGCGTCGCACGCCGGCCGCGGCTGGGAGACCTTCACCGACGCCGTGGTGCGCGCCATCGCCCAGCGCAAAGAGGGCATCGTCTACATGCTCTGGGGCAGCTACGCCCAGAAGAAAGGCGCCATCGCCGACCCGCAGCGCAACCTGATCCTCAAAGCCGTGCACCCTTCGCCGCTGTCGGTCTACCGGGGATTCTTCGGCTGCCGCCACTTCTCGCGCGCCAACGAATACCTCCGCTCCGTGGGCAAGGAGCCGATCGTGTGGTAACAACATTTAACAGAATCACCCAATTAGACAACTCGCACTTCTGATCACAGTCATGCTGTTGGAGCCTGCTCCCCAGACCCACCGAACACACGGTTACAAAAACGCCACGATCCATTAAGACGCGTAGCCATTTCCTTTTTTTAAAATTCCGAAAAAATTTGGAATATAAAATTATCGCCCTATATTTGTAGTGTACTACTACACTAATACACAAAAACAATAACAGCCATGATTGCTTTTCAAAACGTTTCTTTCGGTTACAACCGTCGCCGGAAGGTTTTCGCAGATCTCTCGCTGACGTTCGGCGAAGGGCACATCCACGGCCTGCTGGGACGCAACGGCACTGGCAAAAGCACGCTGCTGCAACTTATCTGCGGACTGCTCGAACCCGATACAGGGCACATTGCCGTCGATGGATTCACCCCGCGGCAGCGGAGCGTGGATTTTCTGTCCAGGCTGATGCTGATCCCGGAAGAACTGAGCCTGCCGAATATTCCACTCCGCCGTTTTGCCTCACACACAGGTGTCTTCTACCCCGGTTATTCAGCAGAAATGTTCGAAAGTCATTGCGAAGCACTCGAAATCGATCCGTCACAAAATCCCCACGACATGTCCATGGGCCAGCGCAAAAAAGGCTACATCGCCTTCGCACTCGCCTGCAATCCACAGTTCCTGCTACTCGACGAACCGACCAACGGTCTGGACATCCCGTCGAAAACAATCCTACGCAGCCTGTTGGCGGCCTACGCCGACGAGAAACGCACCATCGTGATCTCGACCCATCAAGTCCGCGAAGTCGAGAACCTGATCGACAAAATCGTCATCCTCGACGAACAGGGCCTTGTGCTCGCCGCAACCACGGAAGAATTGTCGCACCGCCTCACGTTTGGGCCGTTGCCCGCAGACGCGAAAGCGATTTACAGCACCCCCTCGTTCTCGGGCGAAGAGGGCATCGCCCTCAATACGACCGGCCGGGAAAGCCGTCCGGACCTCGAACTGATCTTCGCAGCCACCACCCACGACCGCATGACCATTCCCTCGATTCTTCACACAAATCCCACCAATCATGAATAACTCCATCTCTTTTCGGCGCACTGTATTATATGCACGCAAACATTACGTTGAAAATGCCCGCTACTACGGCTACGGCCTGCTGGCAATTCTGATTCTGCTCTCTGTCTTCGCGTGGTTTTACGGATCATGGCGCAGTGATCCGGGGGAATTCCGCGTAACCGCCTGCTTCACGATGTTGGGATTCATGTATTACGTCACCCGCTTGAGCTGCCGTAACCTCTACAAGCGGCTGCCGATGGTACGCTCCTACACGCTGCCTGTCACGGCGGCGGAGAAATACCTCTTCATCTGGTTCAACACAACGGTTATCGCCACCCTGCTTTTCAGCCTCGTCTTGTGGCCTGTCACAGCCGCGGCAGACATCCCCGACGGCAACATCATCCGAATCATGATCTATCCTACATGGCTGACGATCTTCACGGTGCAGGCCGGGCTGCTGCTGGCCTGTTGCTGGGGCAAGGAATACCCGATGAAAATATTCCTGCTGCTCGCCGGAGCTTTCATCCTATTCTTCATCATCTACTACTGGGTACTGATGCCATCAGACGGATTATTCGTCCGCATTCCCTTTTCCGAATTCACTGTCAACATACACTCCGACACCGCAAGGCTCTCTTTTCCGCTCCGGAAGCAACTCCCGGAATACGGCGCCTACACGATGATCTTCGGATACTGGACTCTCGTAAGCTGGGTGACCGGATATTTCAAGCTCCGGGAAAAAACTCTCAAATAATCCGGCCATGCAATTCAACGACAACCAGCCGATCTGGCTCCAGATCTACGACCACGCCTGCCGCGCCATCGTCTCCGGCCGTTGGCCCGAGCGGGAGCGCATCCCCTCGATACGCGAACTCGCCGTGACACTACAAGTCAACCCCAACACGGTGATGCGGGCGTACGATAAACTCGGAAGCGACGGACTGATCCTTATCCGCCGCGGCATGGGATTCTTCGTCGCCGAAGGCTCGCAGGCTCGGACACTCGAAGCCCAGCGACACGAATTCATTCGGGTCGAACTGCACACCATGTTCGCCCGCATGGACGAACTGGGCATTGACATGAACGACCTGCAGACTCTCCACAACAACTATTTAAAACGGAAAAGTCATGAAAACAAGCAATAAAATCCTCTCGACGGCATTTGCTGCCTACCTGCTCTTTACCGCCGGCAACAGCGCGGCAATCCTGAAGGAGTACAAACGGGCCGAAGCATCGGGCAAAGCGCTCATTACACAACTGGAAAAGACTTCGATCCACGTTCTCTCGGTCGAAGGCGACAATTACATCCAAGCCAGTCGGGGACGAAAAAGTTCGCAAACGCTCGGTTTCTGGAGCCCATTCGATCCAGAGACCACGCCCCTACGCATTTGCGGCGATACGCTCTACATTTCGGGAACGTCGTACGGCTACGTCACACTACCCGACCTGAAAAGTTTCCTGCGCAACGGCAAGCCACAACCGATCAACGAAGATTAGACACCAAAAAACCGGTCGTGTATACAACACGACCGGTTTTCTAATCCCATAAACTTTATCCCAGATAGGATTTCAGGAGTTTCGACCGCGACGAATGCCGGAGGCGGCGAATCGCCTTCTCCTTGATCTGACGCACGCGCTCGCGCGTCAGGTCGAACTTCTCGCCGATCTCCTCGAGAGTCATCTCCGAGGTTCCGATGCCGAAGAAGTACTTGATGATGTCGCGCTCACGCTCCGTGAGGGTCTCCAGCGCACGGTCCACCTCGGTCGACAGCGACTCGTTGATCAGCCCGCGGTCGGCATTGGGCGAATCGGGATTCACCAGCACATCCAGCAGCGAGTTGTCCTCACCGTCGGCGAACGGAGCGTCGACCGATACGTGGCGGCCGGCGACACGCAGCGTGTCGGTGACCTTCTCCTTCGGGAGTTCCAGTTCCGTAGCCAGCTCTTCGGGCGACGGCGTGCGCTCGTGCTCCTGCTCGAAGCGTGCGAACGCCTTGTTGATCTTGTTCAGCGAACCCACCTGGTTGAGCGGCAGACGCACGATGCGCGACTGCTCGGCCAAAGCCTGGAGAATCGACTGACGAATCCACCACACGGCATAGGAGATGAACTTGAAACCGCGGGTCTCGTCGAACTTCTCGGCGGCCTTGATCAGCCCGAGGTTGCCCTCGTTGATCAGGTCCGGGAGGCTCAATCCCTGATTCTGGTATTGTTTGGCGACGGACACCACGAAACGCAGGTTGGCTTTGGTGAGCTTCTCAAGCGCTTCCTGGTCTCCTTTTTTAATTCGCTGGGCGAGTTCCACCTCCTCCTCGACCGTGATAAGCTCCTCCTTGCCGATTTCCTGCAAGTACTTGTCCAGCGAGGCGCTTTCGCGGTTGGTGATGGACTTTGTAATCTTTAATTGACGCATATTTTTTTCTAACTATCCTAATAATACTGCAATCCATAAACCCGCCCGGGCTGCGATTTACTCCACCAGCGTGTAGCTTGCCGAACGGCCGTTGGGATAAACGCCGTCGATCGAACGGACCTTCTCCGTCATCCGCTGCATGTCGCCGAGCGAATAGACCGGGCGGTCGTTGATGTGAGTGATCACAAATCCCTGTTTAACACGGGCGCGGGCCAGAATTCCGTCGGCCTTGATGCCGACCACCTGCACGCCGCCCTTGATGTCAAGTTCGCGGCACAGTTTGGCGCCCGCATCGGCGAACTTACCTCCGAGCGCATCGACAACATCGACGTCCTCCTTGGTAACCAATTCCGTTTTACCTGCTTTATTACGCAAAGTAACGTCAAATTGTTTCACCTTTCCGTCTCTTTTTACGGATAATTTAACCGTATCGTTGGGTCGGCGTTTGGCGATCTGCTCCTGAAGCGTCGAAGGCTCAACAATTTTCACGCCATCAATGTCCAGAATCACGTCTCCCTTGCGGATTCCGGCCTCCGAAGCGGCTCCGCCCTCGACAACTGCGGCCACGTAGGCGCCGCCCAGATCCTTGATGCCCAACTCTTTACCCTCCGTATCGAGGAAATCCTGATCCACGACGCGGAACTGTACGCCCAGCAGGGCGCGCTGCACGACGCCGAACTCCTTCAGATCGACCACCACCTTGCGGACGATCGACTCGGGAATGGCGAACGAATAGCCCACGTAGCTTCCCGTCTGCGACTTGATCAGCGTGTTAATGCCCACCAGCTCGCCGTGGGTGTTGACCAGCGCACCGCCCGAGTTGCCGGGGTTCACCGCCGCGTCGGTCTGGATGAACGACTCGATCCTGAAATCGTTGGGAATGGCTCCCAGCTGCCGCGCCTTGGCGCTCACGATGCCGGCCGTGATGGTCGACTGCAAGTCGAACGGCGAACCGATCGCCAGCACCCATTCGCCCAGACGCAGCGCATCGGACGATCCGAAAGCCAGCGTAGGCAGCCCCTTGGCCTCGACCTTCAGCAGCGCGAGGTCCGTCGCCGAATCCTTGCCGATGAGTTTGGCGTCGAACGAACGCCCGTCGTTGAGCTTCACCTTGAGTTTCGAAGCCCCGTCCACGACGTGGTTGTTCGTCACGACATAGCCGTCCTCCGAAATAATCACGCCCGAACCGCCGGCCCGCTGCTCGCGGTACTGCGGACCTCCGTCGCCGCGGCCGTAATCCTGCGGGATTCCGAAGAACTCCAGAAACGGATCGTAGCCCCGGCGCTGGGGCATCTCGACCTGCTGGATGGCCTCGATGTTCACGACGGCCTTCACCGCATTCTCGGCGGCGTAGGTGAGGTCGGGATACTGCTCGGCCTGGTAAGACGTAAACTGGGTTCCCAGCGCGGGCGTACGTTCCACCTCGCGCTCGATGTATGCGACGGAACCTCCGCGGTCCGCGGAAACCGTCCAAGCCGTAAGTCCGCCGGCTGCGGCCGACACGGCTACGAGTCCTAAAATCAAAAATGCCTTTTTCATAATGAATTAAATGTTTTGGTTCTATTAATCAGAGGCAACTTCATTACATAAGCTGTACGTTTAAATTTCAATTTCGAAGGACAAACGCACAATAACGTCCGGTTAGTATGTCCTTTTCGCACAAAAATCGGGACATCCTGCGCGGACGCCCCGATTTTTCAGCGTATCCGGACGCTAAAGGCCGAACTCCCGCTTGATCTGCTCCACGGCATCAAGTTTCTCCCAGCCGAAGAACTCGATTTCGCGCTCGGTCTCGACGCCGTTTTCCCAGACCTTCTCCACCTTCGTGTAAGGACGATTGCCGAAATGCCCGTAGGAGGCCGTCGCCTCGAAGATCGGGTTTTTCAGGCCGAAACGCTTCACGATGGCCGCGGGACGCAGGTCGAAGAGCTTCCCGATGCGGCGGGCGATCTCGCCGTCGGTCATGCCGGCCAA
>OCIU01002632.1_pt1 | contig 10178 bp, 9 predicted proteins | sample 1538471 | NCBI WGS metagenome assembly OCIU01 (sample SAMN04571693, study PRJEB22368) | human gut metagenome | biome: human gut; material: stool | host: Homo sapiens | place: Luxembourg | collected 2012-06-01 | reverse complement strand
GCGTTGGCATCGGCAAAGAACACGTTCGCGGGGGTCTTGGCGTTCTTGAAGGGGCAGGGGCCAAACTGCTCAGCCAGCATGCTGGTGCCCTCGTCGGAGGTAACGACCCACTTCATGAAGTCCAGAGTAGCCTGGATGTCCTCTTCCTTGGCGTTCTTGTTGACAGCCCAGCAGTTCTCGGTGCCGCAGCACAGACCGGACTGCTCCTCGCCCTCAACGCCGCAGTAGATGGGGATCATGGCCAGATCCTCGGGGTTCATCTTAAAGCCCTTCTCCTCGCCGGTGAGGTTGGCAAACTCCCAGGAACCGTTCTGATAGAACACAGCCTTGCCCTGGCCGAATTCGGCCTCGGAGGCGTCGCCGGTGGCGGTGGTCAGAGCAGCGCCGGTGGTGGCGGAGTCAGTGGTGTACAGATCCCAGACGTTCTTGAAGTTGTCCAGATAGGTGCCCTTGATGGCGGCGGGCTGAGAGGTGACCTTGTCATCCCGGAACTCATAGAACAGGGGCATGTTGGCCAGGTGACCGGAGAAGCGCCAGCTGGAGGAGTCCTCCAGGCCGGCGGAGCTGAAGGCGTCAAAGCCCAGCTCGGCAGCGCGGCTGTGGATGTCGTCGGCGACCTTCTTCAGGGTCTCAAAGTTGGTGATATCGGAGATCTCATAGCCGGCCTGCTTCAGCAGAGCCTTGTTGACGATGATGCCAAAGGCCTCATAGCAGTAGCCGATGGACACGGTCTCGCCGTTGGCATTCTTCAGGTTGAAGTCCTGGGTGGTCATTTCCTTCATGACATCGGTGTTATCCAGAGGATAGCAGAAATCGCCATAGGAGTTGACGGCGCCCTGGTTGCCCACCTGGAACATGGTGGGAGGAGCGGACTTGTCCAGCTCGGAGGTCAGCATGGTGTCATACTGGCCGGAGGCGGCGGTGACGACCTTGACCTCCACGCCGGTCTTCTCGGTGTAGGTCTTGGCCAGCGCCTGCCAGGCCTGATCGGCCTCGGGCTTGAAGTTCAGGTAATACACGGAGCCCTTGGCCTCCGTGCCGCTGTTTGCGGGGGTCTTGGCGCAGGCTACCAGGGACAGAGCCATGACAGCGGCCAGGATCAATGCAAGAGTTTTCTTCATGATCAATTCTCCTTCATAATATTTTTTTCAGGCGTTTCCGCCGGAAAAACTTAAGAAATGTCCCGCACGGACTCGCCGGTCCGCAGGGTGGTGTGGGCCGTCTCCCGGATGGGTCCGCCCCGGTGCTCCACCATGTCCAGCAGGATCTCCACGCTGCGCCGTCCCATGTGCTCCACAGGCTGGCAGAGGGTGGTCAGGGTGGGGTTGATATAGTCCGAGATGGTCAGTCCGTCGATGGCGATGACGGAGCAGTCCTCGGGGATCCGCCGTCCGGCCTCCCGCAGGGCCCGCATGGCCCCGATGGCCATGTTGTCGGAGATGGCGAACAGGGCGGTGAACTGCGCCCCCGTCAGCAGATGCTGCTGCATGGCCAGATACGACTGCCGGATGTCGAAGGAACCGGCCTCGATGACCAGCTCCGGGTCCAGGGGCAGATCGTGGGCCGCTAAGGCCCGGACATAGCCCTGATACCGCAGCTGGCTGATGGAGCGGTCCTCCGTGCCGGAGACCAGCGCCGCAATGCGCCGGTGGCCGCAGCGGTACAGCTCCGTCACCGCCCGGCAGGCCTCCTCCTCGTCGGCGATAGACACCGAGGCGTAGGAGTCCGGCGGCAGGGTGCCGTACTGGTTGTCATACGAGCAGCAGACATAGGGGATGTTCAGCGGCGCCAGCTCCTGGGGGGTATAGTCGGACCGGCCGCCCAATAAGATCAGGCCCCGCAGCCGCTTTTCCCGCTCCATCATGGCGCCCCGCTTCACCTCGTCGTCGCAGGTGCCGATCTGCTGCATCACCAGGGTATAGCCCCGGGCCGTGACCTGCTCCTCAATGACCCGGATGATATCCGTGTAAAACGGGTTGGACACGCCCCGCACCACCAGGCCGATGGCATCGGACTTGGTTTTCACCAGGTCCCTGGCGGTGTTGTTGGGAATGTAATTGGATCGTTGAATGGCGGAGAGCACCTTGCGCCGGTTCTCCGGGCTGACGTCCGGCCGGTCGTTGAGCACCCGCGACACCGTGCTGACGCTTACGTCGCACTGCCGCGCAATATCCTTGATGGTCATAAAGTGCGTTTCGTCTCCCTTCTTCTGCCATTCCAAAGGGGCGGCAACATTACCGGTAACGTTTCCGACCCCCTATGGCCCTACTTTACCAACTTTCGTCCCGTCTGTCAATGGCATTTGTAATTTTCTCCGAATCTCACAGTTTTTTGTCGTATTTTGTTGTGATTTTAACGGACGTCCTGCCGCAGAAGCTCCTCCAGCCGGGACTCGCCCAGCACCCGGATGCCCTGCTCCCGCAGAAGCCCGGCGGCAACGCCCCAGCCCTCCGTCAGAACGCCGGAGAACGTGCCGTCATATACGGCCCCGGAGCCGCAGGAGGGGCTGCGCTCCTTGAGGACGGCGGCCTGGGCCCCGGTGAGCCGGGCCAGCTGCGCCGTAGCCTCCGCGCCCCGGCGATAGGCCTCCGTCACATCCCGGCCATCCCGGGTGACCACCTGGTCCCCCTGAATCTCCGCCGGAGGCCGGGGCGTGGGCAGTCCCCCGAAAATCTCCCCGCACACGGGGACCACATGGTGCTTTTCGCACAGGGCCCGGGCCAGGGGATGGGCCTTGCTCTGCCCGTCGTACCGGCAGGGGACCCCCAGCAGGCACGCGCTGACCAGAATCGTCACAGGATCAGCTCCTTTCCGTTCAGGCAGGCATAGACCAGCGTCTCCCCCTGATACCGTAGCTTCAGGGAGAAAAACGGCGCCCCCTGCCGCAGCAGGTCCAGAAAGATCCGGTCCCCGGCCCACTGGGGCAGGGCCGCCAGCCGGTCCTTGTGGATCCACTCCAGCACCCCCTCGTCGCAGTCCTCCCGGACCTGGCCGGTCCACTCCGTGGCGGTGAACAGGTGCATATATTCCGTTTCCCACCGGTCGGACACAAAGGTGACGATGCCCCGGTAGCGGTATCCGGTGACGGTGAGCCCCGTCTCCTCGTTGATCTCCCGCAGGGCGCACTCCTCGGGGCTTTCGCCGTCCAGGAACTTGCCGCCGATGCCGATCCACTTGTCGCGGTTGCAGTCGTTTTCCTTTTTCACCCGGTGGAGCATCAGATACTCCCCGGCGGGATTTTCCAGATAGCAAAGGGTGGTATAGCGCATACGTCCGCCTCCTTCGGCCCATTATTATAATGTATCCCCCGAAAAAACGCAACCCTTGTGGAAACCTCCGGGCTGTGATATAATACCGGCATCATCTGTAGAAATGTGAGGTATTGCTATGCTGCTGATCCGTAACGCTTACATAAAGCCCATCACCGGGCCGGATATCCCCAACGGCTGCCTGCTGGCCGAAGATGGCCGCATCACCGCCGTGGCGGCCCACATCGACGCCCCGGAGGGCTGCACCGTCATCGACGCCGGCGGCCGCCTGCTGACTCCCGGCTGCGTGGAGGCCCACTGTCACATCGGCCTGGACAACCAGTGCATGCGCTGGGAGGGCATGGACTATAACGAGATCGTGGACCCCCTGACCCCTCAGCTGCGGGCCATCGACTCCATCAACCCCCAGGACGAGGCTTTCCCCAGCGCCATCCGGGGCGGCGTGACCACCGCCTGCACCGGCCCCGGCAGCGCCAACGTGGTGGGCGGCACCTTCACGGTGCTGAAGCTGGCAGGCAAGCGGGTGGACAATATGCTGCTGAAGGAGCCTGCCGCCATGAAGTGCGCCTTCGGCGAGAATCCCAAGGGCTGCTATGGCCAGGGCCTGAAGAAAAGCCCCATGACCCGCATGGCCGTGGCGGCGCTGCTGCGGGAGCTGCTGTTCAAGACCCAGCGCTACCGGGACGATAAGCTGGCCGGGAAGAATCCCCCCTTCGACATGAAGCTGGAGGCCATGCTGCCGGTGGTCAACGGCGAGATCCCCCTGAAGTGCCACGCCCACCGGGCCGACGACATCCTCACCGCCGTGCGCATCGCCAAAGAATTCGGGGTGAAGGCCACCCTGGACCACTGCACCGACGGCGAGCTGATCGCTGACGAGCTGGCCAAGGAGGGACTGCCGGTGTTCGTGGGGCCCACCCTGGGCAGTAAGAGCAAGGCCGAGCTGCGCCACAAGAGCTTCACCACCCCCGGCACGCTGTACAAGGCCGGGCTTACCGTCAGCATCATCACCGACGCACCGGTGATCCCCCTGGAGAAGCTGCCCATGTGCGCGGGTCTGGCCGCCGACGCGGGCCTGCCTATGGACGAGGCCTGGCGGGCCATCACCATCAACCCCGCCCGCAGCCTGGGCATCGACAGCCGGGTGGGCAGCCTGGAGCCCGGCAAGGACGCCGATTTCGTCCTGTGGACCGCCGATCCCCTCACCACCATCGGCGGCCAGGCGTATATGACCGTCATCGACGGCCGGATCGTGTATCAGGCGGAGTAAAATCACCTAAATTCCCGGGAAATCCCGATTTCCTCTTGCGAAGCGCCGGGTTTTCCTGTATAATCAACCAATAGCACATTACAAAGGGTACCGCGTACCTATTTTCGAGAGGACTGAAACAACTATGAGTGCATCCAGAGAAAAGAAAGCCCGCCAGGAATTCAACGCCAGCGGCGCAGTGGACCCCAAGGCCGCCCGCCAGGCGGAGGAGCGGGCCAAGCAGCGCCGCAACAACCGGCTCTATGGCGGTATTGCCATTGTGTTCGTGCTGGTGGCCGCTGCGCTGCTGGTGTGGAACTCCAACGTGATCCAGCGGGGCTCCGCCGCCGTCACCGTGGAGGGCGAAACCTATTCCGCCGCCGAGGTCAGCTATTTCTATCATGTGGCCTATAACTCCATTGCCCAGAACCAGTACGCCTCCTATTACGGGCTGAGCACCTCCACCCCCCTGACCCAGCAGAGCCTCAGCGACATGGCCAAGACCCTGCTGGGCGTGTCCGAGGACATGACCTGGGACGCCTATTTCAAGGACGCCGCCAAGAAGAGCCTGATCCAGATCACCATGCTCAAGAAGGGCGCTGCCGAGAAGGGCATCACCTGGAACGACGACATGCAGAAGGAGCTGGACTCCACCATGGAGACCCTGGCCTCCTATGCCAAGTCCGCCGGTAAGAGCGAGGGCGAGTACCTCAAGCAGCTCTACGGCAGCAACATGACCAAGAAGATCTTCCAGGGCATCCTGAAGGACACCATCATTGCCTCCCACTATCAGCAGGATTATATCGACAGCCTGCAGTACACCGACGAGGAGCTCCAGAAGTACTACGAGGAGAACAAGAACTCCTTCGACGTGGCCAACTATGAGATGATCACCTTCAACGGCGCCGCCGCCTCCACCAAGGACGCCGACGGCAACACCGTTCAGCCCACCGAGGAGGAGAGCGCCGCCGCCCTGCAGAAGGCCAAGGACGCCGCCAACGCGGCCCTGGAGCAGGTCAAGGGCGGCGAGCTCCTGGCCAAGGTGGCCAAGGACTATGAGTCCATCGGCACCTATTCCCACCCCGAGTCCGGCACCTACAGCGGCGATGCCGCCACCAAGTGGGTGTTTGACGACAGCCGCAAGGCCGGCGACACCGAGCTCGTGGAAAACGGCACCTCCATCTATCTGCTGATCTTCCACAGCCGCGGCCGCAACGATTACAACACCGTGGACGTGCGCCACATTCTGTTCAAGGTGGACACCTCCAGCCTGGACAGCAAGGCCGACGATTACCAGGCCAAGCTGGAGGACCTGAAGGCCGGCAAGAAGCAGGAGGCCGAGAACGCCCTCCAGGCCTGGAAGGACGGCGACGCCACCGAGGAGAGCTTCGCGGCCCTGGCCAACAAGCTGTCCGAGGACCCCAGCTCCAACACCAACGGCGGCCTGTATAAGCAGGTCTATAAGGGCCAGATGGTCAGCGAGTTCAACGACTGGTGCTTCGACGAGAGCCGCCAGGCCGGCAATACCGGCATCGTGGAAAACGACGGCAATTACATCGGCTACCACGTCATGTACTTCGTGGGCACCGACGATCCCTATTGGATGGTCCAGGTCCGCAATGCCATGATGAACAAGGAGTACTCCGAGTGGTCCGCCAACCTGGTCAAGGACATCACCGCCACCGAGAATTCCGGCATGAAGTACGTGGGCTGAGTCCCCGCTTCCTGCAACGGCATAATCCATAACGGCATAAACAAAAGAGACTGGCCTGCGCCAGTCTCTTTTGTTTTCCCGGCGAGGTGGAAATCCGCGAAAAAGTGTGATATACTGGGAAAAATCAGTAGCCCCCTGCCGCGGTATGCCATGGCCGGGGGACATAAGGAGATCACCATGGAACACAGATTTTTACGGACGGAAATGGTCCTGGGGGACCGGGCCCTGGACCGGCTCTCCCGCTGCCATGTGGCGGTGTTCGGCCTGGGCGGCGTGGGCAGCTATGCCGCCGAGATACTGGCCCGCTCCGGGGTGGGGGAGCTGACCCTGGTGGATCAGGACACCCTGAGCCTCACCAACATCAACCGCCAGCTGTACGCCCTGTCCTCCACCGTGGGGGAGTATAAGGCGGAGGCGGCGGCCCGGCGATGCCGGGACATCAACCCGGACATCCGGGTCCACCCCCTGTGCGCCACCTATGACGCCGCCCACCGGGAGGACTTTTTCGCCGGGAAATTCGACTATATCGCCGACTGCATCGACCTGGTGACCTGCAAGCTGGACCTGATCCAGCAGGCGGGGGAGAGGGGTATCCCCATCATCTCCGCCCTGGGCACCGGCAACAAGCTGGACCCCACCCTTCTGCAGGTGACGGACATTTCCAAAACCTCCGTGTGTCCCCTGGCCCGGGTCATGCGCCGGGAGCTGCGGGACCGGGGCATCCGGCATCTGCAGGTGGTGTACAGTCCGGAGCCTGCCGCCGAGACCCGGCAGCTGGAGGCCCCCTCCCCCGGGCGGCGCAGCGTTCCGGCCAGCGTGCCCTGGGTACCCTCCACGGCGGGGATCCTGATGGCCTCCGCCATCGTCCGGAGCCTGATAGCGAATGAGAGTGAATAATATGGATATCATACAGGAAATCGAAAATTTTGTCCCGCTTTGCCCCCAGGAACAGCGGGACAAGGCCGGGATACTGCGGTTTTTGGCGGGAAATCCCGACGCGTTTGAACGGGAAAATCTCACCGCCCACATGACCGCCTCCGCCTGGGTTTTAAGCCCGGACCGGCGGCAGGTGGTGATGGTGTATCACAATATCTATCACTCCTGGTCCTGGACCGGCGGACACGCCGACGGGGACCGGGACCTGCTGGCGGTGGCCATGCGGGAGGTGACGGAGGAGACGGGGCTGCAGCGGCTGGAGCTGCTGCACCCGGGGATATTCTCCTTAGAGTGCCTGACGGTGGACGGCCACGAAAAGCGGGGGCAGTATGTCCCCAGCCACATCCACATGAACGTCACCTATCTGCTGGGGGCCATGGACCACGAGCTGCGGCAGAAGCCGGACGAGAACAGCGGCGTGGCCTGGTTCACGCCGGAGGAGGCCCTGAAGGCCTCCACGGAGCCGTGGATGGTCCGGCGGGTATACAGCAAGCTGACCCAGCGGGCCGTGGCCTATATGGCCCGGTAAGGAGGCAATTTTTCATGGCAAAACGAAAGCCGGACACCGGCGCGATCTATATTTCCCCAAGACTCCGGGCCAGTCTGGAGCCGGTGGGCCGCTGCGCCCTGACGGTGGTAACGGCCCCCATGGGCTACGGCAAGACCACGGCGGTGAACTGGTTCCTGGGGACCCAGCCCCCGGGCTGTGCCATCCGCATCAGCATCTATTCCGACAGTCTGCCCGCCCTGTGGCAAAGCGGCCGCCGGGCCTTCCGGGATGCGGGGCTGACGGCGCTGGAGGGCTTCGAGTGCCCCGGGGACCCGGCCTCCGCCGGTCTGCTGGCCGACACCCTGTGTCGGGCGCTGCGGCGGCAGGAGCCATGGTATGTGTTTCTGGACGACCTGCACCTGATGCCGGACCGGCGGGTGGCCCACTTTTTGTGCGAATTGGCGGCAAGACTGCCGGATAATGTGCATCTGATCGCCGCCAGCCGGGACAAGGTCCTGTCCGGGGACCAGGTGCTGCGGCTGGGCGGGCGGCTGCACCGCATCGGGGCCGGGCAGCTGCGGCTGGAGGGAGGCGAGCTGGCGGCCTATGCCCACTGGTTCGGCGCGGCCCTGGACCGGGAGCAGCTGACGGAGCTGCAGCAGGCCACCGAGGGGTGGATGGCCGCCGTGTATCTGCATTTGCAGGCCCTGGCGGACCGGGGCACCGCCCCGGCGGAGACGGCGGACATCTATGACATGTTCACCGCCGCCATGCTGCGGCCTCTGCCGCCCCGGCGGCAGAAGTTCCTGGCGGTGATGGGCCTGGCGGACGAGTTCATCGGGGAGATGGCCCGGTTTATTACGAAAGAACCGGACACGGCGGAGATTTTGTCCGACCTGACGGCCAAAAACGCCTTTGTCACCCGACTGCCCGGCGGGGGATACCGGTTCCACCACATGATGAAGGCCTGCGCCCAGCGGGACTTCGATGCCCTGCCGCCGGAGGAGCAGGCGGCGTATCAGGCCCGGTACGGCCACTGGTACGCGGAAAACGGACAATATTTGCAGGCCCTGGCGGCCTATAGCAAGGCAGGCCGGTGGGACGCCGACCTGGAGGTGGTGCAGCAGGACGCGGGCATCCTGCTGGCGGCTCTGCGGCCCGAAGAGGTGCTGGAGCTGCTGGATCACTGCGGCGATGAGGTGCTGATGGAGCACCCCACGGCCCTGCTGGTGCTGATGCGGCGGATGTTCACCTGGGGCCGGATCCCCCGGATGCGGCAGCTGAAGGAGTTGCTGCTGGAGTCCGTCCGGCGGCACCCGGAGCTGACGGACCGGCAGCGGGGAAACCTGCTGGGGGAGTGCGACCTGATCGAGAGCTTCCTGTATTACAACGACATCGGGGCCATGAGCCGGTTCCACCGCAGCGCCAGCAGGCAGATGACCCGGCAGGCCGTCAGCATCCAGAGCCACGGCAGCTGGACCTTCGGCTCGCCGTCGGTGCTGATGATGTTCCACCGGACTCCGGGACAGCTGGACCGGGAGCTGGCGGACATGGACGAGTGTATGCCCCACTACTATCAGATCACCGGGGGCCACGGCATGGGGGCCCAGCTGATCATGGCCGGGGAGGCGGCTCTGGCCCGGGGACGCCTCAACGACGGAGCCATTGCCTTAGAGCGGGCCCGGGCGGCCATCAGCGGCAGCGGACAGGAGAATATGGCCCTGTGCTGCGACTTTCTGGAGATGCGGCTGCACATGGCCGCCGGGGAGGCGGTGGGAGTGGACCCGCGCCGCCGCCGGCAGCTGATGCAGCAGCACAATGCCATGTGGCTGCATATTTTCGACAGCAACGCCGCCTATTGTCAGGCGGTGCTGGGCCGGACGGACGATATTCCGGAGCTGTTCCGGGAGCATCGGCTGGATACCGTGAATTTCCTGGGGCCGTGCCTGCCTATGATGCAGATGATCGAAAATCAGGTGTATCTGGCCCAGGGAGCCTATGCCCGGGTCATCGGCGGCAGCGAGGGGCTGCTGGCCCTGTGCCGGGGGATGCACTATGCCCTGGTGGAGCTCTATGTGCTGGTGCAGACCGCCGCGGCCTATGAGAAGCTGGGCAAGCGCCGGGAGGCGGCGGAGCTGCTGCGTCAGGCGGCGGCCCTGGCCCAGCCGGACGGCCTGGTGACGCCCCTTGCGGAAAGTGGCCGCTGTCTGCGGGAGCTGCTGCCGGAGTACGGGACCCTGGGCCGGGAGGCGGCGGAGCTGAGCCGGGTGCTGGAGCGGGGGAAGCAGCAGGAGCAGCGGCCGGCGGCCTTTGTCCCCCTGACGGAGCGGGAGTGGGCCGTGGCCCAGCGGATGGCCCGGCGGCTCAGCAACCGGGAGATCGCGGGGCAGCTGTTTTTGACCGAGGGCACCGTGAAGCAGTACATCAACCAGATCTATTCCAAGCTGCACCTGACCGGCGACGTCCGCACCAAGCGCCGCCGTTTGGAGGAGCTGATGGGGGAGTAGGAATTTCAGGGGC
>OCIU01002623.1_pt1 | contig 10206 bp, 10 predicted proteins | sample 1538471 | NCBI WGS metagenome assembly OCIU01 (sample SAMN04571693, study PRJEB22368) | human gut metagenome | biome: human gut; material: stool | host: Homo sapiens | place: Luxembourg | collected 2012-06-01 | reverse complement strand
ATTGAGAATGACAAGAGATTGGCTGCACTTAGAGAGTATGCTCAAACGGCTTGAAGTCTAAATCCGAAACTTGAGTTAATATATACTATGAGAAAAACCTTACTTAGCATCGCTTCCCTCCTCCTCGTAGCAGGGAACATCAACGCCACCAACATCGGCTACTCGAAAGATGAGATTTCGCGCAACAACGTATTCCGCCTCGGCAGCACCGAGAAGCAGGGACAGGCTATGCGCCTGAGCCACGCCAAGCTGCAGGCTCTGAAGGGCAAGACCATCGACTTCGCCGAGTTCGTGTTGGGCAGCAAGAATGTCACCGACAAGAAGATGCACGTTTTCCTCACCAAGCAGCTCGACGGCACACATATCGCCGAGATGAGCGAAGACCCTACATACATATTCTTCTACCCTAACACGTCGAGCACATTCGCACCGGCGGCTATGGTCAACCGCAACACTTACGCCAACGTAAGCACTACGCCGATAGTGAACGCCACCGACGTCAACAGCCTGCTTTCCACCATCTACTACGCCGACACCAAGGAGCCGTACGTTTCGCTCTACCTCAAGACCAAACTGGACGAGAGCACACGCGAACTGAACGTGAAGCTCTACGTGCTGCCGCACAAGACCGTGCCTCACAACAGCTCTATCTTCAACGTATACCTCGTGCAGGACGGCATCGAAGCGCGTCAGGCGAGCGGCGGAGACAACTACATACACAAAACGCACCTACCGCGGAACGGTGACGGGCAACGCATGGGGACTCCTGGTGAAGGACATCAAAGCGGGTCAGCTGCTTTCGTGGGAGAAAACCATCACCATACCCGAGAGCATCCACTCTACCTATTATGCCGACGAAACTAAGAACAACGTCGAGGCTGTGCTGAAGAACATGAGCGTCGTGGCTTACATAGGCGAGTTCGACCAGAACGACAACAACAAGCACACTATCTACAACTGCTGCGAGGCGCGCCTGGGCGAGTCGTACAAGCAGACGGGCTTCGTCAAGCCTACCGACGTGAACAGCGCCGAGGCTGAGCAGAGCATTAGCATCTTCGTAAGCAACGGAAAGGTGCACGTTGGCGGCGAGTACGACCGCTTGCAGGTGTACAACCTCGCTGGTGCGCAGGTGGAGAACGCCGATCTTGCCAAGGGCGTGTACATCGTGAAGGTGACTGCCGACGGCAAGCAGACCACAAAGAAGGTGCTCGTGAAGTAATAAGGGCAGCCGAAAACAGATACATATAATATAATAAGGTATATCATGCGCAAGTCATACATATATATGCACGCTGTTCAGCAAGCAGCTCGGCAAACGCTCGGCAGGCGAAACGCTGTCTGTTGCCGTGCCGCAACTGCCAAAGGGCGTGTATCTGCTCAGCGTAAAGACGCCGACAGCTACAAAGACCTTCAAGTTTGTTTGGCAATAAGCTATGACTTTTTCATCGTCACCCGAACGCCGTCCAATCGGATTCCGTTCGCCGTCCGATCGGATTCCGTTCGCCGTCCGATCAGATTCCGTCCGCCGTCCGATCAGATTCCGTCCGCCGTCCGATCAGATTCCGTGAGGGTGTGAGTCAAAACTAAAATATTTGGCAAATTGAATAGCGAACGGTTCTAATCGTAGGAGGCTACGGCTGTGGGCAAGGCTATCAGTTCGCGACGTGCCATGATCGTGAGAATTGCGGTGCTGGGACTGTTGGCGATTCTCTCGGCGGCGATTCTCGTGGTGTACATCCTTAGAGACATAAAGCGCGAGCGCCGCGACCGTCAGCGCATTCTTGAAGCGAAGACGGAGACGGAGCGCATCATGCAGCAGCGAGAACGACTGCTGCTCACCATCACGCACGACATAAAGGCACCGGCTGCGTCGATTGCCGGTTTCATCGACCTGCTCAGCGAGTATGTAGACCGTCCGAAGGCTGTGGGCTACCTGCAGAGCATATCGGGCTCGGCTAATCATCTGCTGCAACTGGTGTCGGCGCTGCTCGACTATCATAAGCTGGAGAGCGGAAAGGCGGAGCGACACGGGCTGCGGCATGACACCCGAAAAACAACTGATAGAGAAACTTAAGGAAATACTATGCGACATATACTGATTGTAGAAGACGACATCGCTTTCGGCACAATGCCACAAACATGGCTGCGCCGAAAGGGATTTGAGGTGGACAAGGCGACATCGGTGGGTGCTGCCGTGAAGCTGCTCGTGGACATGAAGAGCGTAGACCTCGTGCTCTCCGACCTCCGACTGCCCGATCACGACGGCCTCCGACTGCTGGCTTGGATGCACGAGCACAGCATCAATGCGCCGTTCATCGTGATGACTAACTATGCGGAGGTGCAGAACGCGGTGCTCGCCATGAAGTCTGGCGCTGCCGACTATATAGCAAAGCCTGTGCAGCCCGACATTCTGCTGCAGAAGATTAACGATGCGATGGAGCAGAATGCGCAACAAAGCAATGCAACAATTCAAAACTCTACAACTCAAAATGCGCCAACGGCGCAGCAGACAACTCAAAATTCTAGCTCTGGCAAGCGTCTCTACAAGCCGAGCGCAAAACTCAAAACTCAAAATTCGGAAGCCGCTCCTCGCTACATCGAGGGCAAGAGCGAAGCCTCTCAACAGCTATACAGCTACGTAGAGCTGGTGGCTCCGACGCCGATGTCCGTTCTCATACTCGGAGCGTCGGGCACCGGCAAGGAGTACGTAGCTCACCGCATTCACGACCTCAGTCAGCGCCGCGACCGTCCGTTCTTCGCACTCGACTGCGGAGCGATTCCGCGCGACGTTGCAGCATCCGAGTTCTTCGGTCATAAGAAGGGAGCGTTCACGGGCGCCGACGCCGACAAGCGCGGCGCGTTCGAGATAGCCAACGGCGGCACGCTGTTCCTCGACGAGGTGGGCAACCTGAGCTACGAAGTGCAGGTGCAACTGCTGCGTGCGCTGCAGGAGCGTCGCATCCGACCCGTCGGCGGAACGAAGGAGATAGACATCGACATCCGACTTGTCTGCGCTACGAACGTAAACCTTGAGGAGGCTGTCAGCGAGGGCCGTTTCCGCGAGGATCTCTACCATCGCATCAACGAGTTCACCATCTACATGCCCAAGCTCTCGGAGCGCGGCAGCGACCTTTTCCTCTTCGCCGACCTCTTCAGCCGTCACGCCAACGAGGAGCTGAACCGCAACGTTGAGGGCTTCGACTCTGGCGCTGCGGAGATGCTCGCCTCACACTCATGGCCCGGCAACCTCCGCGAACTGAACAACGTGGTGAAGCGTGCGGTGCTGCTCACGCGCGGCTCGCAGATCACCACCGCCGAACTGACGCTGGCGATGGGACAGATTCGCACCGACAACGTCCTGCAACTGCACGACGAGGACACGGATCGCCAACGCATCATCACCGCTCTGCAACAGACCAACGGCAACAAAGCCAAAGCCGCCCGTCTGCTCGGCGTAGACCGCAAAACAATATACAACAAGATTGAGAAACTGGGGATATAAATAAGGTGCTTTTGGAAGCACCCTATTTTTCTACATAGAAAAAACATACAATCATTTCTTTAGATTTTTCAGGTCGTGCGGAGTGTATCAACGCTTCGCACTTTAAGTGTTTGTCATTAAAACAGAGCAAACATATAGTAACGTTATACGTATAAGCAAATCGTATACGTTGAAAGTTTGTCATACCTTTGCTGGCGAAATAGATAATCAAGCAAAATTTTAACGCATAAAAGCAGATTTTATGAAGACGCACAGACCACATAGAAAGAAACAAAAAACGGACATCTTTAGCGAGTTTAATCTCGACAAATACGAGCCGGTGTATGTAGAACCAAAGGAGTACACTATCATCACCGCACTCGACAGAGTGTTAGACCAAGCAAGACTCAGCAAACTGTCCAACGATTTCTGGATTACCGTCGAATGCCCTATGGCGTATCTTAGAGAACATCTTGAACTCACAAACATCCAAATCGTATTGCTCGCTATAATGGTAGAAGAGGGCGAGCCCGTTTCCTGGGGAGGCTTCGGAGAGTTTCTCGGTACAAGCCGCCTCAACACGATGTGCTACAGCGAAGAGATAGAAGAACTCGTAACAAAACGCTGGCTGATAAAAGGTGCAGCCTATGAACGGGACTCTTACTGGGAAGGTTTCAAACTGGAGCATGGCGTAGTAACGGCTCTACGCCACAACAAGCCTTTCGTGCCGGAAAAGCTGGAAGTTAGCAACGAGCAGGAGTTTATGGACAAACTCGAAAGACACATGAGCAACAAAGGCAGGCAAGACTTCAACCGTGAGAACGACGAGACCTGGATGATGCAGCTCGTTGAGGCGAATCAGCATCTTGCATTATGCCAAGAACTACAGCGGTACAAGGACATTCATGAAAAGACACTGTTTCTCCAGATTGCCTTGGACTATGCGCAGTATGCCGACTCCGAAAACGAAGGACTTACCTTGCTAACCATCGACGAAATCTATCCTGACGATTGGGAGTGCAACTGTATGCGACGCGCGCTCAAGAACGGAACGCATACGCTGATGAAAGCTGGTCTGATAGAGCAGAAGTGCGAGGACGGCATAGCCAACACAGAGCTATACGTTCTTACGCATAAAGCCAAGTCGGAGCTTCTGTCTGAATACATACCCTGCAGATCTCAGTGTCTGTCTACTCTGCGTAACAACAAGTCGTTGAAGGCTTTCACGGAGATAAAGGAGAAGTCGCTTTTCTACAACTCTACGGAAGGAGACCAGATTGCGAATCTCACTGGAAAGTTGTGCAAGAACTCGGACGTGACGCCCATTCTGTTCTTCAACGAGGCTGACGCCATCTTCAACAAGCGCACAAACTTCGGCGGATTAAACCCTACCGTTGAGAAGATGGAGAACTCTACGCAGAACATCATCCTGCAAGAAATGGATAATCTGGACGGCATACTTATAGCCACAACCAACCTGACATGCAACCTCGACAGCGCTTTCGATAGGCGATTCCTTTTCAAGGTGCAGTTCAAGAATCCAGAAACTGAGGTCAAGGCGAAGATATGGCGGACCATGCTCAAGCGTATAAGCGAGAGCGACGCTCTGACACTGGCAAAGCGCTACGACTTCTCAGGAGGACAGATAGAAAACATAGCCCGAAAGCAGTCTATCGACTACGTGCTGTACGGCAAAGAGACCACTCTCGAAGATCTCTACAGATACTGCAAGGCGGAATTGCTGGACAAGGGAGATGCAAGGACAACGATAGGGTTCAAGCTATAATCCTGTTCGATATGAAACCGGCAATGGAAATACGATTGCTGCTCGCACGAATCTTATAGCGCGTATCTTTCGTCCTTGGCGATTCGGTAACAAGACACACGTAATAGTAAGCGTTGCGATGCTTGCGCGGAAGACAGTTCCAGATATCCTTGTTCATCTTCGACTTCGCATCGTTGATTCTTGCAGCATCCCCATGCAGATTCACCATAGACACCCATTCAGTGAAAGTAGTTTCCAAAGACAGACCTCTAAAGACACGCTTTAAGAAGTCTGACTTTAAAGCTACATCTGTTATGAAGTCGCTGCGTTTCAAGCGTTTTCCTTCCAAAGCAGCCACGAGAACAGCCGTGTAAAGCATCTTCTGGTCTATCTTGGTGATCGGCACGTTGACGATGTCGCCATCAATCATCAGTTCCAACCCGATTGACATCTTAAGCTTGCCGCTCTTGTAGCAACTACCTGTCGGCACATTCTTGAGATTGATAGAGATATTAGGGCGCCGGTCTGGAAGCTCACGCTCGCAACGCTCTCTCTCGATTTTGTCTGAAAGCGGACCTGCAAACGCATCTTCTGCAATAGATCGCGATCGAGCCAAGTCGGTGGTTTCTGAAACTCTCTGCATACGAACATCAGGAAAATCGTTCTTAGAGATAACATCTCCATCAAGTGCTCTTTCGAAAACAGATTTTACAATGTTGCAGTTACGGTACATCTGCAGTGCCGACATGGCTGTGCCCGTATTTCTATACTCCAATATATCCAACTGAAAGATATTCTTACGACAGATTTCATCCACAATCAAATTCAACTCATTATGAATAGAATCAGAATCGAGAGACATATCGACAAAATCAAGTCCATAGCAGTAAATCTTGTGTATGGAATTGACAAGACGTACAAGCAAGTTGCAGGCTCTTGCCGCGCCACGCGTCATCTCCTTTGGCAACTGCTCGTAAGGCGTGCTACCTTTCTCCACAATCTCAAAGCGGAAAATGCCACGCGTAACGCGTCTGTAGTTATTCAGTCTCTTAAGCTTATCGCCATACATAGCCATTTCTTCCGCCGTCAGCATCAGATATATAGCCATGTGGTTGAGATTAAGAATACGTCTCTCGTCGTCAATTATAATCATATCGGTAATATTAATTGTGATTACAAGTTAGCAGGAACAATTTATACAGACTATAAATTTACAGACTCTTTTCCAAGTCTGTGGAGAATTACAAGTAAATAATGTTAAATGAGCGACAATATTTAGAACACAAAGGGCTCGATTAACAAACATTAAGCAAAAACATTCGTCTTTCTCAGAAAGTCGTATTAACTTTGCTGCTGAAATGTCAAGAGTAGCCTTTAGTAAAAGGTGAAGCCAACCGAGCAGAACAGCCACGGTGGAGCATCGACATGAAAAGTATTAACTTTTAAACAAAATCATTTATGAAAACAAGAAATCACATTCAGTTAAGTAGCATTCGTCTCTGTTCGTCATCAATATGATGAACCAGATTGGTGTATTGGCTTTATCGGTCGATATGCCTCTTTTGTCGTGTCCGTACATAACCAAACAATCCTTTTTATTACATGCATTACGAGTCTGACTTTAATGTCGGCACCAACCGGTTCAGAATAGCGGTGGGTCTATCAATGCGATTAGTTCAATTCTAATAAAATTCTGATTATGAACACATTATCATCCACATCATGCGGTTCAGACCGCTCAACAGTAAACAACCTTATCAACTCTCTCGGACGTGTGGAGCATTACGACGCCACGCAGATTAGCTGCTGCTCATTCGCCAAAGCGAGCGACATCGCAGACGGTGTGGACGTCCGTCTCACCAACATGGCAGGTGGCTATCCTTTCGAATTCGGAGGGGCTACATGGCGTGACAGCGAAACGCTGTATCTCTGCGGTGAGTTCTCCGATTCGTCGGATAAGCACCTGGCTATCCAGGAGGAGATGCACCGACAGACAAGCGGCTATGCCGCCAAGCGATTCATCAAGACAAAGTACAAGAGCCACATGCGTCAGGACTTCGCCGACTTCCGCATTCAGTGGATGCTCTACGTGGTTTGGCAGAAGTGCAAGGGCAATACTGAGTTCGCCAACAAGCTCACGCTGATTCCGCAGGACGCTGTCATCATAGAGAACACCACCAAGGAACGCTGCGACACAAAGGAGGTTTGGGGCTGCAGCAACAAAGCGCTGACCGACCGCAGAGACGAGTTGGAGAAGGAGGTTGTCGCACGGGCTAAGGCTGAGAACCCGAATATAAAGAAGGCGGCGCTGGAGCGTCTGGTTATCAAGGAGACTTGCAAGGTGAACGACATCGGCGTGTTCGTCGGTGAGAACAACCTCGGCAAGATTCTGATGATCTGCCGCGAGTGCCTCGTGCAGGGCACCGAACCTACTATCGACTACGCCTTACTCGACTCGAAGAACATTCACCTCTTAGGCAAGCGTCTGACGTTTGCCTAAAGACTCCCTATTCACTTGATTATTAGAGCCTAACAAAATAGAAACGACATGTTGGAAATTATAGATAACATCGGCTACATGAAGCTGATGGACGGAACGTCTTTGCTTGCTCACAAGAAGAGCACGGAGCAGAAGATAGAAGATAACAAGAAAACTGGACACGTTTTCAGCAACGAGGAATCGGAAATGTTCTTCAAGAACGCTTACTTTCTATGGAAACACAGGGCTGAGATACGCAAAGACAGCAAGATGCTCTTGGCAAGCGTAAGAGTGAGTAGCGGAACGGCAAATTGCTGTAGTCTGAAGGATGCTACGTTGGGAGCGTTTCTCGACTTTTGGGATACCACCGAGGGGGCGCCGATAAAGAATAGCGAAGGCAACAACGCCGTACTTTGCAGGATTGGCTTAGGACGGTCAGAAGCGGACACATGCAAACTGGCAGACGAATTGGGCAATGTCGCCGACACGAGCATCGACCAGGCGTGCCATAGACTCAGCAAGTTTGCTGCCATCAACAGACACTATCACAAGTATGCCGAGCAGTATGAGGCTTGTTCGCTCGAGAGCGTACTCGTCAGCTTGCAAATGGGCAAGAGGAAAAGCAAATGGCCTTTGTACAGAGAGAATATAAAGCTCTTTTATGAGCATCGTGAGGAGATCTGCAAGCGCAAAGAATGGTTCTATGCTACCATACCGCTTAGCGTGTTCGGTACGCGGAACCCGATTTTCGTCGGTGTGATGCTTACACTATGGCAACGCGGAAACGAGCGTTTCATGCACAAGTGCGAGAAGTGCGGACACACAGCCTACGTCTATTCGTTCGCAGGCAGTCCGATGTCGGGCATCGGAAGCATCAGCTATCAATGCTTTCATTGCGGCGAATACGGACATATCACTAAAGACGGTTTCGGTTCTCGTATGAAAGCCCTGAAAGACATAAGAGAGGAGTTGCTGAAAGACAAGGAAGGCGTAGACGAAGTGCCGTTAGAGACGCTTATCGCCAATCTGATGAAAAACTAACAATAAGAAAATAAACAATATGGAAACAAAGAAAGATTACACCATCAACGAAAATGTAAAAGTGTTGGACGGTCTTACCGAGGTTTTGCAGGAGCAAGTAAGCATGATGAAGCGCCTGCCGCTAAACGAAATAGCGATATGGACCGACACACAGTTGGATAACGACGAGAAGGGATCTAAGGCTGAGAATCCGATTGACGATCCGTATCAGAGGTTCTTCTATCATAAGAATGATGATTTTTTCACATACGAGATAACGAACATGCCTCTTCTTACCGTCGAGTTTAAGTTTAGCGATGAAGAGGAAACACGCTTTTTGCGTTTGCCTAACCATACTCTTTTTGAGAACGATGACAAAGGACATTACTTTGCCGATTGCGGTGAGGACTACAAGAAAGCTGCTTACCTCTTCTCAGAAGTGGCTCGCTTGGTGTATAACTTCAAGGGAGAGCGCAAATTCTTGTGCTTTGATATCGGCAAGAAATTCGGGAGCAGCAAGTACTGCAATCTGATGATGAACTTCAAGTTACCGAACAAGCCTGAAGTCAAGGATGCGATAACCGAGAAGATCAGAGCGTATAACCAAAAGGCGTCACACTACAAGGATGCTACGCCACTGACTTTTGACGAGGATACGTTCATCGTAAGCGGTAAGAACACGTCTCACATTAGCGGATGGCTCATCAAAAGCGACGCGCTAAGAAAGAAGTTCATAAGCGTTTGCAGACTGTGCAGTGACCTAAGCGAAGAATTGTAAGACTTGCGCTCAAGAGCTGACCCTATGAACGCTATCGATCGTATTGAAGAGTCGCGTAAATGTTATGAGGAGTAAAAAGAGTCGTTAAATTTCTCTCATAAAAAGGAGTTTAGCATAATGAACGTAAACTTCCCATTGTCATTCTATTTATAATATATAACATAAATTATCAAGGATTATGATTAAAATCTTACAGAAGAAGAAATGATGGCTGTGAACTGTTCTTTTGAAACTGCTCGCAAAGCCATGATTAGAGCAGCAAAAGAAAATAGATCTAACATTGAGAAGGCAGGAAAGAGCCTTTTCATACTTAAACGTATCTGTACGGACAACATGATGCATCGTTTAATTTCTACCACCATCGCTGTATCAGACCAGAAAGAAAAGCTGATCGACTTCTTTCATGAACACTATTTCGCCGATGTAGAGTTCAATGAACGTGATAAAACTCCGGATTTTGAAACAGGTATGGGTAAGGGCAGCTTCGATATCAGAGAGGTTGCATTGGTATAGGAGACAGTTATATTGTTCTACAGAAGCGTCCAATTCGTTGGGCGCTTTTTTTGTCTCTCAATCAAAAAATGTGCATGATGGGTTTTAAGAGCCGACTGGCGATAATATCTTTTATTATTGCTGTCCGGTAAAACTTTTTCAAACAAAATAAATTAGGGCTGACACTTCTC
>OCIU01002614.1_pt1 | contig 10242 bp, 14 predicted proteins | sample 1538471 | NCBI WGS metagenome assembly OCIU01 (sample SAMN04571693, study PRJEB22368) | human gut metagenome | biome: human gut; material: stool | host: Homo sapiens | place: Luxembourg | collected 2012-06-01 | reverse complement strand
TTGGTTGCACAGCAGCAACCAGCAGTATGAAGCAGCAAGCTCCAAAAACCTTGCCCCAAAAAGCTGAAACCATTGAAAACACTAGAAAAACCGCTGATATCTTAATTGGTGCAGCTTGCCATCTAGTAGAACCAAAAAAGATATCTACGCGAAAAACCCAGAAGTTTCAACGACTTCCGGGTTTTTTTGCGCCCAATTTTTGAAGTCGGAAAAAAAGATATCAAAAAGGGTTTTGGCAAAATCAATGGACTTGAACCTTTACCCAAGGCATTTCGAGCCGCTTTTCCGAGAATTTTTCGGGAAAGCGGCTCGTTTTTGCTCTCGGCAAAACGTAGAATTTGAGCAGGCTTTTTTGTTGGTGTTGCTGGATAGACATTCCGAGTGTATGTGCCATGCACATTAATAGTGAAGAGCGATTTCACGATCAAAATTGTTGCAAATTATATTTGACCTAATTTTAGAAATGGCAACTTCACAACAGCCAAAGTTGTTCTGCCCTTCCGGGGCAATATAAAGTCTTTGTCCAGAAGCATCAAGAATTGTACTTTTCCCTAAAAAATCTGCATCTATATCGGGGATAGATTCTTCTCCAATTCGATTGCACAGTATTAGAGGAGTCAAATTCTCAATGGCTCGTGTTTTTGAAATATGGTACGTTGTTTCTCCACCAAAATTTGCCAATACACATAAAATATCCGCTCCCATGCGAAGCTGCTCTCTGGAAACCTCCGGGAACCACAAGTCAAAGCATATCTGAACACCTATTTTTATTCCAGCCACTTCGAAAACCAAATTTTCAGTTCCCCTGTCAAATAGCTTTTTTTCGAAATCTGTTAGGTGCATTTTCCTGTATTTACCAATATATTTACCTTTGCTGACAATCACAGCGGTATTATAGATCTTACCGTTTTCTTTTTCAGCAAGTCCAAAAACAATAGTACAAGAATATTCTTTTGACAAGATAATCATACGCTGTGTAGATGCTCCTGCTGGAACTGTCTCTGCACACTCAAGAAGTGCATTTCGATTGTTAAACAAATACCCACACAGGGATAGCTCGGGAAGAATCAGTAATTCACAATTCTGTTTTTGCAAAGTTGATATTATGTAGTCAAAATTTTTCTCTGTATTATGTACAACATCATATTGTAAAAACCCCACTTTCATGGCGTTACCTCCGCTAATTACACTATATTTAATACTACTTTATCATAAGAGTGTGAATAAATCCACCACCAAACAACGAACCCGCCTGAACAGTTTCTCTCTGATCAGGCGGGTTCGCTTAGCTATTTTTCTTTCTTGTGGTGCATCTGCTCATAGGCTTCCTGCTGGACAATCAGGCCCGCTGAAAAGCCATACTTGAAACGGCTCTCACTTTCCTCGCATTGGGCGATAGCATTCTGTGCCCGGAGTTTCTCCACCAGAGCATAGTCCTCTTTGCTGAGCCGCTGGGATAGCTGCTCCATCAACGCTGCACAGCTTTGGACCGCCTTGCGGTATCCTGAAGAAGATGCGCAGATCACTTGCGCCGTCCAGATATGCCGCCTCAAACAGCGTTTCCGGCAGGCTCTTAAAGAAGGTGCGGAACACCATCGTGTTCCACGCGCCGTCGGTGATGCCCGGCAGGATGTAGACCCAGATCGAATCCGCAAGCTTGTAATACTTGGATAAAATGATGTAGTTCGGGATCATGCCGGCGCTGAAAAGCATGGTGAAGAAGATGAAGACCGTGATCGGTCTGCGGAAGCGGAAATTGCTCCGGGAAAGAGGATACGCCGCCAGCGCCGCGACCAGACTGCTGAGGACCGTGCCGACCACAGCCTGGAAGATAGTCACGCCGTAGGTGCGCAGCACGCGGGCGCCGCTGGAAAACGCCGATTTGTACGCATCGAGCGTGAAGTCTCTCGGCAGCAGTGAAAATCCGCCGGAGGTCAGCACCTGCTCGCTTGTAAACGACGCTGAAATCACGACGATCAGCGGAAGGACAAAGCAGGCGCACATCAGAAAGAAGAAAATATACAGGAAGATGTTGAACGCCTGATTGCGGCTGAGTCTGGTTTTCTTGTTCATAAGACGCTCCCTCCCGCTTAAAACATTGCGTTGTCCGGGGAGATCTTCTTGACGATCCAGTTGGACAGCAGCACAAGGATCATGCCCACAACAGACTGAATGAGGCCGGTCGTCGCACCGATCGAATAGCTCGATTCCTGTATCAAAATGGCGCGTTATCTCGCGCAAAACGGCGTAACCAGCTTCGCGCCCGCGTCCATGACGCTTCCCTACGACGTGCTGGAAACGGCGTACAAAACGGCTGTGCAGCTCAAAAAGGCGCAGCCGGAGGGCTGTGCCCGTCTCATGTGGATTCAGATGGAGGGGCCGTTCTTCTCCGAAAAGAAAAAGGGCGCGCAGAACGGCGCGTACCTGAGAGATCCGGATTTTGCCGCGTTCAAACGGCTTTATGACGCTTCCGAGGGTCTTCTTCGCATCGCGGATGTGGCGGCAGAGCTGCCCGGTGCGGTGGAATTTGCCGAAAAAGCGTCCAAGCTCTGTACGGTCTCCATCGCGCACAGCGACTGCACCTACGAAGAAGCCAGCGCGGTCTTTGACGCGGGTGCGTCCCATCTGACGCACCTGTATAACGCCATGCCGGGCATCCACCACCGCAAGCCCGGCCCCATTGGCGCGGGCAGCGAACGGGAAAACGTCGTCGCGGAGCTGATCTGCGACGGCCAGCACATCCACCCGAGCGCCGTGCGCATGGCGCTTAGGCTCTTTCCGGGCAGGATCTGCCTCGTTTCCGACGCGCTGCGCTGCTGCGGGATGCCGGACGGGCAGTATACCCTCGGCGGGCAGGACGTGTTCTTATCAAGCGGTGTGGCGAAGCTCGCGGACGGCACGCTCGCAGGCTCCGCGACAAATCTCTATGACTGCATGAGAAAAGCGGTCGAATTTGGCATTCCGAAAGAGAAAGCCATTCTCTCCGCGACGCTCATTCCTGCGAGGGAGCTTGGCTGTGAGGCCGAGATCGGCTCCATCGCGCCCGGAAAACGCGCGGGCTTTGTGGTTTGCGACCAAAACCTGAATCGCAAAAAAGTATACCTGTGACGCAGCTCAGCAGCCCCGGCTCGGAATCCCGAGCCGGGGCTGCTTCCGTCTGTCAAAAACGTAGCCTTTCGCCGCGCATAGGCGTAGAAAGCATCTCAAAAAATGCGGCACCGAAAGGAATCGGTGCCGCCATTCTCAGTCATCGAGGATCGTGCCGTCCACCGAGATGGTGACGACCTGCCATGGAACGAGCTTCCCGCTGGCCTCGAGCGCCTGCTTCACCGCGAATTCCAGCCCGCCGCAGCAGGGGACCTCCATCCGGACGACGGTGAGGCTCTTGAGCTCGTGCATCTGCAGGATCTGCGTCAGCTTTTGCGAATAATCGACGCCGTCGAGCTTCGGGCAGCCGATGAGCGTGACCCTGCCGCGCATAAATTCCTCGTGCATCCGCGCGTAGGCGTAGGCGGTGCAGTCGGCGGCGACCAAGAGCTTTGCTCCGTCAAAGAACGGCGCGCCCGCCGGGACGAGCTTGAGCTGGCACGGCCACTGCGCAAGCTGCGAGACGCTTTCGCAGGCAGCGGCGGGGGCAGCCGGTGCGGCCTTCTGCGCCATGGTGCGCATCTGCGAGCCGGGGCAGGCATGGGGGCGCGCCTGTTTGCTTGCAAGGACGGCCTTTTCGTCATACGCGGCGGCCTCGCGCTCGACAAACGTGATGGCGCCGGTCGGACACGCGGGCAGACAGTCGCCCAGTCCGTCGCAGTGGTCGTCGCGCAGGAGCTTTGCCTTGCCGCCGACCATGCCGATGGCGCCCTCGTGACAGGCGGATGCGCACGCGCCGCAGCCGTTGCAGCGCTCCTCGTCAATGTGGATGATTTTCCGGATCATTTGCTTGCCTCCCGTCTCTGCTTGCGCAGCGCAGCCGCTTCTTCCTTCTGCTTGGCGGCGATCTGCATCATCTGCTCGTACATTTCGTCCCCGACGCACTGGCGCGCGTATTTGCACCACTGCACGCAGCTGAGCGTGTCGTTGTAGGCGACAAAGCCGCAGTGCTCACACCGCGCCTCGGTATCGGTCGAGAACATCTCGATCTCATGGCCGCACTGCGGGCAGACCTTATCCAGGATCGTTGGCGTGCGGGGCTTTCCCTGACAGCCGGACATAATCATAGGGGACACCTCCTGTCCTGCGGCGCGTGGCCGCGCTTGACCTTGTGATCGTATTATAGTATGATGGCGGCAGAAATTCCGTGGTTATAACCACGAAATGAGGCGATGTTTTATGAATTATTTTGCACATCCGATATTTGACGGCATCACAGAAGCCGAATGGGAGGCGATGCAGGCGCTCCACGCGTTTCGGCGCAGGCGGTTTGCACGCGGCGAGGTGATCCTGCGCACCGGCGAGCGGACGCGGGAGCTGGGACTTGTCTGCGCGGGAAGCGTACACATCGAAAGCGGCGATGCATGGGGCGGACGGAGCATCCTGAGCCATGTCGGCGCGGGCGAGGTGTTTGCGGAAACGTATGCCCTCTGCGGCCAGACACTGATGGTCGATGCGGTGGCGGCGGAGGATTCGGAGATCGTTTTCGCAGCGCCTGCCGTCCTGCTGGACGCGGCGCGGCAGCAGGACGGCTGGTACGGAAAGCTGACACGGAATCTGCTGCGCATCACGGCGCGGAAAAATCTGACGCTTTCCGAGCGCATTTTCTGCACGGCGTCCAAAAGCGTCCGCGGGCGGCTGCTCACCTACCTGTCGGCGCAGGCCGCACGGCAGGGGTGCAGCGAATTTGACATTCCGTTTGACCGCCAGCAGCTTGCGGACTATCTGAACCTCGACCGCAGCGCGCTGTCCAAGGAACTGGGCAGGATGCGCAGCGAGGGTATGCTGGATTTCCGGAAAAATCACTTTGTCCTGAAGCTGGCGCAGCCCCCGCTTTGACGCGCCGGCTCAGAGAAGCGCCGTCAGCAGCCACACCGCGCCGACGAGCGCGGCGCCGAGCAGCAGCCAGCCCAGCCGCACGGCGAGCCTGCCGCTCCGGCGGCCTCCGACGGTCTTTCCCGAGACATAGTGCCCGGCTGCCTCGCGTGCCTGACGCAGAATGTCCTCCTGCGTGACGTCACCGCGCTCACCGCGCACGATGAAGATCGCCTGCTCGAACAGCTCCGGATCGGGCGAGCGGACAAGCACGGCCTGTTTTGTGATTCCCTTGACCATTTTGATACCTCCACACGTTTTGCGGAGAGTATCGCCGGATCGCCGGCGTCTTAAACCTCGTCGAGCAGAAGATCCCCGATGGAGTCATCCTGCTCGATCCACTGCTGCACCTGCACCACGGTAAACGTCCGCGCGGTCTCGCGGATGACCACGCGCGAAAGGCCGGCGTTGATGATCAGCCGCCTGCACATGGAGCAGGAGGTGGCGTCGCGGAGAATTTCACCCGTTTTGGCGTCCTCGCCCACGAGATAGAGCGTTCCGCCGATGCACTCGTTGCGTGCGGCGGAGATGATCGCGTTGGCCTCGGCGTGGACGCTGCGGCAGAGCTCATAGCGCTCACCGCGCGGCACGCACATGCGCTCGCGGACGCAGCAGCCGAGATCGGAGCAATTTTTCCGTCCGCGCGGCGCGCCGTTATAGCCGGTGGCAACGATCTCGTCGTTGCGGACGATGATCGCTCCGTAGCGTCTGCGCAGACAGGTCGAGCGTTCCAGAACGGTCTGTGCGATGTCCAGATAATAGTTTTCTTTTTCAATGCGCTCCATAGCCGCGCCCTCCGTTCGCTTTTCTTTAATTCTAACACAGCGGCCTTGCCCGGCGCAAGCATGGATATGCGTGCGGCAGACTTGTATTTTAGAATAAAATTTCGTATAATGAGGACACAAAGCATGAGGAGGTGCGCGTATGTATCAGCCGCTTGCGGACGCGCTTCGTCCGGCGACGCTGGACGATGTCTGCGGACAGGAGCATATTCTCGGGGAAAACGGCCTGCTGCGCCGCATCATCCTCTCCGGTCAGGTGCCGAACATGATCTTTTACGGCCCGTCCGGCACCGGAAAGACCACGGTAGCCAATCTCATCGCGGCGCGGACGCAGAGAAAGCTCTGCCGCCTGAACGCGACCACGGCCTCCTCGGGCGACATCAAGGAGATCTATTCCCAGCTCGACACCTTCATGGCGCCGAACGGCGTGCTGCTCTACCTTGACGAGATCCAGTATTTCAACAAAAAGCAGCAGCAGACGCTGCTGGAGTACATCGAAAACGGCAAGATCACGCTGATCGCCTCGACGACGGAGAACCCGTATTTTTATATTTACAACGCCATCCTGTCGCGAAGCTCGGTCTTTGAGTTCAAGCCCATCTCGCCCGCCGGTGTTCGGAAGGCGATCGCGCGCGCGGTTTGCTATCTGGAGCAGAAAAACGGCGTGACCGCGGACGCCGAGCCCGGCGTGTGGGAGCATGTGGCGAGCGCCTGCGGCGGCGACATCCGCAAGGCGATGAACGCGGTGGAGCTGCTGTTTTCGACCGGGCGCGTCGAGGAAGGGAAGGTCCATCTGTCGCTGGAGGATGCAAAGCAGCTCTCCCAGCGGACGGCCATGCGCTATGACAAGGACGGTGACGACCATTACGACTGCCTTTCGGCGCTGATGAAGTCCATCCGCGGCTCCGACCCGGACGCCGCCATCCACTATCTGGCGCGTTTTCTGGAGGCGGGAGATCTGGCTCCGGCGTGCCGCCGCATTTTGTGCTCGGCATGTGAGGACATCGGCCTTGCCTATCCGCAGGCCATCCCCATTGTGAAAGCCTGCGTGGACTGCCGCTGGCGGATGCGGTTATTCTGCTTGCGACCGCGCCGAAATCCAATTCCGGCTATCGCGCCATCGCGGCAGCCATGGCGGATGTCAAGGCGGGGCGCTCCGGCCCCATTCCGCGCGAGCTTCAGAACGTCCATGCCGACGGCACGGGCTTTGAGCGCGAGCAGGGGTATCTCTACCCGCACGACTATCCCGGCCACTGGGTAAAGCAGCAATATCTGCCGGACGCGATCCGCGACCGGAAATACTATGAATACGGCCAGAACAAGACGGAGCAGGCCGCAAAGCGCTATTGGGACGAGATCAAGAAACAGTCCGTCGGAAAATGAAGAAAGGAGCGGGCAGCGCAATGGACGTTCAGCTCAAGGACATTCTGGTCATGAAAAAGACGCACCCGTGCGGCGAATGCCGCTGGGAGGTGCTGCGCACCGGTATGGATTTCCGGCTGCGCTGCCTCGGCTGCGGGCGTGAGGTGATGCTCCCGCGCAGCAAGGCGGAAAAGGGCATCCGTCAGATCCTGCGAAACGGGGAGAGCGTCCCCACCGTCAAATAGAGCGAAAAAAGGCGAGCGACAGGCCGCAGTCCCGGTTGGGATTGCGACCTGTTTTTTGCGCTCCGCGGCGTATACTTTGTCCATGAAGTCAGGAGGGATGCGGATGACGGTCTATCTCGACGAGCTGTTTGCGCTCAACACGGCGCTCAACTATCTGCTGCTGGCGGGCAGTGCGCGGCTCGGCGGCGGCGCATTGCGGCGCAGGCGGCTTCTGGCAGCGGCGGCGCTCGGCGGCGTTTACGCGGCAGCCGCGCTCGTGCCGGAGCTTCGCTTTCTGCGTGCGGGCGGGATGAAGGCGGCCGCAGCGGCGCTGATGCTTCTGACCGCCTTCGGCGCGTCCGTTCGGACGGTGCGCCTCGGGGCGCTGTTTCTGGCGCTGGCGTTCTGTCTCGGCGGCGCGGCATTTTTGTGTGTGCAGGCGCTCGGTGGCGGCGTGCTGCTGCTCCCGTCCGGCGCGTATTATCCCGTCAGCACGGCGGGGCTTCTGGCGCTGGCAGGGTGTGGGTATCTTGTGGCGTATACGGTGTTTTCCCGCCTTGCCGAGCATGGCGGCGGTGAGATCACGCCCCTGTATCTGCGCGCAAACGGGCACACCGCGGCGCTTCGCGCCCTGCGCGACACCGGAAACACGCTCCGCGACCCGATCACAAACGAGCGCGTGCTGGTCACAGACCTGCGCGCCGCGCAGACGCTGCTGCCGGAGGCGGCGCTCAGCGCCGAGCGCCTTGCAAGGCCGGATGCGCTTTTGACGGAGCTTTCCGCGCTGTATCCGCAGCTTCGCTTCCGGCTGATCCCGTACCGCGCGGTCGGGACGCAGGCAGGGCTGCTGCTGGCGCTGCGCTGCGCCGTCACAGACAGGCAGGGAAAAAGGAGGGATGTGATGGCGGCATTTTCGCCGACACCCGTCTCCGACGGGGGAAACTTCAACGCATTGACAGGAGGGTGCTTATGAAGATCGACGTCCGCGCGCTTTTGGCGCGGCTGGGGCTTTTGCAGCCCGCGAAGCTCATGTACATCGGCGGAAGCGACGTGCTGCCGCCTCCGCTCAAGCCCGCCGAGGAGCAGGCGCTGCTCAAGCGGCTCTCCGACGGCGATGAGGCGGCGCGGCAGACGCTCATCGAGCGGAATCTGAGGCTGGTGGTCTATATCGCGCGCCGCTTTGAAAACACCGGCATCCATATCGAGGATCTCATTTCCATCGGCACCATCGGGCTCATCAAGGCCATCGGCACGTTCCGCACCGACCGGAACATCAAGCTCGCGACGTATTCCTCGCGCTGCATCGAAAACGAGATTCTGATGTATATCCGGAAAATTTCCGGCCAAAAAACGGAAATTTCGCTCGATGAGCCGATCAACACCGACTGGGACGGCAACGAGCTGCTGCTTTCGGATGTGCTGGGGACTGAGAGCGATACGGTCATGCGGCCGATGGAGGACGATGTGGAGCATCAGCTCCTGCGTCAGGCGCTCGAGCGGCTTCCGCAGCGGGAGCGGCAGATCGTGGAGATGCGCTTCGGCCTTGGCGGCGGCGGAGAAAAGACGCAGAAGGAGGTCGCGGAGCGGATGGGCATTTCGCAGTCGTATATCTCGCGGCTGGAAAAGCGGATCATGCTCCGGCTCCGGCGGGAGATCTCACGCCAGATCTATGTATGAAATACTTGCGCAGACAGGAAAGACGTGCTATTATATCAATACATTTTATCGATAAAGAGGGGTAATACAATGGCTGAAAAGGAAATCTCCCGTGCAACGCTCAAGCGTCTGCCGACCTATCTCTCTTACCTGAAATCGCTTTCCGGGGAGGAGCACGTCAACATTTCCGCGACGGCGCTTGCCGCTGCGCTGCACATGGGCGAGGTGCAGGTGCGCAAGGATCTGGCGCTCGTCAGCTCCGGCGGCAGGCCGAAGATCGGCTATCACCGCGAAAGTCTGATCTCGGATATTGAGAGCTTTCTGGGCTACGGCAACACGAACGAGGCCGTCCTCATCGGCGCGGGCAAGCTCGGCCGCGCGCTGCTCGGCTACAGCGGCTTTGCCGAGTACGGGCTGAACATCGTGGCGGCGTTCGACGCAAACGACGCCATCATCGGCATGAGCAAAAGCGGCAAGCCGATCATGCACATGTCCCGTCTGAACGAGATCTGCCGCCGCAACAAGGTGCAGATCGGCATCATCACCGTCCCGGCAGAGGACGCGCAGCATGTGTGCGACCTGCTGATCGAGTGCGGCATCCGCGCGATCTGGAATTTTGCGCCGAAGCATCTGGACGTTCCGCCGGACATTCTGGTGCACAACGAGAATATGGCTGCGTCGCTGGCGCTGCTGTCCAAGCACCTGTCGTACAAGATCAAAAACGAGGAGTGACCGCGCGGGCATGGAAGAAAGTGCTTGCTATTTTCCGCCCCCTGCGGTATAATATCCCGGTAATGCCGGTGTGATGGAATTGGTAGACGTAGTGGACTCAAAATCCACCGCCAGCGATGGCGTGCCGGTTCGAGTCCGGCCACCGGCACCAAAAAGGAAGACACGCAGAGGCGTGTCTTCCTTTTTGGTGCGCAGTCTGCGCAGCAGACTGCGACGCCTGCGGGCGGGAATTGAACGCGAAAGAAACCCCTGATGGGTTTCTTTCACACTATCTTCCTTTCCGAAAACATGGATTTCCGCGTTCATCTATCGTGTGGTGAAAACACAAATTCCTCCGGCCCCGTGTGGGGACGGAGGAATTTTTCGTAACGGTCGGACTCGAACAGAACGGCGGCCCGCAGGCCGCAAAAAACATGCCGGCGGCATGTTTTTTAGTTCGCGGACTCGCAGTCCGGCCACCGGCA
>OCIU01002611.1_pt1 | contig 10248 bp, 9 predicted proteins | sample 1538471 | NCBI WGS metagenome assembly OCIU01 (sample SAMN04571693, study PRJEB22368) | human gut metagenome | biome: human gut; material: stool | host: Homo sapiens | place: Luxembourg | collected 2012-06-01 | reverse complement strand
ATGATCCCGCCGATGGCGGCACAGATAACACCGAGATAAAGGGTATAAAAGCTCTGTCCGGCGATCGCCGCGCCGAAATTCTTTATCAGACAGGATATTGCGGTGTAAAGCCCGAAGGCAAAAACGAATATTCCGGTATATTTGAACTGAACGTCGGGGATCTTCCGGAACATCTCTCCGGTTTTTCTTAAAATCAGACTGTTTTCAAAGGCTCTTGCGTTGAAGCGCTTGAACGGAACCGTTATCCTCTGACGGATCTTCAGCTTTTCGCCGGCAAGTCCGATGATACCGTTTCCCTCGTGCCGGTAATTACCGCAAAGGAGCCAGCCGAAGAAGCTCTCGTCGAATCTGTTCCGCAAAAAGTCGGAAAAGCGTGAGAGCGCGCCTATGATCATGCTGTTTTTTGCAAAGCTGCGTTTTCCGTCTTTCACGTTTTTCCTCCTTCCGGCGTTATATCCCGGTTCAAAGCAGGTCATCCCGCTTTTTCACGGTTCTTTTAAGCGATTCGGAATACCGCCATCTGTCAATTTCCCTGTGGTCGCCGCCGGTAAGTACCTCCGGCACTCTGCGCCCGTGATATTCGACCGGCCGCGTGTACTGCGGGTATTCAAGCATTCCGCAGGATATGCTTTCAATTTCGTGGCAGGAGCTGTCGGCAAGAACACCGTCAATAAGCCTCCCGACGCAGTCGCAGAGGATGCACGCGGGAAGCTCTCCGCCCGTGAGAACATAGTCTCCGACCGAGATCTCCTCGTCAACGATCTCCTCAATGACCCTCTCGTCAACCCCCTCATAGTGACCGCAGAGAATGACAAGACGGTCGAGCTTCGAAAGCTCTGCGGCTCTTTTCTGCGTAAGCACCTTTCCCTGAGGCGACATATAAACCGTGTGCGGCTTTTTCTCCGCATCGGAGGTTACCGCCCTGTAGCAGTTGTATATCGGCGGTGCGGCAAGGAGCATACCCATTCCGCCGCCGTACGGGGTGTCGTCCACTCTGCGGTGTTTATCCTCTGAATAATCGCGGAAATTGTGAGTTCTTATGTCGAGTATCCCGGCTCTTGCCGCGCGCCCGATTATGCTTTCGCCGACAAAGGCGTTTACCATTTCGGGAAAGAGCGTAAGAATGTCAATCCTCATCGAACATCCCCGGTATCGGCGCGATCACGATGCCCTTTTCGGGGTCGATGCTCTTTACGAACTCTTTGACGGCAGGGACAAGAACACTGCCTTTTCCGGTTGCGATCTCGTAAATGTCGCCCGCCGCTCCCTGAATAACGTCCGTGAGGGTCCCGTAGAGCTTTCCGCTTGAAAAATCAGTCACGTCCAGCCCCTTGAGGTCGTCGATAAGGAAAGCTCCCTCCCTGACCGGGATATCGTTTCTGTCGGCATAAATAACCGTTCCGCGAAGCCGTTCAGCCGCCTCGGGAGTGTCGGTTCCTTCAAGCTTCAGGATGACGTGATCCTTCTGAACCGAGCCTTTTGCGATTCTGACCCCGGTATACGTGCCGTTTTTTTCGGTGTAGACGGTTCCGAGTCCGGCAAGCACCGCCGGTGAGTCGCACCATGCCTCGGCTCTTACCGCGCCGTTTATTCCGTGCGGACGGGTGATCCTTCCGGTTTCTATGTATTTTCTCATGTGAAATATGTTCCGATCGGTGATTATATTCCCTTTTATTTTACCACTGTACGGGCGCGGAATTATTAACATATTGTAAATATTGAAAGCAAAGAATGACCCGGCAGAGAAAAACGGTCTCTGCCGGGTCGGGGGTGACGGCTCACAACCGTCACGAAGCGCCCTCAAACGCCGGGATGATCAGCACCTTTCTGCCGTCTGTCGTGCAGTCGGTCATGCGGTTGGCTGTCATTATGCTTTCGTCGGTCACACGGTAATGCTTTGCTATGTCGAAAAGCGATTCGCCCGATACCGGGTAATACAGCGTCATCGGCGAATCTGCGTGAACTGCCGGACTGTCGCGGTCAAGCGTTACCGACGCTGTGTATCCGACGGTTCTGCTTCCGAGGGCTGTCACTCTCAGCGAAAGCTCGGTGTCGCAGTATATGTTCTGCGGATCGGAGCGGAACCTCGTGTCTCCGGCGGAACAGCTGATTATAAAGTCGTCTGCCGGGAGTGAGTCCGGTGCGTCCGTTTCACAGCGGAAATGCGATGTAAATACCGCGCGTCCGAAATTACCTCCGTCCTCACCGGCGGTGTATACTGCGGTGATCTCGGCGTCTCCCTCGGTTATCAGCTTGCGCTTTCCGGGGTCATAGTGTGCCGTCACGTCCTTAGTGTTTACGCTGCCGGTAAAGACAGAGACGGCGTCCTCTGCATTGATTTCGCTTTTTGCCGCGCTTGCGTTCAGCGACAGACCGCAGGCGAAGCATCTGCCGAATACCGTTATATTTTTCTCTCCGGTTTCGACTGCCGTTTCGTAATCGGTCGAATAGACATCGGAAACCAGCGCGACCTCGCGATTTTTCATTCCGGTGATGCCGAGATCGTATGTGAAATCAAGCTCTATGACCTTCATTTCTCCGTAGGAATTCGGTGTTACCTTTGCCGCGGCGGGGGACGGGAAAACATATGCCGTCCATTCGCGCCCGCCGTCAGTCGGTATATCCATGTGATGCTCAAGCGTGAATTTCCGGTCAGCCGAGACGCAGTTTCCGCTGTCGGAACGGTAGATGCAGCTGACAAGCGCGTCTGTTCTTGTGTCCGCGCCGCTGTCACCGACCCTGACCTCCGCGGGATTCAGCCTGACGCGGCAGAGGATCATTTCGCCTATCTGCGGGAAGCTGCCGTCAAGCTCGATGTCCTGGCTGACGGCTATGCCGCGCTCCTCAAATGCCGTGATGTCGGCGGTCCCGGCGGTTACCGTCTTTTTGCGTATGCCCGCCTCGTCCGCGACATTTTCCGCGCCCTTAACGGTCAGCCCGACAGGGGAACAGCAGAAAACGCGGATGTCGGTGTTGATCTGACAGCGCACGCCGATCTTCCTCGGATTGACAAGCCGTGCCGTCACATAGCCGACCGACGGAACAAGGCTGACGGTGCAGTCGTCGTCAAGCCCGTCAACCGCAGCCTTTGCCGAAAACGGTTCCGAGAAGGAAAGCCCCGACACAGTTCCGTCCTCTCCTGCCAGAAGAAGACTGAAATACACCGTTCCTTCGATTCCGACACTGCCGCCGTCGGTGAATTTCCCGTCAATTTTCGGCGATGCGGTGCAGAGAAGTATCTTTCCGGTGTCGGGAATGTATTCCGGAACGATGTAATCCGTGCTGTCCTCTGACATGAGCGTGCCGGAATACAGCTCCGTCATGACCCCGCCGTCCGGATTTCCCGGAATTTTCGATATGCCGTTATCCATGATTTGTACCTCGCATGAGTTTTTGTTAAATGTATATGCAGTGATCTTCCGTTTAATGCGCGGTCGAACGGTCAGAACAGCCTGTCGGCGCCGTCACCGAAGCCGTCTCTCAGCTTGTCGATTGCGCTTTTTTCGATGCGGCTGACGTAAGAACGGGATATTCCGAAGGCGGCGGCGATCTCACGCTGTGTGACCGGCTTCCGGTTGTTCAGCCCGTAGCGCAGGACGATTATCTGCCGCTCTCTGTCGGTGAGCACAGTGTTTATCAGGTCGATCGCCTTTTTGCTGTTCAGCCGCAGATCTATATCCTCGGCGATGGTGTCCTCGCAGCTTATAACGTCGATGTAGGTCAGGGGATTGCCGTCCTTGTCTATGTCGATCGTCTCGTTTATCGACACCTCGCACGCGGTTTTTTTCTGGGAACGGAAGTACATAAGTATCTCATTCTGAAGGCACCTGCTTGCATATGTCGCGAACCGCGCGCCGTTTGTGATGTCAAAGGAATCGATCGCCTTTATCAGCCCCACCGTGCCTATCGAGACAAGATCGTCCTGATTGCGGCAGGTCGGGTAGTACTTTTTCACGATGTGGGCGACAAGGCGCAGATTGTGCTCGATAAGCGCCTCTCTTGCCTCCCTGTCGCCGCCGCGGGCTTTTATGAAGCACTCCCTCTCCTCCGCGTGCGACAGCGGCGGCGGGAACGAGCCTGTTCCCGATACCTTCAGAAACAGGCAGAAAAGTCTTGATATTATACCGGTCATTGTGTGGATTCTCCGATGCATTGTTATTCAGCTTCCGGAGAAACTATATGATTTTGACCGCTTGTACTATTCGGAAACCGGGTATAAGGTGCATTCCGGAGACAAAAACGCCGCTCCGGTGTCACGCGAAGCGGCGGGGGATATGGCTTTGTAATGATTATGAGAAGTACTTTTCTGTCAGCTTTTGTATCACGGCGGCGGCTTTTTCGGCTCTCCCCTCCGAGAACGGGCTTTCAAGTCCGGCGGTCTTTATATTATCGGAAAACGATCCGCTCCGGGCGAGCTTTATAAAGTCAAGATAGGGATCGATGCTTCCGTCGCAGCTTTCGTATATCTGAAGCGCGACGTCAGCCGAGACGGAGTATCCCGCGACGTAGTACGGGTATTCGAATAGGTGGTTTACCATTACCCAGTACAGATAACCGCCGTCTCCGCCGGAGATCCCGTATTCCTCCGCGACCTGCCTGAAGTATCCGTTGCACTTTTCGGCGGTCAGGGCTTTGTCGGAATAGACGAGGTTTTCGAATTCGGAGTATGCCGCGCATTCGACAAGGGAAGAGATTATGCTGAGGATCCCGCTTTTTCCTATCGAAGCTGCCGTTTCGCTGTCGAAAACACCGTCTGCATATTTAAGCGTCAGCAGTTCAAGTGCAGACGACGCGACCTCTGCCTCATCGTTGCTTCCCGTGCTGCCGTGGTTGTAGTATGCCGAGGTGAAATGCCCGAATTCGTGCATCAGCGTGAGCACGTCGTACTCCGACCCTTCGCCGTTTACGAATATGTAGGGCGAATCACAGCTGTTCAGATAGATCTGGAATGAACCGTAATACATTTTGTCCGACGAGCCGACGGTCACAAGATGCTTTTTCTCCATCGAACCGAATATCCTGCCGAGCTTTGGTGACATTTTTCCGGCAAGCTCTTTTCCGAGAGATTTTACCCTGTCAGGCGAAGCATACGGAAACGGCAAAGGTCCTTCTGACGTTATATCATCGCTGATCTTACGGTAAAGCGGAACGATATGCTCCTTTATCCCGGAAAAATACGCCTTCAGGTCGTCGCCGGAGTATTCGCGGGAATAGCTGTCGAAAGAATAGTCGGTGCAGGACCCGTACCCGAGCATGACGGCGATCTCGTTGCGGACACCGACCAGCTTTACATATATTTCCGCAAGCGTCGGATTGAATTTTGTGTAATATGCGCTTACAAGGCGGTTATAAAGCTCCTCGTCCTCAACGGCGGAGATGTCGGCGGAGGTGTAGGTCTTCCCGTCGTATTCCACCGTAAGCTCCGACATTGCGGCGCTGTATTCCGACATGAGAGCCGCTTCCTTTTCGCGCAGAGCCGTGTATTCCGGCGGATATTCGATTATGTCTCCGGAATAGCTGTCAAGAAAGCCTTCGCCGAAGCATTGTTCTTCAAAATCAGCCTTGTACTTTGACGCGGCGCAGACGGAATACAGCTCCTCAAGCTTTGCCGCGGTTTTTTCCGATTCCGAAATGAGAGTATAGTATTCCTCCCGGAGAGAAGCGTCGGTTATGTCGTTGCAGTAGCGCAGAAACGCGAGGTTTTCCATCGTAAGCGCATCGTAATAGTATTTTCCGATGATCTCCGACAGGCGGTCGATGTAGTATGACTTTGTCTTTTTGCCCTCTGCAAGCGCGGATTTCAGCTCGTCGATGTCGTTATCAATCGCGTCAAAATCCGGTTTTTCGTATGTCAGGTCGTTGAAATCACCGAGAACCCTGACACCGCCGTTTGTCAGCGCGTCATACAGAAAATCAAACGCGTCAGATACCGCCGAGCAGGATGTAAGCGCGGTAAGCGTCAGCGCAAGGGCGGCGAACAGCGCGATAAGTCTTTTCGTTTTTCCGGTTTTCTTCATGTTTCAAATCCTCCGTCAACACAGAGTGTCTGTCCCGTCACAAACGATGAATCGTCCGAGGCAAGGAACGATACCGCGGCGGCGACCTCCTCCGGCTTTCCGATGCGGCAGAGCGGCGTTTCGTCGGCAAGCACCCTCATATCATCCTCTGAAAGATGCGAATTCATCCCGGTGTCGATAACTCCGGGGGCGATGCAGTTTACCCGTATCCCGGAGGGACCGAGCTCCTTTGCCAGCGCCTTTGTGAAGCCTATGACAGCTGCTTTTGACGCGGAGTAGACGGTTTCGCACGACGCGCCGCAGATGCCCCACATTGATGAAATGTTTATGATGCTCCCGCTGTGGTTCTTCAGCATATACGGAACCGCCTCACGGCAGCACCTGAACACACCGCCCATGTTGACCGACATAAGCCTGTCGTAATCACCGTCGGAAACATCGTTCAGTACCGCCTGCGCGGCGACCCCGGCATTGCAGACAAGCACGTCGATGCTTCCGAACGTCCCGCAGGTGCGCGAAAACAGATTTTTCACATCATCGGTTGCCGAAACATCGGCTTTGATTGCCTCCGCATTCCCTCCGGATTTTCTGATTTCTTCCGCGAGTTGAACTGCCTTTTCCTCCGAGGAGCGGAAGGCTATCACGACATTGATCCCGTCACGGGCAAGTCTTTGGCACACCGCCGCTCCGATGCCGCCGGCACCGCCGGTCACTATTGCTGTACGGTTCATTTTTTCCTCCGAAATCGTCCTGATAACGACATTATACCATGTCCGGACGCTTTTTTCAATAAATATTTTACTAATCATCATATTACCGTCACAATCTGCCTGTATACTGTAGGGGAAATCGGGAAAACAATATTCCGACAGCAACAGCCAACTTTATGATTACAACGGAGGACGTCATTATGGATAACGGCTTTGACGGCAATAATCAGGGCTTTCAGGAAAACGGCGGTGTGAGCGGCGGCGAGACCGAACGCACCGAAAAAAACGCCGATCAGAATCAGGGCGGCGTTTACAGCCCTCAGCAGACATATTATCAGAATCAGCAGAACCAGCAGAATCAGGCACCGTACGGTGCGGGACAGGATCCCCGGTACGGGCAGGATCCTCGGAATCAGCAGTATTACGGTCAGAATCCCCGGTACGGACAGAGCGGATATCAGCAGAATAATCAGTACGGATATTCCGGCAGCCGGTACGGTCAGTCCGACTGCGGTCAGTATCAGTACGCGCAGCCGGTAAGGAAGGAGAGACGTGGGGCGTCAAAGGGATTTGTCGTCGCCATGGTCGCCATCGGAATGGTGATCTGCCTGCTTATCGGCGCAGGCACCATGGCATTTTACTATGAGGGGAACAGCGGAACGTCTGTTCCCGGCGGTATCGGAAAAGGCTCGGTGATAGTCACATACGAACCGAAAGATACCGGAAAAACCGATACTGCCGGCAAGGGCGATACGGCGTATGTCGCATCAAAGGCTGCGGATACCGTTGTCGAGGTCACGACAGAGACTGTGACCACAAGCGATTATTACGGTCAGTATATCACCAAGGGAGCCGGAAGCGGAGTGATAATCTCGTCCGGCGAGAGCGGAAGCTATATAATCACCTGCGCACACGTCATCGACGGCGCGACAAAGGTCAAGGTCTCGCTGAAGGACGGCACGCAGTATGACGCTGAGCTGACAGCAAGCGATTCCCAGACCGATATAGGAATCATCAAGGTCAACGTAAAGGGGCTTCCGTGCGCAACGGTTGCCGATTTCTCGAAGGTCGTTGTCGGAGAGGGTGTTGTGGCTATCGGAAATCCGCTCGGAACTCTCGGCGGCTCTGTAACGAACGGTATAGTCAGTGCGCTTGACAGAGACATCATAATCGACGGTACGACCTACAACCTGCTCCAGACGAATGCGGAGATCAACCCCGGCAATTCCGGTGGCGGTCTGTTCAACATGGACGGTATCCTCTTCTTCGGGCAGCGCGTCCATCGACAACATCGGCTTTGCCATCCCGATCGACGACGCAATGAAGGTGGCAACGGAGCTTATCGAAAACGGTTATGTGACCGGCAGAGTCAAGCTCGGATTTGAGCTTGTCAATGTTCAGTCCCGCGAAACACTGTATCAGTATCCTGAAATCACGAGATATTTTACCGGCTACGGTATCTATATCAGAAAGTCCGAAAGCGAAGATTTCCGTCTCGGCGACCGTCTTGTTGCCGTGAACAACATCAATATTGACAGCTTTATCACGCTTAAGGATCTTCTCAAAACACTGAGCGTGGGCGACACTGTCAAGGTGACCGTATCGAGAATCAATTCCGACAACAAGTCGGAGCTTATGACGATCGATCTTGTTCTGAAGGAAAACAAGCCGACGGAAAAATAATCCGGCAGGTATCGAACAATTTCTTGATTTTTGCCCGGATATAAGTTATAATTATTACCGGGAACGCTCCGCAAAAACGTTCCCGGTAAACTGTTTCCGGCAGATATCATCACTTCTTCGGGTCAACGGAGGTCAGAGTACATATGTATAAAATACTTGTCGCAGACGATGAGGAAAAGATCCGCGCACTTATCAGGAAGTATGCGGAGTTTGAGGGGCACACGGTGACGGAGGCTTCAAACGGCATGGAGGCGGTCAGGCTCTGTGCCGAAAACGATTTCGATATCATCGTGATGGACGTTATGATGCCGGAGCTTGACGGTTTTTCGGCAAGCCGGGAGATAAGAAAGCACTCCGATACACCGATCCTTATGCTTTCGGCGCGCGGAGAGGAGTATGACAGGATAAGCGGCTTTGAATTCGGAGCCGACGATTACGTCGTCAAGCCGTTTTCACCGAAGGAGCTTATGCTCAGGATTGATGCGATAATGAAGCGTGCCGGGGCACGGAAAAACGAAGAGGCTTCGAAAAAGGATATCTTCCGTTACGACGGTCTTGTCATCGATTTCACCGCACGCACCGTGACGGTTGACGGAGTCCGTGCCGAACTGTCGCCGAAGGAGTACGACCTGCTGTTCTATATGTGCCGGAACCGGAACATCGCCCTTTCGCGCGAGAAGCTGATAACCGAGGTGTGGGGATATGATTTCTACGGCGATGACAGGACGCTTGACACCCACATCAAGCTTCTGCGGAAGAGCCTCGGACATTACAGCAGTCTGATAGTCACTTTAAGAGGGGTCGGATACCGCTTTGAAACAGAAAAATAACAAGCATTCGGCAGGGGGGATCAGGTGGAAGCTGTTCGGGTATCTTGCGGCTTTCACTGCGGTCATCGTGCTGATACTGTGGCTCTGTCAGGTGGTTTTTCTTGAGGACATCTACCGGACGGTCAAGACTGCGGAGATAAAAGCCGCCGCGGTCGGCCTTTCGCACAGCGTAAACGACAGCGAATCCCTTGCCGATGCCGCGGGAGTGATATCCGAAAAGAACGACGTCTGCGTTCTGGTGCTTGAGATGCTTGACGGAGAGACGGCGAAAAAGCTGGTCTCCTGCGATGCGGTCAGGAACTGCGCCATTCACAATATGTCGATGAGCGGGTATTTCAAGCTGTACGATTCGGCAAAGGCAAACGGCGGGAAATTTCTTCAGCATTACCGCTACGACGCAAAATCCCGCGCGTACATCGCGATCTCTCCCGGAGACAACAGCGGTGACCCGGAGAGCATAATTTATGCCTTCACGGTTCACGGAGAAAACGGGCATGAGGTGCTGTTCATCCTCAATTCCGTGGTTTCTCCCGTCGGCGCGACGGTAAGAACCCTGAATTTCCTGCTGATCGCGGTCAGCGTTGTCATGATAGGGCTTGCGCTTCTTCTTGCGGTGCTGATCTCGCGGAAGATATCAATGCCGATAATCGACATCAACAACTCCGCCAAAGCGCTTGCGGAAGGGAAGTACGACGTCCGGTTTGCCGGCGGCTCCTACCGCGAGATATCTGAGCTGAGCGATACACTGAATTATGCTGCTACCGAGCTTTCAAAGGTCGACGGTCTGCGCCGGGAGCTTATCGCGAACACCTCGCACGATCTGCGCACTCCGCTCACCATGATCACCGGGTACGCGGAGATAATGCGCGACCTCCCCGGAGAGAACACACCGGAAAATGCGCAGGTCATAATCGACGAATCAAAGCGTCTGACCTCGCTCGTCAACGATATGCTTGACATTTCAAAGCTGGAGAGCGGAAATCAGAAGATTCAGCCGGAGGAATTCAA
>OCIU01002610.1_pt1 | contig 10256 bp, 9 predicted proteins | sample 1538471 | NCBI WGS metagenome assembly OCIU01 (sample SAMN04571693, study PRJEB22368) | human gut metagenome | biome: human gut; material: stool | host: Homo sapiens | place: Luxembourg | collected 2012-06-01 | reverse complement strand
CCCGGAGGGGGCGGTGACCATGGCGGAGGCGTACACGTCCCAGCCGTTCAGGTCCGCCAAAAACTCCCGGCGGTTGGCCGTGCAGTTGATGTCCACCTCCATGCCGATGTCCTTCAGGGTGGCCTGGGCGGACTCCGCCAGCAGGGGAAGCTCCTGGCGGCTGGGATAAGTCAGCCAGCGGACGGTCAGCTTCACGCCGTCCTTCTCCCGGATGCCGTCGCCGTCGGTATCCCGCCACCCGGCGGCCTCCAGCACCTGCCGTGCGCCCTCCGGGTCATAGCTCTCGGTGGTCACGTTTTCGCCGCCGAAGCCGGAAAAGCCGTCCGGGAAAGCGCCGGTACCCACGACCCCGTGGCCGTCCAGCAGAGCCGTCACGAAGCCCTGCTTGTCAATGCCCATGGCGATGGCCTTGCGGACGGCGGGGTCCTGCATCACGGGGCTGGCCATGTTCATGGAGGCGAAGAAGGCCCGGGAGGTCTGGATGGCCGAGAACTGATAGTCGTCGTTTTCGAAGTTGGGATAGGCCTCATAGGCCATGCCGTAGGCCGCGTCGATGTTCCCGGCCTGCAGGGCCGCCGACAGGGTGTCGCCGTCGGAGATGGTGCGGATGGTCAGCTTGTCCAGCTTAGGACTGCCGTTCCAGTAATTGGTATTTTTCGTCAGGGTCAGGTGGTCGTCCGTGACCAGCTCCTGCACCACATAGGGGCCGGTACCGGCCACGATGCCCTTCTCAAAGTCGCTGGCGTCCACGTCGATGATGCAGCCGTAGGGGTCCCCCAGATAGTTCATCAGGGCGGGATTGGGCTGGCTGGTGACGATGGTCAGGGTCTGGCCCTCCGCCTGCATATCGGCGATCTTGGTATCGCCGGGGGCCCGGTCGTGATTTTCCAGCAGGTGCTCCAGGCACTGCTTCACCGCCGCCGCGTCCATTTTCCGGCCGCTGGAGAAGGTGACGTTGTCCTGCAGAACGATGGTCCAGGTCCGGTCGCCGTCGTTGCTCCAGGACTTGGCCAGCCACGGCTCCAGCTCCATGGAGTCCGTATACCGCACCAGGGTCTCGCCGATGCCGTAGCGGATGCAGGCCCAGCCGTTATAGGTCCGGTGGGGGTCCACGGTCTCCTCCCAGTTTTCGGAGTTGAAGGTGGTGTCGCCGATGACCATGGTTTTCTCCCCGGTCTCCGGCGCGGTATTCCCGCAGCCGGCCAGAAGCGTCAGCACCAGGCTCAGGGCCGTCAGCAGCAGAAGCGCTCTTTTTCCTCTCATCTCTCTTGTTTCCTTTCTGTTTTTCTATATCACAGCACGCTGTCGATCAGGTGCCGGGTATACGCGTGCTGCGGGCGGCAGATCACCTCGTCCGGCGTCCCCTGCTCCACGATTTCGCCCCGGTGCATCACCAGCACCCGGTGGCAGAACTGCTGCACCAGGGAAATGTCGTGGCAGATAAACAGGATGGCCAAATCCCCCTCCAGGCCGCGCAGCAGGTCCAGGATCTCCTTCTGAACGGTGACGTCCAGGGCCGAGGTGGCCTCGTCACAGATCAGCACCTTCGGCCCCATGGCCAAGGCCCGGGCGATGGCCGCCCGCTGGCACTGCCCGCCGCTGACCTCATGGGGATAGCGCCGGGCAAGCTCCCCCGGCAGACCGCAGCGCTCCATAAGGCGCGCCGCCTCCTGCCGGGCCTCCCGGCGGGACAGGCCGCGCAGGCTCTCCCCCACCCCGTCCCCTAAGGTACGGCGGGGGTCAAAGGACTCCGCCGGGGTCTGGAACACCATCTGTATCTTCCGGTACACCCGGCGCAGGTCCCGGCCGGTGACGGAGGTGATGTCCTCCCCGTCCAGGAGGATGCGCCCTCCGTCGGCGTCCAGCAGCCGGGTGATGAGGTTTGCCACGGTGGTTTTCCCGCTGCCGCTTTCGCCGATGATCCCCAGGCGCTCCCCGGGCCGCAGGTCGAAGCTGACGCCGTTTACGGCCGTCTGCTTCCCCTGCCCCGGGCGGGAGAAAGTTTTGGTCAGCTCCCGAACAGACAGGATCGGTTCCATTTCACGCCCTCCTCAGCTTCGGCACGGCCTCCAGCAGCCGCCGGGTATAGTCCGCCCGGGGCTGCCGCAGCACCTGCCGGGTCTCTCCGGCCTCCACGATCCCGCCGCGGTGCATCACCAGCACCCGGTCCGCCATGGCGGCCACCAGCCCCAGATTGTGGGACACCAGCACCACGGCCGTTCCGAAGCTCTCCCGCACCAGAAGCAGCTCCTCCAGGACCTGCTTCTGGGCGGACACGTCCAGGGCGGCGGTAGGCTCATCCGCCAGCAGTAGCCGGGGCCGCAGCAGCATGGCCGCCGCAATGCCCACCCGCTGCTGCATCCCGCCGGACAGCTCAAAGGGATAGCTATTCAGGATACGGGGGCCGTCCTCCAGACCCAGCCGGTCCAGCAGCGCTCCGGCCTGCTGCCGGAAGGCCCTCTTATCCATCGGGCCGTGGGCCCGCATCATTTCGTATAACTGATCTCCCACCCTGCGGACCGGGCAGAAGGCGCTGCCCGCACTCTGGAAGATCATGCCCAGCTCCGGGCCGTTCAGCCGCCGCCGGGCCCGGTGGGACAGGTCCGGAAGATTCTCCCCCCGATAGAGGATCTTTCCCCCGGTCACCAGGCCCCCGGGGCCCAGCAGACCCATGGCGGCCCGGAGCAGGGTGGATTTGCCGCAGCCGCTCTCCCCTACCACGCCCAGGATTTCCCCGGCGTGGAGGGTAAAGCTCACGCCGCGCACCGCCCGGACGCCGCCGTAGCACACGTCCGTCTGCCGGTATTCCAGAAGCGCCTCCACGGCCTCACCTCCCCCGGTTTTTGGGGTCCGCGTAGTCCCGGACGGCGTCCCCCAGCAGATTGAAGATTATCACCGACACGAAAATGGCGATTCCCGGGGAAAAGGTGATCCACGGCGAGGTGGTCATCAGGCTGCGGGCATCGCTCATCATGCTGCCCCACTCGGCGATAGGCGGCCTGGCCCCCAGGCCCAGAAAGCTCAGGGCCGCCAGCTCCATCATCATGGTGCCGATATCCAGCACGGCCGTCACCAGAATGGGGCCCAGGATATTGGGCAGCATATGCCGCAGCAGAAGCCCCGCCGTGCCGCTGCCGGAGAGCCGCGCCGCCTGCATCCAGGGAGCCTCCCTTCGGGCCAGGGTCTGGCTGCGGGCCAGCCGGGCATATTTGGGCCAGGACACGGCGGCCAGCGCCAGAATGGCGTTGTGCAGCCCGCCCCCCAGGGCCCCGGCCACCGCCAGGGCGAACACCAGCCCGGGAAAGGCCAGGAATATATCGGATACGCGCATGAGCACCGCGTCCGCCCATCCGCCGAAAAAGCCGCCGCAAAGGCCCACGGCGGTGCCGAGCACGGTGACCGCCGCCACCAGCAGCAGCGTGGAGAAAATGCTGGTGCGGCTCCCCACGATGACCCGGGACAGCATATCCCGGCCATAGCGGTCCGTCCCCAGCAGATGCTCCGCCGAGGGAGGGGCCTTGGCCTGGCTCAGGTCCTGCAAATAGGGGTCATAGGGGGTCAGATACGCGGAAAACGCCGAAAACAGAATCAGCAGCAGGGCCAGAGTCCCGAAAATCACCAGCCGGGTCCTGACGCCGCGCCGGATGGATGGCTGTCTCATTCCCGGCTCACCCCCAGTCGGATCCGCGGGTCCAGCGCGTGATATAGAAGGTCCGTGACCAGGTTCACCGCCACATAGATCACGGCCATCCACACCACATAGGCCTGGATCATGGGATAATCCCGCATGGTGATGGCGTCCACCGCCAGCTTGCCCACGCCGTCCCACTGGAAAATACTCTCGATGATGGCCGTGCCCCCCAGCAGACTCCCTACGGACAGGGCCAGCAGGGTGAGGATGGTCAGCATGGCGCACCGGAGCACGCTTCCGCGCAGAATGACCCCCTCCCGGACGCCCCGGGCCCGGGCGCCGGTGACATAGTCCCGGTTCAGCTCCTCCAGCACGGCGGCCCGGACCTGGCGCATATACTTGGCGGACATGGCGATGGCCAGCGTCAGGGTGGGCAGAACGGCGCTGCGCAGGGAGGTCCCCTCCGACAGCACCGGCAGCAGCCTCCACCGGATGGAAAACACCTGCATCAGTAGCAGAGCCACGAAGAAATTGGGCAGGGCGTTGCCGATGAAGCTGCAGAATCGCAGGAAATAGTCCGTGAACCGGTCATGGCGCACGGCGGCCAGGATGCCCAGCGGCACCGACAGCAGCACCGTGGCCGCCACGGACAGGGCCGTCAGCAGCAGGGTGGCCGGCAGCTTGGACACGAAGGTGCCGAACACGTCCCGGCCGGACACATAGCTTGTGCCCATGTCGCCGGTCAGCAGCCCCCCCAGCCAGGAGAAATACTGGCTCAGAAACGGCCGGTCCAGTCCCAGCTCCGCCCGCTTGGCGTCGATGATCTCCTGGGACACCGCCCCCTTGTCGCCGTACAGCTCGGTGATGGCGTCACTTCCGGCCAGGCGCATCATGGCGAAGGACAGAAACGTGACGCCCAGCAGCACCGGGATCAGCTGCAGCAGCCGCTTGAGAATGTATCGCCTCATGCCGCCACCTTACTGCGGCAGGGGACACTTCCGGGCCTCCACCAGGAACATGGGGGTGGAGGCGTTGTTGATCCGCTCCTCCCGGGTCCAGACCTGCCGCCAGATCTCGGTGTCCGCCGCTGCCTGCAGCCCCAGGCCCCGCAGGACCCCCAGGTCCCAGCCCGGCCGCATACGGGCCGACAGCGGCGCCTGCCGGGCGATGGCCTCCATGGCGGACACATCCGTTCCCGCCGTCTCGTCCCGGACGTCGGAGGCCCACAGGTTCTCCCGGTCCCGGGCATGGGCCTGCTCCGCCCCCCGGTCCCACAGATAGCGGTACCAGTTGGCATCGAAGTTCAGCAGCACCCCGCCGGGCTTCAGCACCCGGGACCACTGGCCATAGGCCCGCTCCGGGTCCCGGAGGTTCCAGGTCACGTTCCGGGTGACCACCACGTCGAAGGAGTCCGCCGGAAAGGTCAGCTCCTCGGCGTTCATCTGCCGGAAGCGGATGCACCCGGCCAGAGCCCCGGCGTTGCGCCGGGCCTCCTCCAGCATGGAGGCCGTGTAGTCCACCGCCGTCACCTGATAGCCTAGCTCCGCCAGAATGATGGCAAAAAAGCCCGGCCCGGTGCCCACGTCCAGCACCCGGATCTCATCCGGGCGCTTCCCTGGGTGGTTTCCGGCGATTTTCCCGGCGATCACGCCCCGCCACACGGCCTTCTGATCGGTGGCCAGCTCCTCCCGGTTGACGGCGGAGTAGCCGGAGGCCCGATGGGTCCAGTAGTGGATATTTTCTTCCTCATAGGTGGCAAATGTACGCATGGTGTGCTCCTCTCTTTCCGTCAGGGCTTCCGGGCCGCAATGCCGAACATGGGCGCGTGCTCCAGGTCCAGGGGCCCCAGAATCCGCCGCCCCACCCGGGTGTCCACCCGGCAGTCCGCAAAGCCGATGCCCTCCAGCACCTCCCGGTCCCAGGCCGGGCGGGCCCGGCCCACGTCCATGGTCAGGGTGATCTCGTCGTTTTCCCGCTGCAGCCGGTCGGTCATGCCCACATGGCCATAGGGGCTGTCCGCCGGCACCCGGCGGTTCTGGGTGCTGCGGCTGCGGACGTTGGCGGCGTAGTCCGCGTCGAAGTTCAGCAGCACCCCGCCGGGCTTCAGCACCCGGAACCACTGGCCATAGGCCCGCTCCGGGTCCGGCAGCGTCCAGGTGAGGTTCCGGCTGATAACGGCATCGAAGCATCCGTCCTCATAGTCCAGAGCCTGAGCGTCCATCTCCCGGAACGTGATGTCAAGCCCCCGCCGGGCCGCCAGGGCCCGGGCCTCCTCCAGCATGGCGGGAGTCAGGTCCACCCCCTCCACCCGGTGTCCGGCCTGGGCCAGCAGCACCGCGAAAAAGCCCGTCCCCGTTCCGACATCCAGAACCTGTAATTTTCCGTTTTCCGGTAAGTGCTTTTCCAATTCCCGGAACCACTTCCGGCCCATCTCGTCCTCCAATTCGTTTCTCCGGACGGTTCCGAAGTCGTGGGACCGCTGGGTCCAGTAGCGCTGCACTCTCTTTTCCAATTCCGAAATCATGGCCATGCTTCCTTTTCCGGTTTCCGTTTGTGGCTATGGTGCGCCGCATTTTTCTCTATTGTAGCGGATTCCGTTCCGCTGCGGAAGCCTCCCCGGGGGATAATCCGGGAAGAAAAATTTGCCGGCTGACCCTATAAATTCCCGGCAAACGAAAATACCGTCTGTAATCTCCTCTTGGAAAATTACAGACGGTATTTTTATGATTCGTTATTCCTCCGTATGGCGGTTCTTTTTGGCCAGCTCCGCGATCTCGCCGAACTTGCCGGTGACGTAGCCGTAGCTTTTCCGGCCATGGGGCAGCAGACAGCCGCTGCAGTCCTTGATGCCGTCGCCGATATACCGGAAATTGCCGCCGCACCGGTCCCCTAAGGCGTACAGGGGACAGTAGCAGAACAGGCAGTTGAAGTCCTCCGGATGGGCGGTCTCATGGCAGGGGAAGAACTCGCAGGCCGTGTGCTGGAAGAAGGAGTAGCGGCACTCCTCGGGCTTGGTGGACAGGGCTTCACATTTCTCCATGGTGCACCTCCGTAACCGGCTTTCCGGGCCAGTAGATGACATAGCACTCCGCCATCTCGCCCATGTAGAAAAAGACGTTTTCCCCCATTTCGATGTGCTTGCCGAAGGTCAGATCCGGCACAAACAGCCGCCCGCAGGTGCGCTTGGGCCCCTTGATGGTGTAGCCCTCCGGGTTGGGATTGTCCCGCAGGGCCTCCGCCGCCTCCTGCAAGCCCGGGAAGCGCAGGGTCTTTTCCAGCTGGGCCAGCTGGGTCTCGCCGTTGATATAGACCAGGTGGTCCTGGTCCCGGAACCAATTGATGAGCATATGTCGTCCTCCTGATAGATCATACGGATTCTTGATGGAACTTTCGCAGGGCCGTGGGTTCTGGCCCGCCGCCGGTTATCGGAAATCTTCTTGTGGTGTCATTGCGAAACCAGTCCGCAGACTGGTTGTGGCAATCCGTTCCCCCACGCCTTGGCTCTCCCTTTGGGAGAGCTGTCACCGAAGGTGACTGAGAGGGCCTGTAGGGGCGGTGGCTCTGCCCCGCCCGCTATTCCGGCGCTTTCGGGCCGGGTAGAACCCGGCCTCTACAGGCGTTTACCGGCAAATTTCACATAAGGTAAGGGAGCGGGCGGGAGTGGCTACTCCTGCCCGCCCCCCATGGAAAGCTGCGGCAGTGCCGCGCTCAGGCTTGCAAAAAAACCGCGCCAATAACTAAATTGGCGCGGCCGGTTTCCCGCGATTGAATCCGTCCTCCGCCGTATGGCGCGCAGCGGGGACAGCATGGCGGCAAGCAGGTCTTCTGACTGGCGGATCAGCAACAGGCGCACGGTCTTCCCGGTTTCCCAGTGACGGACTTTCGTCCCTGTGCGCGGCCTCCCCGTATACAGCGGCGGTACCGTTCAGGATTCTCACCTGATTCACTATTCTCCCGTGCCGCCCACCCGGCGGCGCAGGCACTTGCGCGATGTATTCTCTTTTTCTGCACATAGTGTACCATCCGGCGGCCCATCTGTCAAGGGGAAAAGCCCCCTGCCCGGCCGTTCTGCCCTGAAAATACGCCCTCCGCGCTATTTCCCGACACTTTTTCCCCCGCCGTCCGGCTACAATAGGGGGCAAAGGAGGGCTTGTCCATGAAATTTCTGCCACTGCCCCGGGAGAAACGGCGGCTGCTTAAACCCCTGGGCCGGGCGGCCCTGGCCTGCCTGCTGACGGCCGGCTCCTTCGGGGGCCTGTGCGCCCCGCTGCCCCTGGCCATCACGGCGGCGGCCGGGCCGGGACTGCCGGGCCTGTGCTGTGTGCTGGGCTGCGGACTGGGGGCGTTTCTGTTTCTGCCGTTTCAGGCGGGCCTGCGGCAGCTGGCGGCGGCCATTCTGATCTTCTCCGGCAGCATCGCCTTTTTCGACACGAAATTTTTCCCCCGGCGGTTTTTCCGGCCGGGTCTTGCGGCGGCGCTGCTGCTTCTGGTGCAGTCGGCGTATCTCATCGCCCGGCCCATCCGGCTGTGGGCCCTGTGCGTGTTCTGCATGGGCCTCACCGCCGCGGTCACGGACCTGCTGCTGCGCCGCCGGGACCGGCTGCCCCTGCTGCTGGCAGCGGGGCTGTGCCTTTCGGCGGGGGCTTTCCGAATTGTCGGAATATCGGTTGGAATGTGCCTGACGTGCGCTTTTCTGATGCGCAGCGTCCGGCAGATGGAACCGGCCCGGGGGGCTGCCTGGGGGGCCGCCATGGGGCTGTGCCTGGGTCTGCTGGGGGATGAGCCGGACCTGGCGCCTATGGCGGTGCTGGGCCTTTCCTGCGCCGCTTTGTCCCGGGTGCGTTCCGCCCCTGTCCCGGTGTGTATCGGGACATTCTGGGCCGTTGGCGGGGGCTGTACCCTGCTGTTCGGGACAGAGGAGCCGCTTTATCGGATGATTGAGCTGTTTTCGGGCGGAATTTTGTCCCTGCTGCCGCTGCCCCGGCTGAGCCTGCCGCCGGAGAAAAAACGGGTCCAGCCGGAAAAGCCGCCCCGGCCGGACCGCCTGGCCAAGCCCGCCGCCGCCCTGCGGGACCTGTACGACAGCTTCTTCCGGGGCACCGCTCCGGAGAAGCCGGAGAACCCCTCGGTGGTATTTGACCGGGCGGCGGAGCAGGTGTGCCGCCGGTGCATCCTGCGGGATACCTGCTGGCGGCAGAATTACAGCGCCACCTACAACGCCTTCAATGACGCCTGCCCCCGGCTTTTGCAGCGGGGAGAGGCCCAGGCCGGGGATTTTCCCCTGTATTTCACCTCCCGGTGCGTCCATTTGTCGGATTTTGTGGGAGCGGTGAATGTGGAGCTGCGATCCTATCTGCTGCGGCAGCAGTACCACCGGCGGCTGTCGGAGGTCCGGGACCAGGCCCGGGAGCAATATGCCCAGCTGGGGGATATGCTGGCCTCCGCCGGTCCGGCGGTGCCTGCCGGTGCCCAGGCCATGGGCTATGGGGTGGCCTCGTCCCTGCGGCCCCGGCAGGGCCAGAGCGTCTGCGGCGACCAGCTGGATACCTTCGAGGTGGGAGACACCGTGTATCTGCTGCTGTCCGACGGCATGGGCAGCGGCGAGGCCGCCCACCGGGAGGCGGCCATGACCGTCCGGCTGCTACGGCAGTTTCTGGAGGCGGGGATCGAGCCGGGTCCGGCCCTGAAAACCCTGAACACCGCCCTGTCCCTGCGGGGAGAGAGCGGCGGAGGCTTCACCACCATTGACCTGCTGGCCCTGCAGCGGGCCAGCGGACAGGCCGCCCTCTATAAATACGGGGCCGCCCCGTCCTATCTCAAGCGCAGCGGCAGCGTCAGCCGCTATACCGGCCAGTCCCTGCCTGCCGGGCTGCAGGCCGTCCGGGAGGCCCCGGAGTGCACCCGTTTGCAGCTGACCGCCGGGAGCTTCTTCGTGATGGTCTCCGACGGCATCGCCGACGCCGGAAACGACGAGTGGCTGCAGAATCTGCTGGCCGGGTGGAGCGGCCGGGACGCCAACGCCCTGGTGTCGCTGATCCTGGCGGAGTCCCGGGGCCGCAAGGGGCTGGAGGACGACTGCGCCGTGCTGGTGCTGCACCTGTCCTCCGGCGAAAAAAAGCCGGTGTAAGGGGGTATATTCCCCTGTCCGGCGGGCATACTGAAGCTGTCAAACGAAATCGCAACAGAGGAGGGCATAACTCTTGGTAAAAGGACTTTCCCGCCGGGTCATCGTGGTGGATTCCCCGGACCCGCATATTTTTGAACAGGCCATTTTCATTGTGCGCAACGACGCAGCCGTGGGCAGCGGAGGGGTCACCTCCCAGCAGGTGGTGGACCAGGCCATCCGCATTGCCAAGGATTATGCCCGGACCCACGGCGCGCCGCCCCGGCGGCGGCTGCGTATGTCCCCGTGGCTGGCGGCCCTGTTGGGGGGCGCGGCCATAGGCGCGGTGTGGCTGCTGGCCATGCTGCTGTAATATTGCTTTTTTCTTACCATTTTTCTCCTCACTTGAGGGCGGACAGGCCATCTGTCCGCCCTCCCTTTTTGCGCGGGCAGGGAAAATTTGAGAGAAATCGCCGAAGCGCCGCCGGTGGCGGATGAAGCGAGGCGATTTCGAGGAAGTGC
>OCIU01002606.1_pt1 | contig 10282 bp, 5 predicted proteins | sample 1538471 | NCBI WGS metagenome assembly OCIU01 (sample SAMN04571693, study PRJEB22368) | human gut metagenome | biome: human gut; material: stool | host: Homo sapiens | place: Luxembourg | collected 2012-06-01 | reverse complement strand
ATTGTCAATGGCAGAACGAAAAACCATGACCCGCGCGGTAAAAAATCCCGTGAAGCGTAAGCTGACCCGCGCAGAAAAGAAAGAAATCGCCGCCGTGATACAGGCGGCAAAGGGCGACGGGAAGCCCCACACCGCACAACAGACCATTCCCTACTTGCAGATGTACCCGGACGGGATTTGCAGGGTAACGGAAAAGAAATACAGTAAAAGCCTTGTCTTTGAAGATATTAACTATCAGCTTGCACAGGCAGATGATAAGACCGCCATTTTTGAAAACTGGTGCGATTTTCTCAACTACTTTGACGCTTCCGTTTCGGTGCAGCTCTCTTTCATCAATCAGGGCGCAAGAAAGGAAAAGGCACAGGCGGCTATCGAAATTCCGGCGCAGGACGACGCTTTTAACTCTATCCGCAGGGAGTACGCGGATATGCTGAAAAATCAGCTTGAAAAAGGCAACAACGGACTGGAAAAGTGCAAGTACATTACCTTTTCCATTGAAGCGGACAATCTCGCAGCAGCAAAAGCCCGCCTTTCCCGTATCGAAACCGACGTACTCAATAATTTTAAGGTGCTTGGCGTAACCGCCCGCCCCATGAACGGACAGGAACGCTTGAACGTACTGCATGGGATTTTCCACCCGGAGGGCGAGCCGTTCCATTTCTCTTGGGACTGGCTTGTACCGTCCGGGCTTACCACAAAGGACTTTATCGCCCCGTCCTCGTTCCGTTTTGGCGACGGGCGCACGTTCCGCATGGGGCGAAAACTCGGTGCGGTATCGTTCCTTGAAATCCTTGCGCCGGAGCTGAATGACCGTATGCTTTCGGACATTCTCGACCTTGAAAACGGGATAATCGTCAATCTGCATATCCGCAGTATCGACCAGAGCGAAGCAATCAAGACTATCAAGCGCAAGATAACCGACCTCGACAAGATGAAGATTGAGGAACAGAAAAAAGCGGTACGCAGCGGGTATGACATGGATATAATTCCGTCCGACCTTGCCACCTTTGGCAGCGAAGCAAAGAACCTGTTGCAGGATTTACAGAGCAGAAATGAAAGAATGTTTCTGCTGACGTTCCTTGTGGTAAACATGGCAGACACAAAACGGAAACTGGATAATGACGTATTTGCTACGGCGGGCTTTGCACAGAAAAACAACTGCGCTCTGACCCGCCTTGACTATTTGCAGGAAGCGGGCTTTATGTCCTCTATCCCTCTTGGGGAGAACCTTATCCCCATTCAAAGAGGGCTTACCACATCAAGCACCGCTATCTTCATTCCCTTTATCACACAGGAGCTTTTTCAGCGGGGCGCAGCCCTGTACTACGGCTTAAATGCGCTGTCAAACAACATGATACTCTGCGACCGCAAGCAACTGAAAAACCCAAACGGGCTTATTCTTGGAACACCGGGAAGCGGTAAATCCTTTGCGGCAAAGCGGGAAATGACAAACGCCTTTCTCATTACCGACGACGATATTATCATCTGCGACCCGGAAGCAGAGTATTTCTCCCTTGTGCAGCGTTTGGGCGGGCAAGTGATACGCCTGTCGCCAACAGGAAAAGGCATGGACGGCAAGCCCCAGTATGTGAACCCTATGGATATAAACCTCAATTACAGCGAGGACGACAACCCGCTTGCCTTGAAATCCGACTTTATCCTTTCCCTCTGCGAGCTTGTTATCGGCGGCAAAGAGGGCTTGCAGCCCGTGGAAAAGACCGTCATTGACCGCGCCGTTAGGAATGTGTACCGACCTTTCCTTGCAGACCCCGACCCGGCAAAAATGCCGATTTTGGGCGACCTCTACAACGAGCTTTTGAAGCAGCCGGAGCCGGAAGCTGCCCGCATTGCGGCGGCATTGGAGCTTTATGTTTCCGGCTCTCTGAACGTCTTTAACCACCGTACCAACGTGGAGCTTTCAAACCGCCTTGTCTGCTTTGATATTAAGCAGCTTGGAAAGCAGCTCAAGAAATTAGGTATGCTCATTGTGCAAGACCAGGTGTGGAACCGCGTTACCGTAAACCGCGCCGAGAAAAAGGCAACTCGTTACTATATGGACGAATTTCATTTGCTTTTGAAAGAGGAACAGACCGCAGCCTATTCCGTGGAGATTTGGAAGCGTTTTCGTAAATGGGGCGGCATACCGACGGCAATCACACAGAACGTCAAAGACCTTTTATCAAGCCGCGAAGTCGAGAATATCTTTGAAAACTCTGATTTTGTCCTCATGCTCAATCAGGCACAGGGCGACCGGGCTATCCTTGCAAAGCAGCTTAATATCTCCCCACAGCAGATGAAGTATGTGACCCATACCGAAGCGGGCGAGGGGCTTATCTTTTACGGGAATGTGGTGCTGCCGTTCATTGACCGCTTCCCGACGGACACCGAGCTTTACCGTCTGCTTACGACAAAGCCGGAGGAAGTGAGCAAGCCATGAAAACGGACGTAATCATCAACCGTGAAGCCCTCTATGCCCTGCGGGAGCTGCCGAGCGAAAGCGTGAACTGCTGCGTCACAAGCCCGCCCTACTATGGACTTAGGGACTACGGGCTTGACGCACAGATTGGACGGGAGGACACGCCGGAGCAGTACATTGACAGACTTGTAGAAGTATTCCGGGAGCTGCGCCGGGTACTCAAAGACGACGGGACGTTTTGGCTGAATATCGCAGACACTTACTGCGGCACAGGCATGAAAGCGGGCTGCAAGCAAAAGGATTTAATCGGTATTCCGTGGCAGCTTGCTTTTGCCCTGCGCTCTGACGGGTGGTATCTGCGGAGCGATATTATCTGGCTGAAAGAAAACCCCATGCCGGAGAGCTGCCGCGACCGACCGAGCCGCTGCTATGAGCATATCTTTTTACTGACGAAATCAAAGAAATACTACTATGACGCTGCCGCCATTGCGGAGCCGATCGCGCCGGGAACAGCAGCGCGGTACCGGCAAGGGCGCGGCGCAGGACACAAATATGCCGAGGAAGTACCCGGACAGGGCAAGGTACAGGGTATCAATAAAACCCGCAGCGGCGGCTATTATGACGACGCCCTTATGCCGACCACAAGGAACAAGCGGGACGTTTGGCTTATCAATACCGTACCGTATAAGGGCGGGCATTTTGCCGCCTATCCCCCGAAGCTCGCGGAAACGTGCATACTGGCGGGCTGTCCGGCAGGCGGCGTTGTCCTTGACCCGTTTTTTGGAAGCGGCACCACCGGGCTTGCAGCGAAAAGCCTTGACCGCCGCTATATCGGCATTGAACTGAACGCCGAGTATTGCGCCCTTGCAGGGGCGCGGATTGGAGGTGGTAACACTTGAAAGACCCATTAAAGCCCCGTGATAAAATCACGCAGAAAATGACCCGCGACGGGGCTATCGCAGAAAATCAGACCACGGGAGACACGGAACGTATCAGCAAGCGGACGCAGGACGCAGAGTTACAGAAAACGCCAGAGCAACAGGCAGCACAGGACGCAGCGCAGCTACAAGGTGCAGCTTCCCCGACTTCTCCCTTGCCCCATGTGCCGGGAGCTGCCCCCAAAGCGGACACAGGCAAAACGGAGCGCGTCATGGAGCATATCGAAGCCGCCCATACCCGCAAAGCGTCTAAAAAAGCGGTACGAAAGGCACAGGCAGAAGCTACCGCCGGGACGAAATCTTCCCGGCTGCAATTTACCGACGAGGAACGCGCTGTCCCGGAGCTTGAAAAGTATATCAAGAAATCCGATAAAGCCGCCGACCGCTTGGATAAGGCAAAGGCAGCTATCCCCAAAGAAAAGAAACTGGTAAAAGAACGCACCTTTGACGAAACCACCGGGAAAGGCAAGACCCGCCTGCACTTTGAGGAAAAGGACAAGCCGCCCGGATTTAAGGAGAAGCACAACCCGCTATCCCGCCCCACACAGGAAGCCGGGATTTTGGTACATAACAAAATCCATTCTGTCGAAAAGGATAATTCCGGCGTGGAGGGCGCACACAAGAGCGAGGAAGCCGCAGAACGGGGATTGAAGTACGGGGCGCGGAAAATCAAGCAGAGCTACCGCAGCCATAAGCTGAAACCCTACCGAGAAGCGGCAAAGGCAGAAAAAGCGGCGTTTAAGGCGAATGTGGATTTTCAGTATCACAAAACGCTGCACGACAATCCGCAGCTTACCTCTAACCCTATTTCCCGCTTTTGGCAGAAGCAGCAAATCAAACGGCAGTATGCAAAGGAAGCCCGCAATACCGCAAAGGGTATCAAGAACGCGGCAGAACGCACCCGCAAAGCGGCAGCCAAAGCCGCCGAGAAAACGAAGCAGACAGCGGCGTTTGTGGCAAGACACCCGGCGGGCGTGGCAATCGCTGTCGGGGTGCTGCTGCTCTTTATCATGGTTATGTCTGGGCTGTCCTCTTGTGGGGCAATGTTTTCCGGCGCGTTAAACGGCGTGCTTGGAACGTCCTATACGTCCGAGGACAGCGACCTTGTGGAAGTGGAAAATGCCTATGCCGGACTGGAAAGCGGGCTGCAAAACGAGATTGACGCTATCGAAAGCACCCACCCCGGCTATGACGAGTACCGCTATGACCTTGCAAATATCGGGCATAACCCCCACGAATTAGCGTCCTATCTGACCGCAAAATACCAAAGCTACACCCGCGCCGAGGTACAGAGCGAATTACAACGGATTTTCAATCAGCAATACAAGCTGACGCTGACCGAGGAAGTGGAAATACGCTACCGGGAGGAAGAACGCACCGACACATGGACAGACGAGGACGGCAACGAGCATACGGACACCTATACGGTACAAGTGCCTTATGAGTATTACATCTTAAACGTCAAGATGACGAACACCCCGCTATCCACCATTGCGGAAAATAATCTGCCCCCGGAACAACTGGAAATGTACCGGGTGTACTTGCAGACAAGCGGGAACAAGCCCCTTATCTTTGGCGGCGGCTCTCCCGACACTTCCGCGTCCGAGGATTTAAGCGGCGTGGACTTTGTAAACGGAACGCGCCCCGGTAATACCGCTATCGTTGACCTTGCAAAGCAGCAAGTCGGAAATGTGGGCGGCTATCCGTATTGGAGCTGGTACGGCTTCAACTCCCGCGTGGAATGGTGCGCCTGTTTCGTGTCCTGGTGCTACGGGCAAATGGGACTTTCCGAGCCGCGCTTTGCCGCCTGCCAGTCGCAGGGTATTCCGTGGTTTACCTCTCACGGGCAATGGGGCGCGCGGGGCTATGAGAACATTGCCCCCGGTGACGCTATCTTTTTTGACTGGGATTTAGACGGAAGCGCAGACCATGTAGGGCTTGTTATCGGCAGGGACGCAAACCGCGTTTATACCGTGGAGGGCAATTCCGGCGACGCCTGCAAGATTAAGAGCTATCCCCTTGACTATGCCTGTATCAAAGGGTACGGGCTGATGAACTGGAACTGACACATTTTTGAAAATCGAAAGGAGAAAAAATTTATGGCAATGAGTAAAATCGAAAGAATTGAAAAGGAAATCCAAAAGACCCGTGAGAAAATCACGGAGTATCAGAACAAGCTGCGCGGACTGGAAGCACAGAAAACCGAAGCGGAAAACCTTGAAATCGTGCAGCTTGTACGCGCTATGCGTCTGACCCCGCAGGAGCTTACCGCTATGCTTTCCGGCAACGGTATTCCGGGCATTGCCCCTATGCCCACAGACTATGACGAACAGGAGGACAATGCAGATGAAGAATAAAATCCTTGCAAGCATTACCGCACTTTGCGCCGCCCTTGTCCTTGTGGGCGGCTTTTCCGTTACTGCCTACGCGCAGACCCCGACAGAGGAAACCGACGACAGCGGCGTAATCGTGGAAACCGAACCGCAGCCCCTTACCCCGGAGGGCAACATGACCCTTGTGGACGACATCGACGGGGACGCTGCCGAGGATAAGCAGTTTATCGTCGTGAAAAGCAAAGGCGGCAACTATTTTTACATTATCGTTGACCGGGCAGCCGAGGGCGAAAATTCCGTCCACTTCCTAAATCAAGTAGACGAAAGCGACCTTATGGCGATTATCGGGGAGGAACAGACCGAGCAGCCCCCGGCTGTCTGCAACTGTACCGAGAAATGCAAGGCGGGCGAAGTAAACACCGCCTGCCCCGCCTGCTCCGCAGCCATGAATAACTGCACAGGCAAGGAAGCCGAGCCGGAAGCACCCGCAGAGCCGGAGAAACCCAAAAACAGCATGGGCGGGCTTCTCATTTTCCTTGTTGTGGGACTTCTTGGCGGCGGCGCAGCCCTCTACTACGTTAAGTTTATGAAACCGAAGCAGAGCGTAAAAGGCGGCACCGACCTTGACGAATTTGATTTTGACGAATACGACGAGGACGAGCCGGAGGAAGAAGCTGACAGCGCAGATACCGAACAGGAGGACGAGGAAGCATGAAACTTGTGATTTGTGAGAAGCCCAGCGTCGGGGCGGCGGTTGCCGCCGCCCTTGGCGTTACGGGCAGAAAAGACGGATATATCGAGGGAAACGGCTACCTCATTTCTTGGTGTATCGGGCATTTGGTACAGCTTTCCGAAGCTGCCGCCTATGGGGAACAGTACAAGAAATGGAGCTATGACAGCTTACCCATTCTGCCGCAGGAATGGCAGTACACCGTAGCTGCCGACAAGGGAAAACAATTCAAAATCTTAAAAGACCTCATGCACAGCGCCGACGTTTCGGAAGTCGTGAACGCCTGCGACGCAGGACGCGAGGGCGAGTTGATTTTCCGATTTGTCTATCATCAAGCGGGCTGCAAGAAGCCCTTTACCCGTCTTTGGATTTCCTCAATGGAAAACGAAGCAATCCGAAGTGGCTTTGACAATCTGAAGGACGGGCGGGAATACGACGCCCTCTACCATTCCGCACTATGCAGGGCAAAGGCTGACTGGCTTATCGGCATTAACGCGACCCGCCTTTTCTCCTGCCTGTATGGAAAGACCTTGAACGTGGGGCGTGTGCAGACCCCGACCCTCAAAATGCTTGTAGACCGGGACGCTGCGATTACAGGCTTTCAGAAAGAAACCTACTACCATGTGCGCCTTACTCTCCCCGGCGCAGAAGCGGCAAGCGCGAAGATCTGCGCCGCTGATGAAGCAAGCAGACTGAAAGCAGCCTGCGAAGCGTCGGCGGCTGTCTGTACTTCCCTTGTGAAAGAAAAGAAAACCATTGCCCCGCCGAAGCTCTTTGACCTTACCAGTTTACAGCGGGAAGCAAACCGTATTTACGGGTACACCGCGAAGCAGACCCTTGACCTGGCGCAAGCCCTCTATGAAAAGAAGCTCTTGACCTATCCGAGAACGGACAGCGCATTTCTGACCGACGACATGGGAGAAACAGCGACGGGCATTATCAAGGTGCTTTGTGAGAAACTTTCCTTTATGGAGGGCGCGGATTTTTCGCCGGAGATTGCAAAGGTGCTGAACAGTAAAAAGGTATCAGACCACCACGCAATCATTCCCACTATGGAGCTTGCAAAGGCTGACCTTACCGCGCTGCCGGAAAGCGAGCGCAATATCCTGACCCTTGCCGGGGCGCGTCTGCTTATGGCAACCGCAGAGCCGCACGTTTACGAAGCGGTAACGGCGGTTTTCTCCTGCGCCGACCATGAATTTACGGCAAAGGGAAAGGCGGTAATCGCTGCCGGGTGGAAAGAGATTGAACGGCTTTACCGGGCGACCCTCAAAAAGAAGCCGGACAGCGACGACGAAAACGAGCTTGTGTTAGATGTGCCGGACTTTTCCGAGGGGCAGACCTTTGAAAATCCGGCGGCAAAAGTGACAGAGCATGCCACCACGCCCCCGAAGCCCCACAATGAAGCAAGTCTTTTGTCGGCTATGGAACGCGCCGGGAATGAGGACACCGACCCGGACGCAGAACGCCGGGGGCTTGGTACGCCTGCCACCCGCGCCGCCGTCATTGAAAAGTTAGTCAAAGGCGGCTTTGTGGAGCGCAAGGGCAAGCAGCTATTTCCCACCAAAGACGGCACAAACCTTGTCTGCGTCCTGCCGGATAGTCTGACCTCTCCGCAGCTTACGGCTGCATGGGAAAACAATCTGACGCAGATTGCAAAGGGCAACGCCGACCCTGCCGCTTTCATGCAGGGAATTGAAGCAATGGCACAGGAGCTTGTAAAAACCTACGCTTCCGTGTTGGGTGAGAAACAAGAGCTTTTCAAGACAGAAAAAACAGAGATTGGGAAGTGTCCCCGCTGCAAGTCCCCGGTCTATGAGGGAAAGAAAAACTACTACTGTTCCAACAAAGAGTGCGGCTTTACCATGTGGAAAAATGACCGCTTCTTTGAGGAACGTAAAACCGTCTTTACCCGGTCGATTGCCGCAGCACTCTTAAAATCCGGCAAGGTAAAAGTCAAAAAGCTGTACTCTCCGAAAACAGGCAAAACCTATGACGGAACGGTACTTTTAGCTGATACGGGCGGCAAGTATGTGAATTACAAAGTAACCATTTCAAAGGACAAAGAACTTGAATAGCAAGCATAGGAAGCGGGTACCCACTTCCGTAAAATCCCTGCCACTCTAACCGAGCTTGGCGGGGATTTTGCTTGTTGGGAAGTTTCCCAAACCCTCTAAAAATCCTCAAAAATCTTTGGCAGAAATGCGGGCGCACCGTAGTAGGACTATGTAACCACAAACGCAGCGTCCGCGCTGCCATACGCGAAAGGAGGTTTTACACATGGCAAGTTTGCGCGACAGCGTAAAGGACTATCAAGAGGAACTTAGGGACGGTATTGCATGGGTAGCATTTTGGAAAGAGGGACGTTCATGGAACGCCGAGCTGTTTCATCTTGAAGTGGACGGTACTTTAGAACCGTTTGACAGGAGCCGGTTAGAGGAAATCAAAGCGGCTGACCCCGCCGCCGTTATTCTAAACGGCTACTACTGCGGGCATTTAGGCGAGGATATGAGCCTTGACGAACTGACCGCCGGAGTGCGCTATCACTATGAAAACAGCATGAATGACCTTGACGGTTTTATCGGGGCGCATGACGACAGGCTTCCCCCGGAGGTTATCGAGGAAGCAAGAGCCGCCGCCCATGCAGCGGGGCTTCCCTTTTCCGAAAAGCCCTACCGGGACGGGGAAGATTTTGACCCTTATGTATTTGACGGGAGCATGAGCATTGAGGACTACGAGCTTATGCACCGCATGATTGAAAAAGAAAGGAGCGAGCAAATGGACGAATGGAAAACAGGTTATTCCTCATACGACCGCGACAGACTGGAAGCCGCCGACAAGATGAAGATTGAGCGCGGTATCTATTTTGACACGAAAAACGCGGACATTTCCCCGCTGACCGCCTTACCTCTTGCCGAGCTTGTGAAGCTGCGGGAGGAAAGCGCGGTTGCGGAACAGACTGTTTTTGAAAATCTGAAAGTACAGGCTTCCGCATGGGAGGAACAGGCAGGAAAGACCCTGCTATTTGACAAAGCGATTGAGTATGCGAGAATACCCGAAGTGAAGCATACGGCGAACAAGTGGCAGGACGAGGACAACGACCGCCACACCATCAGCAACCGGGTATATAAAATGAGCTACCATGTATACGAAAATACCCGCTACGACAAGGCAGCACAGAAATCTATTCCATATTCCTATACGTTATCTTGGAACGTCTACACCAACAGCCCCCACGGATACGGACAGGCGAAAATCGCCGGACAGGACAGAAAGGTATTTGCTGACCGGGCAGCTATGGAAAAATATCTGAATGGGCGTATCAAGGCGTATGAAAAACTTTTTACGGAAATCTCCCCGGCTATCCCGCAGGAATACGCGGAGCAGTTTAAGGTAAACGGGCAGCTCTTACCGGGCTATACCGTAGAGGGCGAGGAAATCAAGCAGCCCGCTGCCGACATTCCCGCCGCTGCACCGAGAACCGAACCGGGACAGGATACGGAACAGTTTGCAATCCTTATTGACAGCCGCACCCGTTTTGAAACGGGAGAACCGGGCGGCTGCTGGTTATCCATGCCCGCCACAAAGGAAGAACTTCACGAAGCCATGCAAAGCGTCGGCATTACCGCAGACAATCCGCAGGAATTTTTCATTCACGGCTACTCTGACCGGGAGGACAGACACATTGCCCTGCCGTATGACATGGTATGCGCGGCACAGGTGGACGAGCTGAATTTCCTTGCGGCACGACTGGAAACCCTTGACGCTTCCGGGATTACCGCGCTGAACGCCGCCACGCAGCGCAGGAATGGTTTTGAGAATATCGGGCAGCTCATTGACTTTACCTATAACGAGGACTTTTTCG
>OCIU01002599.1_pt1 | contig 10305 bp, 9 predicted proteins | sample 1538471 | NCBI WGS metagenome assembly OCIU01 (sample SAMN04571693, study PRJEB22368) | human gut metagenome | biome: human gut; material: stool | host: Homo sapiens | place: Luxembourg | collected 2012-06-01 | reverse complement strand
AACCAGAAACATCTAACACTTAATGACCGTATCTACATCGAAAACGAATTATCCAAAGGTGCGACTTTTAAAGACATTGCGGCATTCCTTTGTAAAGATCCCACAACCATATCAAAAGAGGTTAAATCACGGCGCCTTTCTGACTGGTACCACAATCAATGTTGTTTTGGAATAAAAAGCAAAAGCAAAAAAATTGCAGTGCTTGCTTCATAAATCACACACACAAACACTCATCACAATCACCATCACCATCACCATCGAATCATGTGTTTTGAATACTTTATATCTACCGATTTATCAAATCCATTTCCCAAAAGAAATTTTTTCAAGGTTTCACAATATGAGTTCTTATCAATAGGTAAATTTCTTGTAATTGGTGAAACAATAACACTTTTCAAAGATTCTTTTAACATGCAATCCTTTTCAAAAACAATATACGGGTATAAAAAACGATTATTATCTATGCTTTTAACTCCATACTCTTCACTTTTTCTTTTATTTCCATCAATATTATACTCAAAATATACTATACGATGCTCATCTTCATACTGGTATGTATCACTTTTTATTAATGCAGATAAAACCAGCATATAGAGAGACAAATCATGTTTCCAATAAAAAAAATTATTAAGCTTCGATATATTATCAAAAACCCTCTCAAACACAACGTCAGGTTCAGTGTTAATGTTTATTTGATTTTGCTTAATTAAATACTCCAAAGTAGTAATGTAACCTTTTACATATATATAAATAAAATTTCCTAAATTGGATATTGAATACAATTGATCCGCATGATAAAAAGAATTATCTTTAATAAATTTTCTATGCTCCATAAATATATTTTGAGAATCTTTACTCATCAAAATAAACTTTGAAAAATCTGGTACTGAAATTTTTTCTATGTCCAATTCTGGATTCGCATATATCACATTTGCATTTGTCAAGTACTCTTTTTCTGAAATAAACGTTCCCCTTAGTGAATCTACTAATTCTCCAATTGAAAATTTTAACTCCATCCCTCCATGTCCATAATAATTCCACATATTCATCTCATCTTCCTTTTGAGTTAGTGACATAACATAAAGACCTATATTCTTTTGAATATATTCAATATATTTAATTAAATTACAGTCTTTTTCTTTATACAGTTCCGTAACCTCTACTTTGTTTGTACTTAATTGACCAATCACTTTATTGATTTCACTCTCATTTGCATCTAAATACTTTTCCACTAACTTTACAAACAAATGGCAATCATATGGATCATTAAGAAATTCTGATTTTGTCATACGTATCGAATTGTTCTTTACTATTCCCTCAAATCCATCAACACTTGTGTAATGGTATAAATTTATCATTTTCAATTCCTCTCTATTCTTTTTAATGCATATTCAACAAAAAACCTTGATTTTACTAACATTGCTGAACAGTTGATAAGTTACATATATCTCCAAAATAGAGTTTTCTGGATATGAAGCGATTTCATGGAGTCCATTCTGATGATTTTAGGTACAAGAAATAAAACGTCTTTGCTTCTTATGAAGACCTTCTTGTTTTCCAAATTTATCTACAGTAGCTAACCTCTCATGTCTATCAGGAACTTCCTCCTCTGATGGCTCCTGAATTCCTTCGTTCTGCTTATCCATAGTTTGGTGCTACTCATGTTCCTTCAGCAGGGCGTTGCCCTATAAAAAATGTCAACGCAGCTACTGGCTCTACTTTTCTTACATATTTTGCATTCCTGTTTCACAGCACCATTGATGGCGGACGCTTTCCTGTTAATATTTCTTGCTTAGACGGCCATTACGTTGCTTTTTCGACGGATATCTGACACATTTTAAATCTGTCATAGTCCATCCCTTTTATTATCACCGCATAGAACACGCGGATCAGCTTACAACTAACAGTAATCAGCGCCTATCTTCGTTCCATTAGTATTTCTCCTCTTCCTTCATAAACTTAAACACAATATCATTTTTCTTTTGTCATCGAGACTCTTATAGTTTTAATGGTATTTTATACGTATAATCTCCGGAATTTTTTTCCTTCTTCAAAAGATATACCTTTAGATCAAACTCCTTATCCTTGATAAGCAACTTTTGTTCAGCAAACTTAAGAAGCCGTTTTTCCTCTCCTTTATATCTCATAAGGTTTCTTTTCATTACGATTTCAGCTAATACCTGACCTTTTTCACTATCTTCATATAATAATTTTTCTATATATTTGGCTGCATCTCTAAACTTTTCGCATTCAAAATTTCGCGTAAAAATTGCCATTTCACATCTTTCATTAAAACCTTCATTTTTATGATACATAAGAAAGTTTTCTTTATGTAAGAGCCCATCCTCAATTTGTTCTGAAAAATCTCTTACTTCTTTTATAACAGTTATTAAAGCTGCACCTTTTGAAAGGTCGTCGCTAAATGAAGAAATATTGGATTTCACATCAGCAACCAATGTATATATGTTCTTTTGCTTTTCATCAATAATACAGGCAATAATATCCGTAGTTTTGATTCCTTTTTTAATCACAGGTGCTCTATATTCTGTGGCATATATTCCAAATTGCTCATCCTCTAGTTGATAATCCAGAAAAACTCTTTCGCATTTGTCTTCATGTGACTCCACAAATTGAATCCGCATAGATTCCGGCACCTTATATAAAACATTTTTAGAAATGTTTTTAGAATTAATATCCTTAATTTGAAGATTAGGCATCTTTTGTCAACTCCTCCAATTTAACCGCCTCATTATATATTGTCAAAGCCGATTGCGTAAATAAATCAAATTGATATCCGTACTTAGAATTAAAAATTTTTTCATGTACTTCACATTGTCCACTTTCGGTCTGAACAAACTCATACACATACAAATCTTCTATTTTTATCAAATCAGTCTTATCAACTTCAAACTGATTTAATATATTTTCATCGTCGTTATTATGAACATAGTTAGATAAGATTGCCAGATTATTCAACTTATTCACAAAAGTATCACTATGTGTACTTATGATAAATTTACATCCACGATTATATAACCGATTTAACAAGCGAACTAGCTCCCGCTGTTTCTCAGGATGTAAACTGGCTTCCACTTCATCAATAATAAATCTTTCATAATTATTTTTTGAAGTCATTACCAAAAATAACGGTGCGACCTCATTAACCATTGAAGATGTCAAATACATTGGCACATTTTCCATACCAAGTCGATTTGAATATTGAAATCCATTTTGACCATCAGTCGTGATATGTCCGTCTATAATTTTCTCATTATAAAACTGAATCTCTTTCTGGAAATGTTCCATATGTTTTTCATCCAGACTATATGTCTGTAAAAAACGTAAGAAATTATACATTGGTTTGGTCAGATTCAATAATCTACTTTCCTGTTCTTGCATAGTTCCACCACTTTTCTGAAAAGATAGCAAAGAATCTGTTTTATGCGCAAAAAACTCGCGATACAACAGCATAAGACCATTCCGGGATGCTGGCATGAAAAAACTATCTAACTTTAACAGCATAGCAACCAGCCTTTTTGCCACCTCTGGCTCAATATTATCTGTTCCCATTGTAAGTGCCCATGTAAGTCCAGAATCATCTTTTCTGTTCTTTTTATACAACAAACCAAACGGTGTTCTTCCATTCATATTATCTAAAATATCCAAAGCATTTTCATCCTGCATATTTTGCGTCTGCTTAAATAATTGTTCAATTGATTCAGCTCCCTTTCCATCATAAATAGTATATTCTTCATCAGGTTCTAATTTAATTTCTATATTCAATTCACCTATTGGAATATTTTTTTCAAATGTATCAGAAACAATATTTTGTAACTCCGACTCGATGTTCCGATTAATCACTTTAACAAACTCTGAAAAAGAAGTAGCATTTATTTCAAATACTTTACTACTCTCACTTTCCTTATAAAGCAACGTATTCATTGCAGAATTATCTATCAACTTATTCCAATAGCCATTTATTCCCTCAATTAATTGCATCAAAAAAGTTTTTCCACAATTATTTGGACCAACAAAAACAGAATATTTGTTTACACAAACCTTTGCCACTTTTATTTTTGCAAAATTTTTCACTTCTAACCAAATTTGCATTCTATTATTCTCCTACTCTCAAATAATAATAATTAATCCATATACTATCCTACAATTAATTATAATCAATTCCCTCTATTGGCAATCTCGAACTTGCCTTAATATATTTTGCCACTCTTTTCCAATTTAAATCAAGTTCACTACAACCATTTTGCAATATTTCAAACTTATTCTGAAATATTTCTTTTAATTCTCCAGAATCTCTATGTTTTATAGCACACATCGTACTTTCTGCTTTTTGAATAACTATACTTTTTTCAAAATCATATTCATACCTAATATTTTTTATTTCCTTCATTTTTTTAAAATGTTGTTTCAAAGCACTGATCATACATATTTCACGAATAATTGGATGAGGATGATCTAATTTTGCATTTTGATCAATTCTTTCAGTTTCTTCAATTCTCATCAAAAAACACAATCCATGAATTGCATACATTAACAAATCTAGAACTGCCTTTTCAGATTCCATAAGATTTAATATTTTATCCTGGCACTCAATCAAATAAACAACTTCCTCTAACACACGATTTACAGCATATGCATCAGCATCATACTCCAGTGTTCTTAAATCAAGCAAACACTGTTCTCTGCGTTTTTCCGAAATACCTGAGTTTAATTCTTGCTGAAGCGTTAAATAATATTCTGTATGTCCATTATATAAATGTCCTATTTCATGCGCAACAATTATCTCAATTGCGAACTTAGCCAGATACTCTGCAATATTATTCTTTCTTAATGAAGTACTCATAGATATAGTTTCAGAAAACTTTTCCTCCATAAAGTGTTCCGTCAAATTCATATGAATTTCTTCAACAATTTCCTCACCATTTTCAAACACACAACTTTGATTAACCCATTGATAGAAAAATGCATATATCCTGCATATTGTTCCCTCATTCAATTGGAGCTGCTCCTTATAGAATTCCTCCCTGGAACCTGCATTAATTGAAAAATCCCAAGCATAATTCCATTCAAAAACTTTGTTTACTTTTTTATTATATATATTACCTTCTGAATTATTAAAATTTAATATCTTCTCTGCATATTTTTTGTAATAGTCAAATACCTTGTTCATATTCGATAAGTCCTGAAAATTAAAAAATTGAAATTCATTTTTTGTATCAAGATTATCTATGTAATCACTTAATCCCATTTTAAATAGCCTCCATCATCTGATTTCACTATAACAATATTTACGGATTGTTCATTCCTAATTTCTGTAAATCAAAATGTTTATCTGCCTCATTTTTGAATCTATAGAAATCCTCCATAACATCTTCGTTTCTTCCGAAAATATGCATGTTAGTAGGATCCGTTGCCAACGTATATACAATATGGTTTATAAAAGACTTACCCTTATGCACTAACTTCGGATTATTTTCAATAGCATCTTTCATCTTATCTACATAATTATCAAGAATATGTTCCATATATAAATAGTATTTTTTCTGAATTTCTGCCACAGTATAGGAATAGTTTCTAATCATATCATAATGGATAAAAACAGGCTTTTTATCCACAAGAACTTCTTTCTCAAACAAATCAATAATATCCGCCAGTTTTCCGTCACCCTCATTTTTAGCTTCGGTCCGAAGCACCAATAAATCATAATAAGCTTCCCCAAACCCATCCAATGCTATAGGAAAATGTCCATTGACACTGTATTCATTCATGACAACCATCCATTGATATCCAAGATTATCATCGGAGACCGTATTACTAAATTCATCCTGTACTCCATATTTAAGAACAACCGCATCGATCCCCTGAACAAGTTTACAACCTGCAGATACAGCATTGTCTGTAAGGCGATTAACTGTCACTTTATCATGGAATTTCTTCACAAAGCCTCGCTCCCGCAAGGCATTCTCCCCGTCTTCTACACAAATTGCATACAGTGAATCCAAATAATTTAAGAAAAGCTGATGATTATGCTGTATTCCATATGTAAGGTCCACATATTCGTCAAAAAACTTTTCTAATTCACCGTCAAGTTCTGGAACATCATTCAAATTAAACTCATTCTGATACTCCTCGAAAGAAATGTACGATATCAGTTCACGATTTTTATCTGCTTCACAAGACACTTCAAAGTCAACGCATATCGGAACTCCCCCAGCCTCTCTATTCATCCATCCACTTTGTCTCTTATCCCAAACATACTCACCTGGGATAATATACTGCCGTACTGGTTGAAAAGAATATCCAAATAACGTAAGCCTAAGCAATCTGTCCGTGCATTCGATATCAATTTTTTCTTTTAGATAATACTTTTTTCTGAACAACTGTCCCCTCATCTTCATAGGAGGAAGCGTCCGGCAATATTTACCATCTATAGAATCACTCAAAACCTCTATGGCAAGATAATCCTCGTCAGTTCCCTTAATTGGCAGATAGAATTTTATTCCATAATAGTCTTCAATTTTGGAAATCTTTTGCATCTGCTGTATCCAATAATCGGTTAATTTAAGATTTTCACGCCATTCATCTGTATCAAGTTGCGTTTTGTAATTAAGATTATATGTTTCATGTCCCACCATCTTCACAAATACCTTATTTGAGCCCATGTATTCCTTAATTTTGTTAAAATGAAACAGGCGCATGTCTACGTCACTATACTTTGAAAGATCATATCTGTAAGAAATATATACAATCATGTCTCCTGCTTTAATTACATGAATCTCCATACTGTCGCTCTTCATTAAAAAATTATCGAAGGAATCATAATGAGACTGAAAGACATCTACCTCCATAAATGGTGCAAAACAACCATCAAGGTACAAAAATCCTTTATAGGACTCCTCTTGTCCTCTCCCCCAAAGAAGTGATAGGCCATTTTCTTGCATCCAAGGGACTGAGGTAATCGCATAAGAGTCATCATTTTCCTCGTCATAATTTTCCAAACTAGGTGATGCACTTATTCCGCCAAGATTCTTCTTTGCCATCTTAAAATCCGCTTCTGGCATTGCGGGTATGGATTCTGTTTCAGGCACATACGTTTCAAAAGCATATGGTGCCCCTGCTATTGAAGTAAAATCATCACTCTTGGCTCCGCATTCCAATGCTATCTTCATGGCATTGTCATCTTGTAATTTGAAATGGTATCTGCTTCTGTCAGTCTGATGACTTATATTTTTGCTGAGTCTCCAGCCCAAATCTGTATGCCATTCCAGTCCTTGCATAAGACCATTCCCTGTTTCGAGGTCTAAATTTCCTACCAATACACAACTATTCGTGTCTCCAGGCTCATAAAGCAGATTTCCCCCCTGAAACTCATAAAAAAAATCTCTCTGCCTGCGAAGCATTTCATCATGTTCATGACCTGCAAGCCATAGTTGGATATTAAAATCTGTAAGGAGTCTCAGTATCTCCTTCTGTTCATTTCTGTTAAGGAAATCAAAAGAATAATGTGACAACAGAACTGTCGGTTTAGATTTATCAATGTTCATAAGGGCATCCAAAAGATGATATGTTCCGATTGCAAGCTCATTCTGATGCTCAACTGAGTATAACAGTGTACTGTTCACATGCAAAACATTAATCTTGTCCGCTACAATATTAAAATGTGGATGCAAATTGTCCTTATACTTTGCTATTCTATCTGGAATGTCTGCGTAGAAGCTTTCTATGATTTCATTAAAATCTTCCTGCCCTGATGCGATTGCAATCAAGTCCTCATCCTGAAAGATTCCCTCCTTGGAATTATAATAGGAGTCGAAGTTACCCCATATCGAGGTAAGATGATTTTTTCTATCAAAATTTTCTCGATCAATGTCATGATTTCCTGGAATGATAAAGACATTTTCTATACGAACATGTGCTGCATTCATAACATCAGACAAAAATGTACAAGTCTCAGGATCAAAAACACCATTTAGAGCATAACGCAAATCACCGGTCACAAACAGATAGTCATATAACACCTTAGCAGATTTCAGGTAACTAATAAGCTGCATTCGCATACGCCTTGTTTCAGTTCCTGTTTTATTTAAATGTATATCTGAAATATGAAGCCATTTTATTCTCATATCCGTTCACCTAAATCGTATGCCATTTTTTAATTATGGGATTTCATATGTAGTGTACAAATTAATTCCGTCAATTGTCTCAAAATCCTTATCATCACTTATATAATTTACAATTCGCATTTTCTTAAAATATTCGATTATTGCATAATCAAATATATCACATCTATTGTTACATATTTCGGATTGGAAACTTAAAATAATAGCAGGATCTATTTCTACAATTTCTATTTGATTATCATATGCATCTTTTATCTCCATAATCATCGTGTCAAGTTCTTCTTTATAACTTCTTCTCTGGTCAGTTTGTTTCCTATAATCTTTAAACTTCAAATTCTTCTGACTATGAATTGCTTTATATAACTCATATTCATTTTTCTCCACAACGCCACACAACTCTGAAATATTCAATGTAGTTGTAACAATTTTATTACCATTTTGCAACAATCTACTAATAAAATTCGGATATGCTATAACCTGATACGGATGTTTATTTAACTTCGGATCACTCGCTTTTGAATAATGTGTCCATATTAATGCATTTGTATCTATTGCAAATACCTCATCGCTTTTTATTTTACTTATATCTATATTTTTAATATCTATAATTTTTGCCATATCTACACCTATGTTTCATCAGTGCTGTTAATAATATTCATAATCTGCGCCTGCATTTCTTCTGATCCCTTCAGATCATTCTTTACAGAATTATTATATGAATGTATATAAGTACTCTCACCCAAATCATTCAAATTTCTTAGTTCAAATACTCTATCATATTTTTCCTTCCCAAGTAGATTAATAAAATATCCTGTGCTAAAATTAAAAAATAATGTAGTAAATTTTGTGATTCCATCAAAATCTAAAACAATCTTATCCCCCTTATCAATATAATTGCTAATCTCTCCTTTTAATATCTCAGCTTGTTCGTTTGAAAATGCACTTTGTAAAAACTTATTTACTTTGATGCTAATCATGCTTTTTCTCCTTTTCAACTATATATATATTATTTTCATCAGCTACTATATTTATAATAATTAGTGTGCCTATTATTGGAGTGCTTAGTTTTTTGTAAGTTTCCCTATGGCTTTCATCTATACAATAGCATAAATCATCTGTATACATAGACATACTTCCATTATTCAAATTGATAAAACTTTTAAGTCTTGTAAGTCCAAGTCCTCTATTAACCCCCTTCTCTTTACTTGTGGAAAAGCCATCAATAAATGCTATCTTTACACATTTTTCTGAATCCAAATCTTTTATATTTAAAGTTTGACGTATATTCGCAGGGATCCCAGTTCCCATATCGTAAACTGAAAAATGAAATTCTTTTTTATCTGGCAACCATATTCCCGAAGTATACACCCCTATCTCACTTTTCGAATGAAATAAACCATTTTGATATATTTCATATATATACGAAGATAAAATATCTTGTGCTTCTTTTTGCATTTTAATAGGAGCAAGGGTCATAATTTTTTCAGTATACTCATCCATCATGGATTCATCTTTAATTCTATTAAACGGGATAATATCGTCGCCTTTATATTGGTTAATTTTCGTATAGTATTCATACATTCCAATCTGTTTCATAAACTTAAGAATTGGGTTTTGCCTGTTTGGGAATCTAAAGTTTACCTTTTTATAATGCAATCTAGCATATTCTGGAAAGGTTCCAATTATAACAGAAACGGCTGCATCAATATAGTTGCATTCTGTAAAAAACAAAATAATTTTTGTACAATCCGAATTTAAAAAGACATTATGAATTCTTAATAATTCTGAAATGTCTCCTATATTGTTATCAATGTCTTTATCTATCATTACCGACATAACACCATCTTCAATATCAAATTTAAACATAGTATTCTCCATTTAGTGCTTATCGTATGCATATATCAATATAATATCATTTTATTCCAATTTGTACCAGCACTTTATACCTGCTCATTTCAAAATTTTCCTCATCAAAAGTAAACGCTCAATATTTCGACGCTAGACTTTAATTAACACTTGCATTTTTGTAAATCCTCAAGCACAAGTACCTTATCATGATATCATATTTTTGAGAAAATATCTCTTGTATCGTATAACTCGAATCGCGCGATTCGCTCGACCGCAAAACTTACATACAATAACATCTCCATCGAATTCGATTCCGACA
>OCIU01002583.1_pt1 | contig 10361 bp, 14 predicted proteins | sample 1538471 | NCBI WGS metagenome assembly OCIU01 (sample SAMN04571693, study PRJEB22368) | human gut metagenome | biome: human gut; material: stool | host: Homo sapiens | place: Luxembourg | collected 2012-06-01 | reverse complement strand
CCTCGGCAGCATTCCGCTTATCAGTATTGTCATCGGTGTTATCGGTGGCTTCATCGCTGTTTCGATAATGAAGGGCAAGCTGAAATCGGTCAGACGCCGCGGTGAAGCATCGGATTACGTAAGAAACGGAAGTTTCAATATCACGAACAGCAGTGATATTTTCCTCTACACGACAGTGTCAAAAACCGCAAGACCGAAGGACGATGACTCATCCCATGGCGGAGGCGGAGGCGGCGGCCACGTCAGCTCCTCCGGGACCTCCCACGGAGGAAGCAGCGGGAAATTTTAATGCATCTTTCGTGGGTGCTGAAAATTCATTCAGAATTTTCGGTACCCACGGTTTTTATTCATTTTCTGAAATTAACTGCCGTAATGTGCAGTGTGCGTATTTGCGTTGCGGCGTATAGCAACCTGCACAAATGGAACACATGATATTTGTGCATTGCGCTGAAATTTAACGGCCGTGACGGATTTTCACTTGACACGCATTTCTGCACATGGTAAACTGTATGCAGGGAATTAATATTGATTTCTACAGAGGAAGATGAGAAATGACAGAAACGATAAGGGCAGGAGATATTGCCTGTATGCTGAGGGGAGAGGGAATGAGTACTGACGTCTTGATGAGGAGAATCATTGCCTTCATAACCTGCCTCATAGCTGTTGCAGGTGTTCTGTGTGGCTGCAACATATTCGACAATCGGACATATCATTGGGAATTTGAACAGGAGTACAGCGCGGCAAAGGAGATACTGATTGTTGATGTATCCTGCGATGACGGTATTTACCGTGAGGAGCTTTTGAAAAACCTGAGTCTGGAATCGGCAAAGGACATATTCCGCGATATCGAGGCGATAGATTTCAAAAAACATGGTCCGAATCGGCTGACGACTCACGGAAGGTGCATAAAAATTGTTTTTGAAAACGGTGATTACGACATGATAGGGGCATATGAGCCGATTCATCATTATTATGGTTATGCGCCGGGTGATGATTTTGCGTCATATCTGGTAGTCAGAAGTGCCGAACAATTCGATGCGCTGATAGACAGTTATCTGGCTGAGTAAGTTGCCTGAAATGAGATTTTATATTGATGTCAATTTGCCGCGGTTCACAGCGCGGTTGGACAAAATAAAAAATCTGACGAGAATATAGCAACCAGAGGAGAAAGAACAATGACCGACCTTATACTTTCGCTTGCCGGAAACGGCAGATATGTTTCTGTTTATGCAAATCCCGATGACCCGTCTGCATTTATCTACGGCAGAATTCTTGCTGCGGATGATGACAATTTCGTCATGTACTGTATATCGCAGGACGGAGAGTATGACGGACTGGCGCTGAAAAGAACCGATTCGGTTTCCCGGATCGAGGTTGATGGGCAGTATCATGCAAAGATGCAGAAGCTGATTGACAAAAATCTTCCGGAGGCGGAATTTGAATTTACAAAAGACCGGCTTGTGCAGTCGGTCATGGAGTACGCCTGCCGGAAGGGCTGTGTTGTCTCCGTGGAGATACAGAATTCGGGCTATGACGATACCGAGGGATTTGTTTCGGAGACAGCTGAGGATTACTGCTACATAAAACAGGTTGATGTGTTCGGCTTTTCAGACGGTACTGCAGTTGTAAAATACGACTCGGTTACGCGCATTTCCTGTGACGGAATTACCGAAAGGCGGCTTGAGAGGCTGAGCAGAATCAACGGAGGTAAATGAGCCGTGGGAATCAACTCGGTGAAGTATCAGTTTGTCGCGGGACCGATATATATTCACGTGAAAAAGCATAAATGCATTTATTGCGGCGAAAAGGTCGTTCCGTCATTTCAGACAACGGTTGTGAATTCGTTTTCTTTGGAAGCGAAGAATTACGATTTTACGATCGGAAATACATTTTTTCCGGGTAACTGTGCATTCAAGACAAGATGCTTCTATTGTCCCGGATGCGGGAGGTATATTTCTGTCAGAGAGATGAAGGACAGCGAGAAAAGCTGAGTTTCTGAACGATTTATATGGACAGAGATCGAACAAATCCGAACCGAAAGCGGTGATCGTGTGAAAAGAAAAACATTCATAGCTGCAGCGGTTATTATGGCTTTAGTGGTGGTAGTCCCGGCTGTGTTTCTGAACAGTAACTATTACTATGCAAAAAAACTGGTTTCAGCGATTCAGAAAAATGATATGACTGCGGTACGGCAGATTGTTGAAAAAAAGCCGTCCTGTATAAATACATATCCATCCGTCACATCAAAGTGGTGGCAGTCTGCAATGAACTGGAGAACGTACTATCCGATGAATCAGGCTTGTGCTACAGGTAATATCGATCTGATAGAATTATTGATTGATAATGGTGCTGATGTCAATTGCAATGATGGATTAACCCCGCTTTCTGTCACTTATAGTATCAAACCAGATAATTGGTACGAAATTTCCCGAATTCTGATTGACAATGGTGCTTCACTGGATTATATTACTGAGTATTCGGGCGGAAAATCATCGGTTTTACAAGATATTGCACACAAACGTTACGTAGCTTCATTGCCCGGAATTGAGCCAGAAAATGAAGAAGAAGTAATAAAGGCATTCAAATACGCATTGGAAAATATAAACTATGATAACGTAGATTGGAGGCTGGTACTGCAACATAGTGTTTCTAATGACAGAATTAAGATAGTAAAACTTTTGTTGGATCAAAAATATTGCAACGTAAACGATACCGAAGAAACAGGAATGACTGCGCTGATGTTTGCTGCGCGTGATTCTACACCAGAAATGGTGCAATTCCTATTGGATTACGGAGCGGACAAAAGTATGAAATGTGCTGACGGTAAAACAGCATATGATTATGCTGTCGAATTCGGTAAAGAGCAGATTGCGGAGCTTCTTAAGCCTTGAGGTGTCGGGGGCATGACAGTGATGTGCAGAAATGGAGAGGCAAATGTGTGAGGAAGAAATTGTAAAAAGGCTTGTTGTCAGTTCCCGACGTGATCGGTGCCTGAAAAGGAGCCCGTGACAATGAAAAAGTGTTTTTTGATCATATCCGTTCTGACGGTTGTCATACTTGGCTGCCCCTCCTGCACAAGATCAACGGATAATTACGAGATCGTCACGCTCAAAGACGGTACCGAGCTGTTCAGGTACACGACGGATATGGACTACTATGTGATAAGAAGTCTGAAAAACTGCACTTCGACCGTTTACGTTGTTCCGGATGCCAATGTAAACGGATACCGCATTACCGAGATGTGGGAAAAGTCTGTCGTCGGAAACACCACGATCAGAACCATGATATTTCAGGACAATATCGAATCATTTTCGTTCGATCTTTATTACGAATTTTCGTCTCTTGAGTCAATATTCATCGGCGCGGGAGTGCGAAAGGTCTGGTCAGGCACATTTGCGAAATGCCCGAATCTGAAACAGGTGACGGTTGATGTAAGAAACGCCGTTTATCGCTCGGAAAATAATGCTGTCATCGAAAAAAGCACCGACAGACTTGTCGCCGCCAGCGCCGCAACTGTCGTGATACCGGATTCCGTCAGAATAATCGGCTCAAACGCCTTTGATTACAGCAGGTGCGAAAGTATGATCATCCCGGAAAACGTCGTAAGCATTGAAGAATGCGCATTTCAGAAATGCGCGGAGCTGAGAACCGTATTCATACCCGCCTCGGTTGAGAAAATAGCGGGGCTTGCTTTTCGGGAGACAGGAGGCACAACGTTTTACTGCGAGGCGGCAGAAAAGCCCGACGGTTGGGACGACGACTGGTGCGGCGACGGAGTGAAAGAGGTTGTATGGGGAACTGACGCCGGGGCAATCGGAGGGAAAATGTCATGACACCGGCTGAAAGAAACGCCGCCGCAATGGAATGCCTTTCAAAACAGGACTTTGCCGGAGCGCAGAAGCTGTTCTTTGACAATACAAGAACGGCGCCGTCACACGAAACATACAATAACCTTGGTTATTTTCTCTGTACCGAAGGGCTTGAATGCAGAAGCGGAAAGACAAGATATGCCGGGAAACTCGGCTTTTCATATCTGCTGAAGGCAGAAAAACTGAAATGTACGTCTGTCAATCAGAGCAATATTGCGGGAGAGCTTGAAAAGCGCCGCGCGGAGAAATTCTGTAAAACCGGTATTGACGATCCCGATATCTGTCTCTCCGCTCTTCACCATGCGGAGCTTGCGTCAAGGAACGCTGTGCGATGTTCTGACTAATGCGAGTACAACCGGCTGCGTTTTCTGTTCCTTTGCGACAGGAACAGCCCGGAGGTCTTTGACGGAATGAAAAACCTTGCCGCCGGTTATGAAACAGATGACAGCATAGAATTCCTGCTGAACCTGTACTGCATTCATTCGGAGACCGATAAATGTCTTAAGCTGATGCGGGAATACGGCGACAGGCTTGACGGATATGCAAAGCTGTCGCTTTACTGCCGATGCCGTGATTTTTCCTCTGCCGCCGCGCTATGCGATGAGGTTTACGAATCGTTTGCGCCGGACGACGCTATTATAGCCATGATGGCTGAGAGCCTGATAAATTCCGGAGAAATTGCCCAAGCCGAAAAGCTGAAAGCCGCACTTGAAGCCGATGTACCGGACTACCGTAATGCACGCAAATTCCGTTCGGCTGTTGAAATGACGTTCAGCTCACCGGAATACAGGGAAAACGTGATAAAGAACTATCGCTACCGTCCGCCGTATCTGACACTCTGCGGGTATTTCGGCTGCGAGATGCACGGGACAGGGTTTTATTCTGATCGTGATTGACATTGACCGGCGGTTACACTGTTCACTGCAAAGGTCAAAGAGCAATTTGATTTTTGGAGGGAATCAGACAATGGATAATGAACGAATCGGAAGATCATGCAAGTATATCTATACAGCATTCCTGTCTATGCTGTTTGCGATGATAATTATTCTGGGAATTCAATATGGATTTACGATATTGACCGTCCTGTCATTCTTATCATTGATGTTGTATATTGTATGCCTCGTGTATGTTGCGAAAAACAAATCATACGCTTATCTGCTTACCGCCGGAATGCTCAATGCCCTGACTTCATTTTTTGCGGAAATGCTGAATGTTGTGCTTGTCAGGCAGTTTGGGGCTTCCGATTCATTTGTATGGATAATTGCCGTATCGGAGCTGAGCATTATCGGAATCTCATTGTTCCCCGGAAAGTATTTATACACAAATAAAATCGCCAAACAAAAAATTCAGAAGTACGATTGGTGGAAGGGCTGTCTTACGATTTTAATATGCAGCATTGTTGTGAGATGTCTTTTTCGAAAAATCTCGCCCCTCATATCCGACGATCACAAATTGATATACAGCATAATAATCATAATGATTGTCGGTATCATTTTTCAGATTGTGAACTGGATGATGGTATTCAGATTTGTCGCGGAAAAAACGAATGGCAAATCCTGACCGGACTTTCGTAATATCAAAACGGCGTACAGCACCTGCTTATGTACGTCAACGACTCGAATGGTGACCTGCCGCGGCTCCGGAGACCGGGATATACTATCTGAACAGCAGGTACTATAAATCCAATGACAGAAGGTTAATGTTATGAAAATTTATACTGAAAGAAACAAAGAAGCTGACATTGTCGAGATATTGCTCAACTATCAGGAATTTAGAAAAATGATGATTTCCTTGAAGAAATTCGAAGATAAAGTCAGCCAATTTAAATTGAAAAACAAAGATAAAAAAGATTTGGGCTTTACGCACCTGCACTTACAAGATTGTGGAATAACAGGTGAAAACGGCAAATCGGATGTTGTCTTTTATGTGAATTTGAACGAATAATTAGCTTCGTCAGGTGCACCGGGTATTATTGGTGTAACGAGCTTTACATACGGAAACGAACGGCACGATGTTCTCAGCAAAATAACGCTTCCTGACGGTAAAGAACAGAACTATTCATACGACATTGTCGGCAACCCGTCACACCTGTTTCTTGAGGACGGCAATCAGTATGCCGCAACATGGTCATACGGACGGCGGCTGACAATGGCCTGTGTTAAATTACATTAAAAGTGAGGACAAACAAATGAAGATGACAAAGTGCTACACCAATATTTTTACCGAACCGCTTGAAAAGCTCGGGTTCAAAAAGTATGGGGTATTATACTGCCGCGCGATGGGAGAAATCCTTCAGGGGATCACTCTCAGAACGACGAATCCCGGAGAGGTCTGTTTTGCGTTTTATCCGATGAGGAATCACCGGTTCATGTGTGAAAATTCCGCTCATCTTGATATCAAAAAAGGCTTGTGGGCTGAAAAATCAACGATAACCGGCTTTCATTATTTCAGTCAGAGCAAACCGGAGGAAAGTGAAAGCATAGTGCACAGATGGCTTGATACGGTTATGAACGAGGTGATTCCCGTGTTTGACTATGCCGACAGTTTTGAGCGGTATATTGAAAAAGTTACAGCCTTCACTGTCCGGGACGCCGAGAGAAAGATGGCGCAACCGGATACGGAAATCGGGAATATTTCGGACATGGAAGGAGAGATCATGTTCGGTCAGACGATTCACGAAAACGACCTGCTCTGGATGGCGCATATTGACGGTTCATTTGAGCGTTCCGACAAGGTATTTGAATGCGCAAAAAACGAAAGCAGGGTATATTCGCTGAAAAAAAACCGTAAAAATCGTGCGGATATCATGCTTGAGAATAAAAGAGCAGAAGAAGAGCGCTTCGGGAAAAGTGACGACCCATTCGGAATGGAGGAGTATTTTTTCAAAGAGAGACTGAAAGATGCATTTCAGACCGAGGAAGAGGTTCAGGAGGCAACAAATGCGGAAACCGAAAGGATCATGGCGTACAGATATCCGAACTACATAAAAGCCGCGGCAGAGGGCAATTGTGATATGATAAACTCAATTTTCACCGAGGATGACCTGAAATTCCGCACACTGAAGGACGGTATTGAACTGTATTGCAAGTGACGCATACGGCGGTGAAAATGTGGTATTGCGTTGGGAGCTTAAGTGAGTAAGTGGTTTAAGTGATTGGATTATAGCCGTTCCACAGAAAAATCGTTTTTCTGTGGAACGGAATAAAAACGGCCAAGATGGTAAACGGCGTAAAGCATACCTATGCCCTGTCCGGTACCACAATTCTCAACGAAGAGTGGACCGAGAACGGCGTGCAGCACCTGCTGATTGATAATCAATATGTAATTAAATGGTGTGTGATCTGATGAAAGATATCTGGATTTCAGAAAGCCCTGAGAACAATGGCATCCGTCTTTGCTTCTCAAATGGTTTTGAACCTGAACTCAAATCGGAAATATGCGCATTTGTGCGCTGGATAAGGCGGAAGTACCGTTTTCCGGTCAGGCTGAAAATGTACGTGAAATTTGAACCTTACGTTGTCAGTTATCTGTCGGAAGAAAAGGTGAGCGCGACGATCTTCCTGCCGGACGACAAGACTGACAGTCCCTTTGCGCAGATATCTGTCGGTAATTACGTCGGGCGGGCTGAAAACGACCGCTTCAATGCTGTTTGCGACATTCTGTACGACATCGCCAGTATGATAACTCACTATTTCCAGTGGTTGAACGACGAAACAAACTGCGGTGAGCTGAGCAGCCGTCAGGCGCATCAAAAGGCGCGTCGGGTGGTGTGTAAGTATATCGACAGCGGCGGGGTAGCCTATTGACAGACATATACGAAACAAATACTGCATGAATGAAATCAGCGCAAACTGTTCTGATAAGTAGCTGTTTCATTGTCACTGCCCACCTTGTGCGTATTTGCGCCCCGAATGCGTATTTCATCGAGAATACGCAGGATTTCTGCCTGCTTAGGCAAAGAAACCTCGGTATCCGTCGGATACGATTTATTGATAACAAGGCAGCCGTAAGAGACGGGAAGACGGTACAGCGCAAAGACATCCCCGTGCTTTTTGAAAAAACTCCATGCCTTTGTCTTTTCCCAGCCCCGGCGCTGCCCCGGTTCTTCTGATACTGTGTGGCACCAGATTTACGGTCGTACGTCTTAATCGTCAGTTGCATCAACGGAAATAACTGCCGGATGATACGACTGTCATAAAGCACACCGCACAATTGCAGACACGTCTTATGCGTCTGCAACCGTGCGGTGCGCTGTTTTATTTTCCCTCAGACATTGCATCAAGCATATTTTCAATGAATATCCCGTATCCGACCGCCGGATCGCTGACCATCACGTGGGTCACCGCGCCGACGAGCCGTCCGTTCTGGATTATCGGGGAGCCGCTCATCCCCTGAATTATCCCTCCCGCACGTTCCTTCAGACGCCGGTCGGTGACTTTTACGACGAAGTTCCGGTTATCCCTGCCGTCGCGGTTGATTTTTGATATTTCGACATCGTAGTATACCGCGCCGTCGTCGCCGAGGGTGCAGATCAGCTGAGCCTTGCCCTCGGTGACGTCATTTCTCGTTCCCACCGGAAGCGGGTCGGGAAGCGCGTCAGGCATTCCGGTGAACGCACCGAAAACCCCTCTGTCTGAGTTTACAGAGATGCTTCCGCTTTTTCCGGGAAGCAGATAACCCTTTATCTCTCCCGGCTTTCCGGATTTTCCTTTCACAATGCCGCCGATTGCAACGCTCATCGCGGTGCCTCTTTTCAGCGGCATCAGCTCACCCGTGTCGATATCGCATATTCCGTGTCCGAGTCCGCCGAATTCCCCGGTATCCGGATCAATGAAAGTGACGGTGCCGATCCCGGCGGTAGTGTCTCTGAGCCACAGCCCCGCCTGATATCTGCCGTCGTCGCCCTTTACCGGGGTAAGCGTGACCGACATTTCCCGTCCGTCGCGGGAGAGCGTCAGCTTTATACCGCTCCCGCCGCTGTCTGCAATGGCATCAGACAGGTCTTTCACGCTGTCGGTCTCCTTTCCGTCGGCGGTGAGAATTACGTCCTTAGTTTTGATCCCCGCGTCCTTTGCCGGCTTCACGCACCTTCCGCCGGATTTTACCTCTGATATTCCGACGACGAGCACGCCCTTTGTGTACAGCCTCACGCCGAACGCCATACCTCCGGGACACAGCTTCATGTCACCGGCATCCTTTGCCGAGCCTGCGACCGGGAATGCCGCGAAAAGCATTACAACCGAAAGCAGTATCAGAACCGCCCTCGCCCCAGTCATTTTTTTGATTTTTTCCTGCATCTTGTCCTACCGTTCCCCTTTTATTTCCTGCCTGTGCCGTGGATACAGCATTAATTTGGTCGCGGAAAGCATTTTTTATGTGTTACAATTTTTAACGCGCCGCTGCATTCCTTGACAAGCGGGCAATAATAATATAAAATGTAATATAAATACCGGAGAAACGGGAGGGTACATGAAATACAAATGAATTTTTATGAAAAATACCGGAAATTTCTATATTCCGGGATCAGGGTCTCTTTTCCGGTCTGTGTCTGCCTCGCGCTTATGTTTTCGCCGTTTGTATATCCGGCATATTCGCGGCTGTTTCTTTTTTCACTGCCGGAAAAGCTTTTGTCCGCACTGCTTATTGCCGCGGCGGTGCTGTCGCTTTGCCGGTTTTTTGTATCAGTCGATTCCGGCGAGGGCGCTGAACGAGCGGCGGGTTTATTTATGTCTTTTGCAATATTCTCCGCGGCATATTATTTCAGAAATGCCGGCGGTTTTGCGGTAAAGGGCTATGTTTTTTCTTTCGCGGCACTGACTGCAGTCCAGAGCGCGTTCCCGGTACCCGAAAAAAGCGCAGACGGCAAAAACAAAAGACTCATGTTATCATTCTTCGTCGCATCTGCGCTTTTATTCGCGGCAATTTCTGCGTTTTCGGCATATGCTTGCATCTTCAGGTCAGCGGTTACCGCCTCGGCAGTAATGCGGCTCTGCGGCTTTCCGATGCTGATTCTTCTTCCGGCGGCGGTGTATTCAGGGATGAAATGCGGGATCATCGGTCGGATAGCGTATTATGCCGCACGGATATTCTCTTTTGCCGTCGCCGCATTCGTGTTTGTAACGTCGTTTGCGTTTGACTCGGCGGGAACCTTATGCACGGTGTTTTCGGTATTTTATGCCGTTTTCATACTTCTCTGTATCGCCGATCTTCTGAAATCGCGCAGGTAAATTCAGCTAAGTTTTACCCGGCTTTCAGCTCATATGCACACAGCCGTCACATTCCCGCGGTATCATATGACCGTAAAGAAAAAAGCCGGTGAGACTTAAATCACACACGGCGGGAAGGACGAAATCATGAACGGAAGCAACGGAAAAAACATATCGGTGAAAGCGGCGGCTGTCATATGCGCGGTCTGCATTGCCGCGGCATCGGCTGTCACGTGGGGAATCGCGGCAAAGACCGGTAGTGACCCCGGCTCGCCGATCGACAAAA
>OCIU01002561.1_pt1 | contig 10423 bp, 9 predicted proteins | sample 1538471 | NCBI WGS metagenome assembly OCIU01 (sample SAMN04571693, study PRJEB22368) | human gut metagenome | biome: human gut; material: stool | host: Homo sapiens | place: Luxembourg | collected 2012-06-01 | reverse complement strand
TTTCGTAGATTACGATGGCGTTGTCCAGATCGCCTCCCTTAATCAGTCCGGCACCCAGCAATGGTTCTATTTCGCGGACGAATACAAAGGTACGCGCGGAAGCTACCTCGGTGGGGAATTTAGCCATGTCTTCCAGTGTGGCGAACTGATTGGACAGTATTTTAGACTGATAAGAGATCAGTGCATTCACACTGAAATTTTCGTCCGGAAGAACAATGATGGAAGATCCGGTTTCCTCGTCCCTGAATTCGATTTTTGATTTTATGATATAGTAATCCTTGACAGCATTCTGTTCTTCGATTCCTACACGCTGTATATTTTCTACATACGCTTTGGCACTGCCGTCCAGGATAGGGAATTCGAGACCGCTTACCTGAATCAGGCAGTTGTCTATACCAGCTGCATAAAGAGCTGCCAAAGCATGTTCTACTGTACTTACTTTTATTCCGTTTTTCATCAGCACAGTGCCGCGGGTGGTATCACCTACATTTTCTGCTACGGCATCAATTATTGGTTGTCCTTCAAGATCAATTCGTTGGATTTTATACCCGTGGTTGTCCGGTGCAGGATTGAATGTCACCGTCAAGTTTACTCCGGTGTGAAGGCCTTTTCCATTTAAAGAAAAACTGCCTTTTAATGTCTTCTGTTTCAACATGGGGTTTATTTATTTAGTTGTTTTTTTAATTCTTCTATTTCTTTCTGCATGGCGTTCAGTGTGGTGTAAATTTCGGGCAGTTTTTTGTATACGGCCGATGATTTCATGAAATTCTTGGCATCGATGGCCGGAGTGCCTAGAATTTGCTCGTTGGATTTCACGTTACCGGGAACGCCTGCTTGTGCGCCGATACCTACCTTGTCACCTATCTTAATATGTCCGGCTAGTCCTACCTGTCCGCCAAACATGCACCATTCACCTACTTTGGTGGAACCGGCAATACCCACCTGTGATGCCATGACAGTGTGGCTTCCTACTTCCACATTGTGTGCTATCTGGATCAGGTTATCCAGTTTCACTCCTTTATGTACAATGGTGGCGCCCATGGTGGCACGATCTACGCAGGTATTAGCACCAATCTCCACATTATCTTCTATGATGGCAATACCTATTTGTGGAATTTTTTCGTACCCTTCGGGAGAAGGTGCGAATCCGAATCCATCAGCACCGATTACGCAGCCTGCATGCAGGGTACAGTGGTTTCCTACCAAGCAGTCGTGATAGATGGTGGCATGTGGATAAAGTGTACAATTATTACCTACTTTGGCATGGCTTCCTACAGTAGCGTGCGGGTGGAGGGAAGTGTTGTCACCAATCTCAGCACCATCGCCTACGCAGGCAAACGGAGCGATATATACATCCTTCCCCAACTTCGCAGTGGGGGCAACGTATGCCAGCGGATCTATACCAGTCTTTTTAGGTTTGCTCATTTCATAGAGGGTCAGTAGTTTAGCCAGACTTTCGTAGGCGTTGTCTACCTTGATTAAGGTAGCTTTTACTTCTTGCTCGGGAACGAAATCTTTGTTTACCAACACAATGGTAGACTGAGTATCGTAAATGTAATGAGTATACTTAGGATTTGAAAGAAAAGAAATCGCTCCCGGCACGCCTTCCTCTATTTTAGCAAAAGTATGCACAGTTGCGTTTTCATCGCCAACAATAATTCCCTGGATGTATTCCGCAATTTGTTTAGCTGAGAACTCCATAATACTGTCTAATTCTTTATGTTCTAAATGTTTCAGTTTTGTTACTTGCGTGTTACATGTTAGTGTAAACACATCATTAATTATGCAAATTACGCATTTTTTTTTTATATATCCGTACAATTCGCTAATTATTTAATGTCCGTCGTTTTCGGAACGCAGGTAACATATATAATATTTTTTGACTTTTCGGGAGAGAAGAGAGATGTTGAGCATATCCGAAGCCTTGGCTATATCGCGGGTGCTTCCATCTTTATAGATGATTTCAATACTGTCATCCTCCTTTTTATACATATTGTTTTCTATACTGGATATGGATAGGAAGTATTCTGCTTCTTTCTTGTTGATATTCAGTTGTTTGCTTATTCTTGAAAGAATTTCTTCTTTTCGTGCTTTTGTGATGGAAGAGGAGGTTACCTCTACTTTGAATAGTTTCCTGTTAATCATTCCACGACTCAGAGTGGACAATACCACATCGCTGTGATTGCTCCAAACTTTCAGTGCAGTCCATATGTCATTATCATCTAATTGAATAAAATTTTCAAGACAATCCGGGCTGTTATAAAATTCTTTTTTATCAATAGGATGGTATAAAAAGAATCTTAAAGCGGGTGAGGCGAACAGCTCTACGCCACGTAAGGCTAATTCCTTTGCTCGTGTCAGAGTGTTGACCAGCATTTTTTCACTGGCAACGGAGGTCTTGTGCAGATATACCTGCCAGTACATCAGGCGGCGGGACATCAGGAAGTTTTCGATGGAGTAAATGCCTTTGGATTCTACTACCAGGTGATCGTCTTTTACATCAAGCATTTTGATGATGCGGGCGGACCCGATATTGCCTTCGGATACACCGGTATAGAAACTGTCACGCCGCAGATAGTCCAAACGATCCATATCCAATTGACCGCTGACCAGTTGGTGCAGGAATTTCTTGGGATATTCATCTTTGAATATCTGTATGGCAAGATTGAGTTGACCTTTCATGTCCTTGTTTATTCGTTCCATCAGCATCAAGGAGATTTCTTCATGTGAAACGCCTCCTGCCAATGTGTTTTCCAGCACATGGGAGAAGGGACCGTGTCCGATGTCGTGTAACAGGATGGCAGCTTGTACGGCTTCCGCTTCGCTGTCAAAGATGAAGTTACCTTTGGCGGTAAGGTGCTTGATCGTTTCGCTCATTAAGTGGAAAGCGCCTAATGAGTGTTGGAAACGGGTATGTTGTGCTCCCGGATATACGGCAGAGGACAGGCCCAGTTGCTTGATGCGGGTAAGACGTTGCAGCAATGGGTGACATACAATGTCATATAGTAACCCCTTCGGGATGTTGATAAACCCGAAGACGGGGTCATTTATAATTTTTCGGTCACTCATGGGGAATAATTATTCAGTGTGCTGATATGCTTAAACCAATGTATTACGCTATGTATCTACCTGGTAATTTGCATATTAGCACATTGTTTTATTGGCACATTATTTTCTCCATCTGTGCCTGGACTTTCTGAGCTTCTTGTCCTGCTACAGTCGCAAAATTCTCAGTTTTATCCGCATAGATAATGGCACGGCTTGAATTAACAATAAGTCCACAGGTACTATTCATGCCATATTTGCAGACTTCCTCTAGAGAACCTCCTTGTGCGCCGATTCCAGGTACAAGCAGGAAGTGGTTGGGAACAATTTTACGGATGTCTTCGAAAGCGCGTCCTTGTGTGGCACCTACTACGTACATCATGTTTTCATCGTTGGCCCATTCTTGTGATTTGCGCAATACTTTTTCGAAAAGGCGTTCGCCGTTGGTGTCCTCGGTCAGCTGGAAGTCGTGGGAACCCTTGTTGCTGGTAAGCGCTAGCAGGATTACCCATTTGCCTTCGTAACTCAGGAAGGGAGTCACGCTGTCTTCACCCATGTAAGGAGCTACGGTGACTGAGTCAATGTCCAGCTCTTCAAAGAATGTGCGTGCATACATGGCCGAAGTGTTTCCGATATCGCCACGTTTTGCATCGGCAATGATGAATTGGTCGGGATAGTTTTCCTTGATGTAGGATACAGTCTTTTCGAAAGCGATCCATCCTTTTACGCCCATGCTTTCATAAAAGGCCAGATTGGGTTTATAGGCGATGCAATAAGGGGCGGTAGCGTCAATGATGGCTTTGTTGAAAGCGAAGATAGGATCTTCTTCTTTTAACAGATGTTCGGGGATCTTCTTTATGTCGGTGTCCAGTCCTACACAGAGGAATGATTTTTTCTTTTGGATATTTTCAAATAATTGTTGCTTGTTCATTGCTATGTTTACAGTTTATGGTTTACGATATTTAAATTATAATTCGCTCTCTTTCAAACGTTCGGCATTCTCGGCTACAGTCAAATGGTCAATGCAGTCTTGAATGTCGCCATCCATAAAGGCGGCCAAATTGTAAATGGTATAGTTGATGCGGTGGTCGCGGATAATTGTAGGTACGTATTTTTGCCGATCGGTCTCCGGTAGATACCATTGTTTTTCGTTTGCTGGCAATGTCGTCAATGTACTTTTGGTGTTCTTTATCATATATAAAGGTACGCAGGCGAGAAAGGGCTCGTTCTTTATTTTTCGGCTGGTCACGGGTTTCGGTACATTCTATCAGGATTTCCTCTACTATTCCGGTGTTGGGGTTCTTCCAGTTGTAGCGCAGGCGTTACGTTCTGTCCGCCGGCACCGCCGCTTCGGAAAGTGTCCCATTTGATTTCCCCTTCGTTAATTTCCACATCAAAAGGCTCGGCTTCGGGTAAAACGGCGACTGATGCGGCTGAAGTATGTACACGTCCTTGGGTTTCGGTGGCTGGTACACGTTGCACACGATGTACGCCCGATTCATATTTCAGAGTGCCATATACTTTATCTCCGGTTACGGAGCAGATAATTTCCTTAAAACCTCCTGCTGCTCCTTCATTGGCGCTGGATACTTCCAGTTTCCAACCTTTTGTCTCGCAGTATTTGGAGTACATACGGAACAGGTCACCTGCAAAAATGGCGGCTTCATCACCTCCCGTACCACCGCGTATCTCCAGAATGGCATTTCGGTCATCTTGCGGATCCGCAGGAACGAGTAACAGTTTGATTTCCTCTTCCAGTTCTGGGATGCGGACTTCGCAGAGATTTGCCTCTTCGCGTGCCATCTCTTTCATCTCCGGGTCGGATTCGTTAGTCATGATTTGTTTGGCCTCTTCCAGTCCATTCAGGCATTGTATATATTCTCTACGGGCTTTCATGATGTCATTCAAGTCCTTGTATTCCTTGGTGAGCTTGACATAACGTTTTTGGTCAGCTATGACATTAGGGTCTGTAATGAGGGTGGAAACTTCCTCAAAGCGAGCCACTAACCCGTCTAATTTCTCAAGTAATGTATTATTGTTTTCTGCCATTCTTTTCTAAACATTTATTTGCGACATACCAAGTGAGTAATATCCACCCAAGTATGGCAAGTACTTTTCTTACTGTATATAGTATGTCATGCCAAGTTGTTTCATGACCCCATGCGGTAGAGATGAAATACAACTCGCGTATTGTATCAATCGTAACTAGTGAGCATATTATTGCTCCTATGCCATAAAAAAATCTTTTTTTCAATGTAGCAGGCTTGGAAGCGTTATTATAATATTGCTTGTCAGTATTTGAATTCTCCAAACTCACTTTTGATAATTAGCTCCTTCTTGTCACTTTCTTCTATACGTCCCACGATCTTCGCGTCAATATTGAATGACTTGCTGATGGCGATCACCTCTTCGGCATGTTCGGGTGAGAGGTAAACTTCCAGGCGGTGGCCCATATTAAATACTTTGTACATTTCTTCCCAATCGGTGCCGCTTTGTTCCTTGATGGTTTTGAACAGAGGGGGAACGGGGAACAGGTTGTCCTTTACTACACGGCAATTGTTTCCTACAAAGTGCAGGACTTTGGTTTGAGCACCGCCTGAGCAGTGAACCATTCCGTGAATTTCAGGTCGGAGCGCATCCAGTAATTTCTTCACTACCGGAGCATAGGTACGGGTAGGTGAGAGTACCAGCTTTCCTGCATCCAGCGGACTTCCTTTCACAGTATCGGTCAGCTTCAAATTGCCACTGTACACTAGTTCTTCGGGTACTGCCTTGTCATAGCTTTCGGGATACTTCTCGGCCAGGTATTTTGCGAACACGTCGTGGCGGGCGCTGGTGAGTCCGTTGCTGCCCATGCCTCCGTTGTATTCTTTTTCATAGGTAGCCTGTCCGTAAGATGCCAGACCTATGATGACGTCACCCGGGCGAATATTGGCATTGTTAATGACATCGGTACGTTTCATGCGGCATGTTACGGTAGAATCTACGATGATGGTACGAACCAAGTCACCTACATCAGCAGTCTCGCCTCCGGTAGCGTATACGCCTACACCCATTTCGCGAAGTTCGGCCAACAGTTCATCCGTTCCGTTGATGATAGCGGAAATGACTTCACCCGGAACGAGTAGCTTATTACGGCCGATAGTTGATGAAACCAGAATATTATCTACTGCACCTACACACAACAAGTCATCGATGTTCATAATCAGTGCATCTTGTGCAATGCCTTTCCATACGCTTAAATCGCCGGTTTCTTTCCAATACAAATAAGCCAGTGATGATTTGGTACCTGCACCGTCAGCGTGCATAATGTTGCAATATTCAGGATCTCCGCCTAGAATATCGGGGATGATTTTACAAAAAGCTTGCGGAAAAATACCTTTGTCAATGTTCTTAATGGCGTTGTGCACATCTTCCTTGGATGCTGACACACCGCGCTGCATGTATCGTTGATTGCTCATGAGTTATATATTTTATTCAATTGAATGTGCAAAAATAGTTATTATTTTGCTTATAGCCTTGAGTTTTATGAAAATAAAAGAGGAGAAGGGATTTATTCTGTTCCCATATTATTGCCGTTCCTGTTTTAGATTTATTGCTATGCTCTTATTTTTTAGCCGGGTAAATTTAATATGTATATCGAACTGGCATTAATATCATACACTATTTATATGTTACAATGCCTTGTCAATATAGCGTTATAAAGAAAGACGCATAGTACAAACCATCCCCCATCCATATCAAAGATCTTAAAGACTATAAAAGAAAACACGGCCTAATTTAACGTGAAATATAAAATTTCCCCGTCACCTCATCGTTTTCATTATCAGTATGTTCCGGTGTGAAAATATCTGTAAAGGCCCCGAAACGGTTGGTAATCGGCGGTCAATGTACCACATTGCGCCCACCACACCCATAGCGGCAAAACTCCAACAGATGTACCTTGCCGGCAGTATGTTACCATGAAAACAGCTTTATGGCTTTATTGCTTCACCTGTGTGAAGCGGCAGTTTCACACAGGTGACAACGGCTATTCACCCGAATGACAGGGCCTGTTCACCTGGGTGATGGTACAGATGGTGCACTCTTCTTGCACGGATACTGCCGTAAATATACCAAGATTACGTATCCAATATGATAACCGGCATCTGACAAGCTGGCTTCTACAAGGAAAAACGAAAAAAACACTTTGTGGGGATACAGAAAATTCTGTCACTTCATGTCGTTGTATATCAGTATGATACGGTGGCGAGACAAAAACATTGCAGTGCGGAAACAAAAAATAACAGTACGTAAAGTTTTATCAGATTATAACTTAACGACAAAGATGGATATGCCCGGCAGACAAACTTTTTGAGAGCCGGGCATCTGCAACGACATAATGTGTCATGCCAAAGAAGCAGTTTGCATTTTATTTTAGATTTTCATCAGTTTGATGCAACCGATTGAAGAATAAACTTTTAGCGTAGTATTTGAGAAACAGAGGTAACGATTTAGCAACCGTGCGAATATCAGCGATTTGCGGTGCTATGCTGTCAAATAACTCTTTGCATTTATAAAGTTAATAAAATTATTCGGGGAATAATGCCTACTATCAAAAAAACTGCATCCTATCTTTGTAGATAGTCCATATAAAAAGAATGCAACCTCACAAATTATAGCTATCTTTGTGATTGAAACTCAATGCATCAATTACAATGGCAAAAATTACCGTTCAAAATACAGATATTAGCGTTGTCAAATACAATGAAGAAGACTATATCAGCCTTACAGACATGGCAAGAAGCCAACTGCAAGATGAGCATGGAAACATTTTTGCTAAAATGAATACTTCTGCCTTTATCGTAGAAGATAAAATTCATGCAATATATGAAAATGGGAAATTGTACTTTCAAAGTTATACAATTGCAAATCAAATATTTTCGCTAATAGATTTTGTTACAGAAGCCACAAATACAGAAATTGAATCATTTGGCGAAATAAAAGGTATAGATGTAAATGCAGAGAATATAAAACATATCGCAAACATAAAAACTCGTCGACTCATAAAATTATTATCTAGCACAAACAACATTGCTACTTTTATGCGAAAGACGTTTCGAACGAAAACAAGTCTTTTAAAGAAATATGGAATCAATGCACAAATTAATGGGAACAATGAGTTAGTGTTACCGACCAATAATGTTGTTGAGCTAAATCGTACTTTAGAATTTCTTAATGAAGATATATTTAGAGGTATCATCACTGATAGCCTTTATCGTTCAAATTCCAAGAAAAAAGACAATCGCTAATCATGAGTGAGAATAACAAAATAATACTCTATCAAGACGATAATGAGATAATACGTGTGTCTGTTCGCTTTTCCGATGAAGATTTGTGGCTGACACAGAATCAGTTGGCGGAAATATATTGTACTACACAACAGAATATCAGCCAACATGTAGATAACATCTATAAAGACGGAGAATTATTCACAGAAGCAACTAACAAGAAATTCTTGTTAGTTCGTCAGGAAGGCAATCGTCAGGTGAGACGTAACATTGACCATTACAATCTTGACATGGTTATCGCCTTGGGCTATCGTGTGCAATCTCAGGTTGCAACCCGTTTTCGCCGTTGGGCGACTCAACGGCTTCATGAATATATCCAAAAGGGATTTGCTATGGATGATGAGCGGTTGAAGCAAGGGGGTAATCGTTACTTCCGTGAGTTGCTGCAACGCATCAGGGATATTCGTAGTAGTGAACGTAACTTCTATCAACAGGTTACGGACATATATGCCACAGCCACGGACTATGACCCACGGGACGAGATGACAAAGATGTTTTTTGCCACCGTGCAAAACAAGCTCCATTATGCCGTTCACGAAAATACGGCAGCGGAAGTTATCTATAATCGTGTGGATAATGAGAAGCCGTTTGTGGGTATGACGAACTTCAAAGGCAACTATGTGACTAAGGACGATGTGAAGATTGCCAAGAACTATTTGTCAGAAATAGAACTCCAGCGTTTGAATCTGCTTGTTTCCGGTTTCTTGGACTTTGCCGAGTTCCAGGCATTGGAAATGAATCCCATGACCATGAAAGATTGGATAGAGGCATTGGATAATCAGATTATTGCCCATAAACGAAAGGTTTTGATTGATAAGGGACGTATTTCACATAAACAGGCGATTGAAAAGGCAGAAAAGGAATTTGCCATCTATCGCAAACGCGAAATGGATTTGCTTGAAAGTGATTTTGATAAAGAAATCAAAAGATTAAAGGACAAGAATGATAATAATCCAAACTAATCCACTACCTTTGCATTTGAAGTCAGCGTTCTTTGGGTTTAACAAGGCAGAATACAGAACTTCGCTCGTTTCTAAATCGTTACCTATCAAGAAGCCAATCTTTGCAACCCATTCAATTTGAGCGATAAAGACAATGCACAATGTCTTGCCACGTGGTAGGTCAAACGAACCTTGAAACCGCATTGTATGATTATATCTTTGAGTATTTTGTTACAACTTCCGCGTCCACCGTGATACAACACATCAGAGGCAGGTTGCCGTTGGGTTTGGCACTGCCTTTCTTCACGTAGAATAACACTTTGAATGTACTTCGCTACGCTTTGCCCAAATTTACTTTTTGCTATGTGTTTATTTTACGATTGTTCCGACAAAGGTTTGTGCTCCTGCATTATTCAAGATATATACTGTATAGAATCCGCCGGGTAATGAGGCTATGGACATTTGGGGTGCATAAACAAAATATTTTATTTCTTCACCGGTAACAGTAAATATTTTCACTGTCTTTGCCTCTTTTATTTCAGGCAGGGTGAGAATATCTCCGTCATTTAGTAAAGGCATGTCCGTTTCTGAAATTGCATTCAGTTCCAAGGGAGCACTTTCGTTTCCAAAACGGTCGGCAGCTGTTACGGCAAAATAACGTTTTTGTCGCCAAGGTGAAATAGGGGTATATTCGTATTCCGTATGGGTGAGATAGGTTTCCAGTAAGTTTCCGGCATCTGTGATATCTACCGGATAGGTATCCGAGGCATAAAGATGATAGGTGACAAGACCTCCGTTGTTATCTGTGGAAATCTGCCAGCTCATGTGCATTTTGCCGTCCGGCAACAGTTGTAGGGAAGGCATGGCCGGAGTGGATGGGGGGATGCTGTCCATCCAGGTCATTGGGGGAATCAATGCCGGAGTGGTATAGAAATTCTCTTGGAGTTCGTCCCAAATGCCTTTGGTGTTGTTCAATAGAAAACGATTGCGGAAGTAGGCTTGTCCGTTTAGTTTTATCTGACGGGTGAAATGAAGTTGGCGGACTATTTCGTCCAACGGCCAATTTTGTTCGTCGGGAGAGAGGAAATAAATGCCCAAACCTGGTAC
>OCIU01002556.1_pt1 | contig 10439 bp, 5 predicted proteins | sample 1538471 | NCBI WGS metagenome assembly OCIU01 (sample SAMN04571693, study PRJEB22368) | human gut metagenome | biome: human gut; material: stool | host: Homo sapiens | place: Luxembourg | collected 2012-06-01 | reverse complement strand
GAACGATAACCGCATACGTTACACTAATATCGGTCCCGGTAAGTATAAATTAAGAGTGAGAGCCATCCTGATGGATGATCACCATTTGTTAGAAGAACGTTCACTTTTCATAACCGTAACCCCACCTTGGTGGGCTACTTTTTGGGCAGGCATTCTTTATCTGATCATTTTTATACTGGTCGGAGTAATTGTCTTACGTTATTTGTGGCTTAGGAAAGACAGAAACAATTCAAAAGAAAAAATCCGGTTCTTTATCAACACGGCGCATGATATACGTACACCGCTGACTTTGATAAAAGCTCCTTTGGGAGAGATTCTTAAAAACGAAAACCTGTCCGAACAGGGAAGAATCAATATCAACCTAGCTATACAAAATACAGACAATCTGTCTGAGTTAGCCAGTAATCTGATTAATTTTGAAAAAGAGGAACTGTATACCTCCACTGTATATGTATCCCGATACGAATTGAACAACTATATCAAAAACTATTTGGAACAGTTCAATTTATATGCCTGCAAAAGACAGATAAATATCATATTTGAAACTAATTTCGAAAGCCAGGAAGTATGGCTGGACAGAAACAAGATGGATTCCATTATCCGTAACCTGATGACAAATGCCTTGAAATATACCTGTCAGGGGGGCAATGTCACTGTGCAAACTCAGAAAAATAAAAGTCATTGGTTCATCACTATTACAGATACAGGAATCGGGATCCCCGCCAATGAACAAAAGAAAATGTTCAAAAGCCTATTCAGAGGGAATAATGCCATCAATCTGCAAATCACAGGAAGCGGCATCGGCATGCTGCTTACCTACAAACTGATAAAAAGCCATGCCGGCAAAATATCAATGAGCAGTATAGAGAATGTAGGAACTACCTTCAAACTGGCATTCCCTATCAAAAGTCGGAAATACAACTACCGTATATTCAAAAAAGCTGATGTAATTGACCCGCTGCCTGTCATCGAAGGCAATCCGGAAGAACTGGTGAAAGAGATCAAAAACAAGCCGGTCAAAACACATGCCGCTTCCATTCTGATAGTGGAAGATAATATGGAATTGCGTACTTTCCTATTGCATACACTATCGGAAGATTATCATGTGTCTGATGTAGGAAACGGGCAAGAAGCACTGGATTTTATCAAAGAGCGACAACCTGATCTGATACTGTCGGATGTAATGATGCCTATCATGAATGGAGACAAAATGTGCAATATATTGAAAAGTAATATTGAAACCAGTCATATACCTATCATATTGCTGACCGCATTGAACGATAAAGAAAGTATTATCAAAGGCTTACAGACCAAAGCCGATAAATACATAGTCAAACCATTTGACATGGAAGTACTGAAAGCAAACATAACCAACGTTCTGGCGAACAGGGAAATCATGAAAAAGCGTTTCTCACAATTCAAATTCAATGCAGACGAGGTATCAGATGATCCGACGGTCAGTTTGGAACAGGAATTTCTTTTAAAAGCTACCGACATCATAAAAAGTAGTATAAACAAAGAAATGAACGTAGAAAACCTATGTGATGCAATGAATATGAGCCGGAGTAGTTTATACAATAAAATAAAGGCCTTAACCAATGATTCGCCCAGTGACTTTATACGTAAAGTACGTATGAACGAAGCTAGCATTTTATTGAAAAGCAAACGTTATACCGTATCCGAAGTTTCGGATATGATGGGATTCAGTGATCCCAAATATTTTACGGATACATTTAAGAAATACTACGGAGTTCCACCAAGCACTTATATGAAACAAAATTAAAAAAATGAATTTCTATTTACAATCATTTCTTATCTTCTTAAAGATAGGACTATTTACTATTGGCGGAGGATATGCTATGGTTCCCCTAATTCAAGATGAAATAGTGGACAAACGAAAATGGATTGACAAAGAGGATTTTATTGATTTATTAGCCCTCACTCAGTCTGTACCCGGAATATTTGCTGTAAATATTGCCATATTTATCGGATATAAATTGCGTAAATTCCGTGGAGCATTGGCAATGGCTTTAGGCACAATACTCCCCTCTTTCTTTATCATATTGGCAATTGCCTTGTTCTTTCAACAGTTCAAACAATACCCAATTGTAGAGAATATATTCAAGGGAATTCGCCCGGCGGTAGTAGCCCTTATTGCAGCTCCCACTTTCTCCATGGCAAAATCCGCCAAGATAAACCGTTACACTGTCTGGATACCAATAGTATCCGCATTGCTTATCTGGGTATTGGACGTGTCTCCAGTCTACATTATCATAATAGCGGGCGTGGGAGGTTTTATATATGGCAAGTACAAACATAAATATTCATCCAAATGATTTTTCTATATTTATTCTACACATTCTGTAAAATAGGGCTCTTCGGTTTCGGAGGAGGCTATGCCATGTTGTCCATGATACAAGGAGAAGTAGTAACAAGATATAATTGGATCAGTGCCAGCGAATTTACAGATATCATCGCTATCAGCCAAATGACACCGGGTCCCATTGGCATCAACTCTGCTACTTATGTGGGATATACTGCGGTATTGAATGCAGGCTACAATGAAAGCTGGGCTATATTCGGTTCTTGCATAGCTACTTTTGCTGTAGTTTTTCCATCGTTCATATTAATGGTAATCATCAGCCGGTTCTTCTTGAAATACCAAAAGCATCCGGTTGTAGAAGCCGTATTCAAAGGGTTGCGTCCGGCAGTAGTAGGTCTGCTGGCAGCAGCTGCACTCGTCTTGATGAATGCTGAAAACTTCGGCAGTTATCAAATAGATTTGTATCAATTCATCATCAGTATAATTATTTTTCTAGTAACCTTTATAGGTACACGGAAATACAAAATCAATCCTATATTAATGATTATACTTTGCGGAGTGGCAGGGTTCCTGCTTTACTGAGAATAGGACGATTATGGGAAATCATCAAAAAAATCCGTATGATCGGCTCCGGAAATAATCATCAACTCTTTGTCATCACTGATTAGATAAAGCCGCAATAGATGGATTACAGATGTTATAACCTTTTCCTGATTTCAACATAAACAATATAGCACCCGGAAAACAGGCGGCATACAAATCAACTGCCACTGCCCCGGAATTCTTTATTCATCGATAGGACGTGAATATAATACCCAGGCAGTGGCAGTAAAAATAAAATCTAAAATTAAAGAAACACTCCCGCTTCTTACAGTTTTACTTTCTTTTTAGTACCCTTCGACTCATTGTGCAAACGATCCAACGCTGTCACTACATACTGGTACTTCGTTTTTCCATCGTTATAAGGTAATGGATAAAAATGGTCACGGGTAATGGCTACAATATGGGAAGCATCATCCAAATTGATTTTTTCTTTTTTATCAAAGCGATAAACCACATACTGTACAGCTTTGTCCATCTCGTCCTTTGCCTTCGGAGCTGTCCAGAAGAGTACCGGACCTTCATACGTCCATACCATCTTCACCTTCTTTACTTTACCTGGAGCCTTATCGTCCATAAAAGGAGATTCAGGAATCAAAGCCGGATAACGATGATACTCCTTCTCCAGCATAGTGCGGTAATTGCCGGCATTATCCACCACTGCAGCAGCATACCATTGACAACTTCCCTGCACGGTAGGAAGCGACCGTTGCAACTTCATTTTGGCAGGCATCTGGTTTTGTAACGGATTACGGGCATCCGCCTTGTTCACCGTACGCATCACATCCTGACCGATAAATAACGGACGCGAAGCGGCATGTTTTGCCCACCAATGTATCAAGTTGTCATAATCGGCAGCAGGATGACCTATTTCCCAATAAATCTGAGGGATATTATAATCTACCCAACCATTATTAATCCACATCAGCACATCTGCATACAAATCATCATAATTCTGAAGACCGCGTGTATCACTTCCATTCGGATCATTTTTCTTGTTGCGGTAGATACCAAAAGGAGAAACACCGAACTTCACCCACGGCTTACACTCGCGCACAGTTTCGTGAATTTCCTTTATCAGCACATTCACGTTGTCACGGCGCCAATCGGCTTTATTACTGTATCCGCGACCATATTGCGCAAAACTGACATGATCAGGAAAATCTTCGCCCGGGTTGGGATAAGGATAGAAATAATCATCCATATGAATGGCATCCACATCATAACGGGTAACAATATCGCGCACAATCTTGCAAATGTATTTACGGTTTTCGGGCAAAGCCGGATCAAAATAAAGTTGACCAGCATAATTCACGAAACGTTCCGGATTCTTATTATACGGATGAATGGGTGATAAGGCAGTAGTTCCCTTTGTCTTGGCACGGTAAGGGTTAATCCAGGCATGGAACTCCATTCCACGCTTATGGCATTCATCAATCATGAACTGCATCGGGTCCCAGTAAGGTGAAGGCACTCTGCCCTGCACTCCTGTAAGAAAGCGGCTCCACGGCTCATAAGAAGATTTATACAAGGCATCGGCTTCTGCACGTACCTGAAAAATTATCGCATTAATGCCTGCGCCTTGCAGACTGTTTAGTTGATTTATTAACAGCCGCTGTATCTTCTCTGTCGGCATTCCCTGGAACTGTCCATTCACACACTGAATCCATGCACCGCGGAACTCACGTTTAGGATAACGTGTCTGAGCACTGACGACAGAAGTAAAAAGTAGTGCTATCAATAAAAGAAGAATAGTTTTTGCTCTCATTTTGTTATTCTTGTTTAATACGCTTGCAAAGATAAGAAAACTTATAATTATCTTTGCATATTAAACCAAATTCAATAAAGAATGTCAGAAAGTAACTATATATCCATAAAAGGAGCAAAGGTAAACAACCTCAAAAACATCGATGTAAACATTCCACGCAACAAGCTGGTCGTCATCACGGGACTATCCGGTTCCGGAAAATCATCCTTGGCTTTTGATACATTATACGCTGAAGGTCAGCGACGCTATGTAGAAAGCCTGTCATCATACGCCCGTCAATTTCTGGGCCGCATGAGCAAGCCTGAGTGTGATTTCATCAAAGGTATACCACCCGCTATCGCCATAGAGCAAAAAGTGAACAGCCGCAATCCTCGTTCCACCGTGGGTACTTCCACCGAAATATATGAGTATCTGCGACTGCTCTATGCACGCGTGGGGAAGACTTATTCCCCCATTAGCGGGCAACTGGTGAAAAAACATAGCATTGAAGATATTGTAAACTGTATGCTTTCCTTTCCTAAAGGAACGAAATACACGGTTCTCACTCCTATGATGCCCCGTGAAGGCCGTACACTGCTCCAGCAACTGGAAATGGACTTGAAACAAGGATTTACCCGTATAGAGGTGAACCGTGAAATAGTCCGTATAGAAGATTTTCTGCAACAAACAGCTGCCGAAGATAAAAAACAAAACATCTATCTGCTGGTAGATCGCATGACAGCCGATGATAGCAAAGACAGTATCAGCCGCCTCACCGATTCTGCCGAAACGGCCATGTACGAGGGAGACGGGAATTGCCTCCTCCGCTTCTACTCTGCTGACGGAAGTACGCAGCTGTTCTCTTTCAGCACTAAATTCGAGGCCGACGGAATTAAATTCGAAGAACCGAATGACCAAATGTTTTCATTCAATTCCCCTCTCGGCGCTTGTCCCGAATGCGAAGGCTTCGGTAAAGTGATAGGTATAGATGAACATCTGGTGATTCCAAACCGTGCTCTGAGTGTATATGACGGAGCTGTCCTTTGCTGGCGTGGTGAAAAGATGGGGGAATGGCTACAGGAATTCATTCATGAAGCTCCCGCCCACGATTTCCCCATCTTCGCCCCTTATTATGAACTGACACAGGAACAAAAAGATTATTTATGGCATGGACCTAGAAATAAGGCCTGTATAGATTCTTTCTTCAAAATGCTGGAAGAAAACCAATATAAAATACAATATCGTGTGATGCTGGCACGATACAGGGGAAAAACTATTTGTCCTGTCTGCCACGGAACACGCTTGAAAAAAGAAGCCGGTTATGTAAAAGTAGGTGGAAAATCCATCTCTCAACTGGTTGACTTACCTATTCACGACTTAAAAGAATTCTTCCGCACTCTAGAACTAGATGCACATGACACAGCCATCGCCAAACGGATCTTAACGGAAATTACCAACCGCATCAACTTCCTCATGGATGTGGGTTTGGGATATCTTACGCTGAACCGCCTCAGCAACTCGCTCTCCGGCGGTGAAAGCCAGCGCATCAATCTGGCCACCTCATTAGGCAGCAGCTTGGTAGGCTCACTCTATATCCTGGACGAGCCCAGTATCGGATTACACAGCCGTGACACCGACCGGCTGATAAAAGTACTTCGTCAGTTACAGGAGCTGGGAAACACCGTAGTAGTGGTAGAACATGATGAAGAAATAATCCGTGCTGCCGATTATATCATTGATATCGGTCCTCAAGCAGGACGTTTAGGAGGACAAATAGTATATCAAGGCAACATGAACGATCTTCAAAGAAACAGTAACAGTTATACGGTGCGCTATTTGTTGGGAGAAGAAAACATAGAGATTCCCCGATGCCATCGTCCGTGGAACAATTATATAGAAATAAAAGGTGCGCGTGAAAACAACCTTAAAGGCATTGACGTAAAATTTCCACTGAATGTAATGACGGTAGTTACGGGAGTCAGCGGTTCGGGGAAGAGTACGTTGGTACGTGATGTCTTTTACAAGGCATTGAAACGCGAATATAGTGAAGCTAGCGAACGGCCGGGTGAGTTCATCTCTTTGGAAGGAGATGTACAGCTGGTGAAAGATATTGAATTTGTAGACCAGAATCCTATCGGAAAATCATCACGCAGCAATCCGGTAACCTATGTAAAAGCATACGACGAAATACGAAAACTCTTTGCCGAACAGCCTCTTGCCAAGCAAATGGGATATACTGCCGGATATTTCTCATTCAATACCGAAGGCGGGCGCTGTGAGGAATGCAAAGGTGACGGTACGGTAACCGTTGAAATGCAATTTATGGCAGATTTGGTACTAGAATGTGAGTCTTGTCATGGAAAACGTTTCAAGAGCGACACGCTGGAAATAAAATTCCAAGACAAGAGCATCTATGACATTCTGGAAATGACAGTGAATCAAGCCATTGAATTCTTTGCCGAATACAATCAAAAAAAGATAGTGAAGAAACTAATTCCATTACAAGAAGTGGGATTGGGATATATAAAGTTAGGACAAGCCTCCTCCACTCTTTCCGGCGGCGAGAACCAACGCGTAAAACTAGCTTATTTTCTGAGCATAGAGAAAGCACAACCCACTATTTTTGTATTCGATGAACCAACCACAGGTCTGCATTTTCATGATATCAAGAAACTGCTGGAAGCATTTGAAGCCTTAATCAGCCGCGGACATACCATTATCTTGATCGAGAAAGGTCACTCCGTGGTAATTATCGAGCATAATATGGATGTGATAAAATGTGCCGACCATGTGATTGACCTAGGACCCGAAGGAGGAAATATGGGAGGAAATCTGGTAGTTGCGGGCACTCCGGAAGAGGTTGCAGCATGTGCGGCATCTTATACGGGACAGTTTTTACGTGAAAAACTGGCGATGGATTCTCCTGATTGATTTTTTATTCACCGTTGATTGTCCAAACTGACACAAATTATTAAATATGATTATACGCAATATACCACTAGATGATAAATGGGAATTTAAAAGTGATTTATTCCGTTCTGTAAATTTAGCATTTTGTGGTATGATTGCAGAATCATTTTACTAAAAATCTGTTTTAATGTTTTCCGCATTGTCAATCTAAACGAAAATATGAGTAAATTTAGAATTGAATTAACAACCTTATAAATCAACAGAATATGAAAAAACTTTTTTTACTACTCTTGCTGTTCCCTTTCCTATTGGGATGTTCACAAAAAGAGAAAGAATTCACCGTTCTTCAATGGAACATTTGGCAAGAAGGAACTGTAATTCCCGGTGGTTACGACGCTATTGTGAATGAAATAGCCCGTCTTCGTCCGGACTTCGTCACATTGAGCGAAGTACGTAATTACGAAAACACCAATTTCACTGCCCGCCTAGTGCAATCATTAAAGGAAAAAGGAGAAACCTATTACTCCTTCTATACCTATGATACAGGTCTGTTAAGCCGATACCCCATCACTGATTCATTAACCGTTTTTCCCGAAAAGAATGACCACGGCAGTATCTATCGCCTTACAGCCGATATGAACGGACAGAAAATAGCAGTCTACACCGCTCATCTTGATTATTTGGATGACGCCTATTATAATGTACGCGGATATGATGGCTCTACTTGGGAAGAAATCCCTATCCCCACTACCGTAGAAGAAGTATTAAAGAGAAATGTAGCCTCACAACGCGATGACGCCATCAGACTATTCATTGAACAGGCAAAAAAAGATCGTGCAGCCGGCTACACCATCATTTTAGGAGGAGATTTTAATGAACCGTCACATCAAGATTGGACTGAAGAGACCAAAGACCTGTATGACCATCATGGCTTTGTAATCCCCTGGACAGTTCCTGTCCTGTTAGACGAAGCCGGATTGAAAGACGCCTATCGAGAATTCTATCCAGATGTATTAAACTATCCCGGCTTCACTTATCCTTCGGATAATCCGGCAAAGCCCGCCGACAAAATAACCTGGGCTCCCAAAGCAGATGAACGCGACCGTATAGATTACATTTGGTATTATCCCGAAAAGGGGTTGAAAGTGAAAGACGCCGCCATTTTCGGTCCGAAAAATTCCATAGTCCGTGCACAGCGTGTTCAGGAAACATCTAAAGACAAGTTTATAGAACCATTGGGCGTATGGCCTACAGACCATAAAGGAGTACTGGTTACTTTCCAATATCCCGCCAAATAATATCGTTTTTCCCAATATTTCTGTTATCTTTGTCCAATAACCTAATGTATTATCCTATGACCAAATGTACACATAAGCAGTTAATGACCGCCTGTATGTTAGCAGGCACATTGATGTTGGGAGCATGTACCAGTACTCCCCCTGTAACAAAAGAGGTATCCATTGTACCCATAACCAACCATCTGGAGGAAACAAACGGTGCTTTTGTATTGAAAAGTAATACCTCCATCGGTGTTATTGACGCCGAACTAATTCCCGCAGCCGAGTATTTGGCCGATATGCTTTCCAGTGCCACAGGCTACGACCTTAAAGTAAAAGAAGGCGAAGGAACCATCACCCTTGCCTTGGGGGATGTTCAAGGAAAAGAAGGTGCCTATACCCTGACAGCCGAGAGCGATAAGGTCAACATTACAGGTAACTCTTACGGAGGTGTCATTGCAGGTATCGAATCCCTCAGACAGCTGTTTCCCCCGCAAATAGAATCTAAAGAAATTGTTAAAGGTACAGACTGGGCCATACCGGCCGTTAACATTCAAGATGCCCCCCGCTTTGAATGGAGAGGCATCATGCTGGACGTATCCCGCCATTTCTACACAATAGATGAGGTGAAAGAATTACTGGATGTCATGGCCCTTTACAAGATGAATAAATTCCACTGGCATCTTACCGATGACCAAGGATGGCGTATCGAAATCAAGAAATATCCTTTACTGACGGAAAAAGGAGCCTGGCGCAAATTCAATTCCCATGACCGCGAATGCATACGTCAGTCAAAGACTGATAACAATCCGGATATGGCAATTCCCGAAGACAAGATACGCATCGTAGAAGGTGACACCCTATATGGAGGCTACTACACTCAGGAAGATATCAAGGATGTCATAGCATACGCCAAAATACGAGGCATAGATATTATTCCCGAAATTGATATGCCGGGACACATGCTGGCAGCTGTGAGTAACTATGAAGGTGTTTCCTGTTTTAACGAAACCGGTTGGGGAAGCGTCTTCTCCTCACCTGTTTGTCCGGGGAAAGACTCTGCATTGGAGTTCTGCAAGAATATTTATGCAGAACTGATAGCCCTTTTCCCCTATAAGTATGTACATATAGGAGGTGACGAAGTAGAAAAAACCAATTGGAAAAAATGTCCGGACTGCCAGAAACGTATGCATGACAATAATCTGAAAACCGAAGAAGAACTGCAATCATGGTTCATTCATGACATGGAGAGATTCTTTAACGGGAAAGGCAAAGAAATGATAGGCTGGGATGAAATCATTGAAGGCGGATTGTCTAAAACAGCCACCGTAATGTGGTGGCGCAGCTGGGTAAAAGATGCAGCAACCAAGACAACAGCACAAGGCAACCCTGTCATTTTCACTCCTAACGGACAATTTTATTTGGATTATGCAGAAGACAAGAATTCTATGGCAAGCATTTATAATCTGGATACGACAGACAACCTGACTCCCGAGCAGCAGTCGCTGATTTTAGGAGTGCAGGGAAATATTTGGTGCGAATGGATTCCTTCCAACGCACGTATGCAATATATGGCCATTCC
>OCIU01002551.1_pt1 | contig 10448 bp, 5 predicted proteins | sample 1538471 | NCBI WGS metagenome assembly OCIU01 (sample SAMN04571693, study PRJEB22368) | human gut metagenome | biome: human gut; material: stool | host: Homo sapiens | place: Luxembourg | collected 2012-06-01 | reverse complement strand
CGAAGAAGAAAAGCAGCAGGCCCGCCGCAGCTGCGAGAAGAATCTGCCGGCGCGTGATGCGCTCGGAGCGCACGCTGCGCGTACCCCGGCAGCTCAGAGCCAGAAATCCCGCAGCGAAGAGTTTGGTCAGGTACGAGTAAGTGAAAAGCCCCGTCGTACGCTGGACGTTCCGCAGCAGACGGTCCGATACGCCGAGCGTGCAGCCGTGCGTATCGAACCATCCGTAGTATTATAAGAACAAACCGTTTCATTCAGTTTCTAAAACCGACAACGTCCGTTTTGTTTCGTACCTTGTGTTGATTAATACACATTCCAATTGAAAATATAAAAAAAGCCAACCAGGAGGTTGGCCTTTTCAAATTATTTATAGGTCATGGATTCTCTGCATCAGACTCTTCCATATACTTAAATCCATCAGGAAATTGAATGTCAGTACTTTGACATACCGTTTCTCGAAACCAGTATTTTTTGCCGGTTCGAATTTCTTCCCATGTATATTTTTTCAGGGTGTCGGCATGAAAAGCATAAACATGAATACAGTCGCCGCGATTGATTTTTGTGCCGTATGGTAAAATATAATAAATCCTACCGGGAGCCCATGAGCTGCTTTGTAAATTACAGTCAACATGATCAATTGATAAAGGTAATTCTCCATAATAAGGATAAATTACACCATTTTCTTGATGTTGATTGATAAGCATGTAAATGTCACAATCTGTGTTATTGTAAAAGTCCTGTTTCCAATCCTTGTCTGTCGGCAGACAAGACATGAAAAAACAACATATAAGAACTATTTTTTTCATATGATTTTGGTGAATTATTCATTAAAAGGAATACCACCGTCGGATGGATATTCTTGTTCTTTTTTGCGATCTTTCATTATTTTATTCCATACATCTGCTCCAAAATAACTTTTTGCGAAACGATTCGCTTGTCTTTCTACATTATATGATTTTGATTTAAATAATTCGGCCGTTCCACTCATTATAGCTGGAATCATATAAAATGGACCATAACGCCAACTCTGAATTGTATGTCCGTATTCATGGTATAGCATAGGATCCAAATTATCATCAATACCCCAACCGTTTATTACATTTCCCAATGTAGCGCCTTTATGGGCATTGGTATAAGTTCTATTTTTATTAACTACCAATGCTCCGTGAAAATATCTTACGTCTACCTGATCGAATCCGTTGCGAGCATGTGCATAAGAATAGCCCACGTATTGCTGGGCACGTTCCCAAGTAGCACGGCTCAATCCTTGAAGAACTTTTCCTCCGAAGGTTTTACTACTGTATAGATAATTTCCCCTGATAATATCCATTCCGTTACTGAAATTATGCAGCAAACTTGCACCCGTAGATACGACCTTTATACTGCTGAAAATTGCAGACGTCCAACGAAAAACCTTACCAACTTTTGATAAAGCCTTCTCTGTTAACAATGTTGTCCCCGTTATTGCAGAAACGCCATAAGCCAAAGCAGCTCCGGAGATCGCACCTTGTATTGCCCCGCCAAGGAATCCTCCCCAAGTTCTACCGGATGTCCAATCCCACTGGAATGGATTCCAGTTGTCATTGGCTGCCGATCCACCGAGATATGCTCCTACAACAGCAAAAATTGGTACTATCCACCAAAAGAATCTACCGTCTGGATCGTAATAAGCAACCGGGTTATTGCCACAGAACACATAAGGATTGAACAACTGCATCGCGGGATCGGGACAGAACCAACGTCCGATGTAGGGATCGTACATTCGAGCCCCGTAATCCAGGAAATTGAATGTACTTGCTTGAAGTTCTTTTCCGTTAAACAGATATGGATTCTCCGTTTTAGGATACTGCGCGACATTCCAGCGCGCACCTAACGGATAGTAATCGTTACATTCTACAATTTCACCCTGCTCATCGACGATCGTCCGGACACTTCCCTGGAAATCTGTCACATAATAACTGATCGCATATCCATTCGACGTTTTGGAGATCATTCCGCCGGCAAACCCCGTATCATGCAACGATATTATGCCTGCGGCATTCTGCCGATATATCAAAGAACCGAGGTATATATTCCCTAAACCGTGCGTATTCAACGCTTTTAGCTTCGTGCCGTCGGAAAGATAGGAGTAGTTATACGAATCGGTATCATTATAAATACGGTTTGCCAAATTTAAACAATTATATTCGAAATGCAAATCAGATTGGCTGTCGAATATCATATTTCCGTTTGCATCATACTGGAACTGCCTGTTTGTCGCCCCGTTCGACAGTGCCATTAGCTGATTGCCTGCATATGTATAGGAAAAATCATGTAGCAGTTCGCCGTTTTCTGTTCTGTTTAGCGACAAGATATTGTCATTAACGTCGTAGCGGATATTACATTCGACGTATTTATCGGTCTTCGTATCTTCTGAATAATGTTGAACTCCGGCGTATTGCCCACGCGGCGTATATAAATAAGCGTAGGTCTGTACCCCATTGTCCATTCCTTTCTGATGCCAGGTACATTCCGATACCATACCGGCATAGTTGGGATCTGTTGCTGTCATCGCAGGATTTTCGTATTTCAATTCCATCGCGAACGCTTCATTATCCTGACTAATTACCCGGCCTGTTATATCGTATGAAATATCCGTACTGAGAACATTATCTCCATAAATAATTCGATTTTTCCGTCCCAAATCATCGTATTGATAAGTCATCGTTGCTTCCTGCGAGTCATTCAATGTTGTCTTTTCGGATAGCAATCTTCCGAATTTATCATATGTAAAATGGGTTATCTTAATATCTTTTGTTGCATTGCTACTACTCTGATAACTTTCATGAGTCATTATTATATTTCCGACAAAGTCGTATTTGTAACTTATGCACGTAGTACCTTTCAAATGATTTCTTTCGATACACTGTCGAAGTTGCCCTTTTTTATCATAGTACATCGCTCTCTCGATATAAGCATTCGGATTTTCTTCGATTTGAGGTAAAATACCTAATTTTTCATATACCTTAAGCCCTATGGCGTCTCCGTCGATATCATCTCCTGTAACGACATTTTCGACCGGCTGAAAAAAGAGATACATAGGCTTGGCATAATAGAGATAGACTTTTTCTGTTTTAAGTACCGCAGTTGTGTCTATCGGAATAGGGGGACCGATGGGATCGATGGGTTCAATAGGATCGATAGGAATGATTGATCCGTCGGCAGAATTTTCTTCCGATACGCCATGATCTGTTGATGCAATAATAGGCTTCGTCGATTTCACCCGTATCTCATAATCGAGGTAACCGCCATACTGAGTTGCGGAAAGACATAGAGTCTGCGTCGCGAAAGATTGTACCGCTTTGTCAATATCGTACCCGTTTTTATCTGCCAATGAATTTCGAATGTTATCCGCACTTACAGGTGTGGTGATCAGAGAAGTTTGGAGCACTCGGTCGAAATCGTCGTATTTCGTGTAGAACCACTGGCTTTTTGCCCGCTGATTTCCGTCCTGGCTCAATACCGGTCGATGTCGGTTGTCATAAATATAATAGATGACTTCTTGCCCAGGGTTGTGAACTTCTACTCTATCGCCATTTGTATCGTACTCATAATAAATCCAGTAATCTTTATAATCTTCGGGAGAACATACGGTACGGGGCATGACGATTTGTTTATCGACAATATGAGGGATAATGAACCGTTGATTCCCAAAATCGTCGTAAACATAATACGTGTAGCGAACATCGCCTCCATTGACACGCTGCGTCTTCGCTACAACTTCCCCTTTGTGATTCGTGTACTCTCTCTCTGCGATTCTTACACTTGGAGATGTTTTAAACGTACGGCATATAACTGTCAAAGATTGTTCAGGATAGAATGCTTTAAATTTAACCTTGCCATTTTCGAAGACATACTTTTTGATCGAATCGGCCTCCGTCCTCATTGATGCCGATGAGTTCGTTAACATAACGCCGTGTAAATCTCGTAAAGAATTCATCCCTCTCGATATCGTGACCGGATGCCCTGTTGAAGAATGGGCATTGTAGTATGCGCCGGGAGCGCTTGTCTGATTGGTAAATCCGTCGGGAGAATCGTCGTAATAGTTTAGACTATAAGCATAATCCGCATCAAGGCTATTGTCCGTATATGCTTGAAAAAAAGTCCGCTGTTCGGAACGAAAATCGGAACGCATCCGACCGTCTCCAGAAACCGCATACGGAAGATAGCTGACCGAATCATTTCTCCCCATACAATCGTATAAAGTGATTGTAACTATATCTTTTCCGGAAGGAGATGCACCGACTGCAATCTGTTGGGTCGGTCGTCCTAATCCATCATGATAGGTCGAAGTCTTATTAAAACCTCCTGCTCCATTATTAACGTATTCTTGAACATGATGTCCGGTAATAATCTTTTCTACCGGTTTGATCTCGATCGGAGGCAATGTTACGGCATTTGTTGGAATATGTGCTATCAGTAAAACAGACACAGTCCACCATATGAAGATCAAATATTTTTTCATAGTATTATTGTTTGATTAAAGTTATTGGATCATATTCATATTTTTTCATGACAGTGCGATTGTCGTCTAAAATACGTGTCGGTAACCCGAGGGCATTGTATTCATAATATGTCGTATATCCCCGTTCATTTGTTTGAGAAATAGGCCCGACTCCAGTAATTGTTACAGCCGATGTTAATGAGGCGTTTTGCGGGAGCACACTCAGGTCATCGATAGCGGTCGCTTCGGAAACAATCGGAATATCAATTTGTATCATCCATTTATGCATATCTGTTATGTTGAGTGCCTGCTGTTGTTTTTTCCAGGTCATGTCTGTAGCCGTCCTATACCAATATGTCACGATATAAGAACCTATCTCAAGATTGGATAAGTTGAATGAATATCTAACTCCGGATAAAATAGACATTACTTTGTTTCCGGACTTTGCATGAGGGTCTGTCGTTCCGCTCGTCTCAAAGTCGTTGAAATACACCTGATTTACATCTTTGTCCTTATTTGTGCTGTGATAAGCATTGTCGACTTTGGCAATAGGAGCTGATCCGGGTCCGTAAATTAATGAATGTTGAATACCGTTGGCATCATGATAGCTTACTAAATCTCCGTAGACGTTATACTCGTCGTAACTGCGAATAACATGGTAACGGGAATCATAATTCGTAGGCCATTTGGGCCACCAAGGTGTAAAGGCCAGAGAATCGACTTTCTCCTGTTTTTTGAAGCTCAGCTTTTTTGAGGGAACGACCGTAGTAAACGGCTTCAATTCGTTATATTTATACAATTGCAGTTCCGCATCGATGACATACCCATCCTTGTATGTGATTTGCTCGATCGGAGATGCCACAAATGATCCACATAGCAAAGACAAGGCTTCGTCTTCGTCGTCTACCTCGGCATAAGTAAGTTTCTGTGTCACACAAGAACCGTCGCATTCTCGAGTAATGATAAGTTCTGGCAAATATCGTTCGTTATAAACATATTCTGTTGTTTGCGGCAATGTATATTTTGTTTTATGCACAATACCTTTGGTCATCGTGATCGGACATGAAATCCATTCATATTTACCGAGAGCGTAGTCGTGACGTGTAGGAATAGGATTCTCTTCTATGGGGCGTTCATAGTAGTCTCCGAATATATCGTATATCATTTTATATGATGGAATACGAACTTCATTGACGGTGTCCAATTCATATTCAAATGATTGATGATCGAGCAGTATGTTTTGGCTGTCATACACTTTCTGTTCTTTCAACAAGTTACGTCCCCAACTGCGAATGGTTTTAGGCGTTCGCCCGGAAAGTTCTTTCGAATAGTATTCTGTTCCGGTTTCAGTCACGATGTAATCTTCCGGTTCAATATCCTTATACTGGTCATATGGAATATAATTATATTCTATATGCGATCCATTGGGTAAATATTCGGTTACTTTAGAATATACAACTGATCCACCATAAAAATCTTGGGTATTCGTGATACTGCGAGATGAAATATCATAAAAATGATTAACACCGTCTGGAATATTCGAATGCATATATATTTTCAAATACCTAAGATTCCAATATTGCGTACAATAGGCAAACGAAGAGTCATAAATTATACCACCATCATACTCATATCTATATACTGATGGTGTTGCGTTTGTATTTTCTTTCTCGATTATTTCTTTGATTCGTAGCCCTCCTGCCAACTCATGTGTATTCGTTTTTTGGTTCAAACCACTGTGCAACTCATATATAAATTCTTTATATCCGCCATTAGGATACAATATCTTTTTTAAACTTTGAGCTCTTGTGTATTTGAAAACAGGCAATCGCGATGAACCGAATGCACTCGTATTTACTACTGTTTCATAGGGAATTATCGGGCATTTCGATGGAATGGAGACATCGCTGTTACGATAGCCCCAATGGTCAAATCCGTAGTAGTCGCGTGCATAAAGAACTTCATCTTCATAGTATTCGAAATCGCAGATTGGTTTAATTAGAGTTTGAGTAGGTTTCTCATCAAGACCTAGCAATTTAAGACTGCCATTAGGAAAATGATAATAATCGAATACGAACGATCTGATTTTAGATGTAGATGTATAGATGTCTATTGATTTGAGTCTCTTATATTTAGGCACGTCGTATGTCCCTCGATCATCATACTCGAATTTTACCTCTTGATCCCGATATGAAATAGAAGACAAATACTTAGGTTCCTGAACCTCGATAGTCGTCGTTACATCTCTTGATTCTTCGGGAATCTCACGAATGCGAGTGCCATATGCCTGACTGTTATGATATTCTACCCGAGTGATATAATTGTAATGTTTGAACTGATAATTGTCTCCCGTAATATACGTCAAGTTAACCTCGGCCCCATTTATATAAACGATCCGATCCAAATACCAAGTGGAGACATAGGTTACAGAGTTATCGTTATGTGCATAAGTCTCCTGTATCGTTTCATTCGTAGTGAAATAATAAGTCGTACCTTGTGTATCGGTTATTGTAAATCCGTCATTGTATGCTCTCGATATTCGAATATTTTGGTGAGGAACAGGAATACATCCTCCGTTGTCATCCAAGACAAAGCTCCCTGATAAATTAGGTGTTTCATAGTAATAGATATCTCGTTGTGTATCCCAATCCTCATCATTGCATTTTTGGAATAATGCAAGATCCCAAAGACTTATTTTAGATGTCTTCTTAAGTTGTGTTAAATTGTCCGGTTGCCCTTTAACTACACGAGTGATTTTTCCACCGGCTGCGAGTCCCCATCCCAAACCGACAATTGACGCAATATCATCGTTCTTTATACCTGAAGCCGTGTAATACAGATGTATGGGAATATCACCACTGTTTGTGGATATAGACCATATTGGGACTTGTATATTAAGAGTTCCCGTGTATTTATCCGCAGGGGTCGTAATATTACGAATCATTGCATTGACATCCGGAGTCTGTTGTCCGAGTCGGTTCGAATACGACAAATTAAACATATCGTTTACTGGAACTCCAGACGTTAATGTGTATCTTGTTTGCTGCAACGAATCCGGCCGAAGACTATTATCCGGCACTTGTGCTGAAACATTTATGATTGTATGACAACACAATAAACATAATAGTTTAATAAAAGGTCTCGTAAGCAATAAGTTTAGTTTTCGAATGATCGTATCTGAATTTCAGGTTTTGTGTTTTTAAGTTTAAGATTTACATAAATCATTTTACTAAAAAACGAGTTAATGTATTGATATTCTGAATTGTAGACAAATAAAATCTCATCCAGACCTGTGTCGGCATAATAAATCGATATTCTACCTTTCTATGTTGAATCTTGCTATATATTTCGGAAAATTGCGGGCTGAAATAACCATTACCGAGGATGATGCGCATGGTGATCGAGTGTGTCTTGCTGAAATTTTACATATAACCGAATTGTAAAAACGAAACTTCAAGTAAAAGGCCCCTGATATTAATTTGGAGCAAGAAAGATGATTTTCCATAATCGTTTAGTATTTGATATTTTTTAAAATATTACCGAAGTGACTGTTGTCGCTCCAATGCCATGAATATGCCTTACCCCATGATTCCTCCGAGGGAGAACATGGGCATATACATGGCGATTAGGATCACGGCGACGAGAATTCCGACGAGCAGGATGAGTGCGGGTTCGAGCATAGCACCCATGCGGCGGATTGCGTATTCGAGTTCTTCGGTGAGGGTTTCACCCTGCCTGCGGAGCATTTCGGGCAGACGGTTCGTCTGCTCTCCGACGCGGACGAGCGCCGTGAGTTTTCGGTCGTAGAGATCGGGGAATCGGGCCAGTGTTTCGGCGAAGGCATCGCCCCGTTCGAGCCGTCGCGCGATCTCGTCGAACGACTTGCGGTAGGGGTGGAATCCGATGACCTCGCGGAGCATTCCGACGCCGGCGAGCAGGGGCACGCCCGCGGCGCATAGCAGGTCGAGGAGTTTGCAGCACTGCGCCTGCATGTTCTTGCGGATGATCTCACCCGCGACGGGCAGGCGGAGCAGGATCGCCGCGCGCCAGCGCTGCACCTCCTCGCGCTGTCGGTTGGCGCGGTAGAGCAGATAAAGTCCCCCTCCCGCGCTGACCGCGACGGCGGCATAGGCGGGAAACACTTTCGAGAGTGCGATGATCCCCCTCGTGAGCGCGGGCAGCTCTCCTCCCATACGCGCATATACCTCCTCGAACATGGGTACGACGACCGAGAGCATGAATGCCACGACAGCCGCCGCCACGGCGAGGATGACGACGGGATAGCTCACGGCCGAGGCGACCATGCGCCGCTGCGCGGCCCGCTTGCGGTAGTAGTCGCGCAGGAAGTCGAGTGTCCGTGCCAGACGTCCCGTCTCGTCGCCGATGCGCACCACGCCGCACTCCAAGGGGCGGAATGCCCCGCTTCGGCGCATGGCCTCGGCGAGCGAGAGTCCGCGCACGACGGCGGCGTAGAGCTCTTCGAGCAGCGCCTTCGTCCGGCGGTCGCCCTCGCCCTCGATGAGCAGTCGGAAGGCCGCCGAGAAATCGAGACCGGCCGTCAACAGTGCATGCAGCTCGGCGTAGAACATCTCGCGCCGGGCGTCCGTCAGTTTATGGCTCTTCGTATCCATGATCCTTTTCGATTTCAGCGATTCTTCGTTCGTAGCTTTCCCGTGCAGGCCGCAGCACGGGAAGTTTCAGCATATGGCTCCCGACGTCGATTTCGAGCGTATCGGCCGCCGCGTCGCAGCGTAGGAGCCGCATGTGCCCGACGCGACGCAGAAGCGTATCGCGGAACTCCCCCGCGACGTACGACACCGCCGAGTCGCCGACCGCCAACACGGCCTCGCGTCCCGCCCGATAGAGGCACAGCGGCTCGCCTGTGGCGCCGCCCTCCCCGCCGCGGACGCTGTCGGCCGTTGTGAGCAGCTGCCCGAGGCGGAAGATTCCGTCGCGCTGCCGTCCCGCCTCGACGAGCACGGCCGCGCGTCGGGCCACGAGCCGCGAGACGAGCGTCAGGGCCTCCATGGCGGCCAGGAAGACGATTCCCGTCACGAGCATCACGACCAGCGTTTCGGCCAGCGTCGAGCCGCGCAGCGTATGTTTCACTCGGCGCATTCCACCAGCTGTCTGTGTACGATCCGTTTGCGGCTGCCGTCGATGCGGACTTCGATCGTTATGAGTTGCACGTCACGGTATTGCCGATACGGCTCCACGCGCACCGTCGCTTCGCCTCCGCCGTACCGCTCGACGTACGTGCCCGCGGGCCATACGCCTGATCCGTATTTGTCGAAGGCGCACATGGCCCGGTATTCGGCTTCGGCACCTGCGAGCGCATCGTCCCCGCGCAGCGTCAGACGGGGCAGCAGCTCCATTGCCGCTGTGAAAGCGATCAGCAGCACCACCGCCGCTACGACGGCTTCGACGAGCGAGGCTGCGCGCAGCCTTCCGCCCGAGGCCCGTTTTACTCGACACATACGGCCTCCTTTCTGCGCACGGCCTCGGCGCCGCCGTGCCACAGCGGTTGCGCCGTGGCGGAATTTTCGAGCAGCGTAAGGTCGTAGAGCATATCCTTGTAGTATCCCTGCGGCGAGAAGTAGACGGCCTGTCTGAGCTCCGCACACCCCGCGACGATCCCCTGCACCTGCGCCGCGCCATCCGCATGAAGAAGCCCCCGCACACGTGCCGTGCGCGACTGGCGGTAGGAGGCGGCCATCTTCTTGTGCCGCACGGTGTCGCGGACGATGACATAGCCGTCCGCCGTCGCACGGTCGCCCAGTTCGGCGTACCGGCCGGCGCAGATGCCCGACGGATATTCCAGCACGGCGCACGGCTCTACGACGACCGTGTCGCGGGCGAAGAGCTGCGCCGCGATGCGGGCTCCGCTGCCGACCGTGATCTTGCGTGCGCAGACCAATACGTTTTCCAGCCGGCAGGCGGAGTCGATGCGCAGCTCGTCGGCTGCGAG
>OCIU01002544.1_pt1 | contig 10466 bp, 10 predicted proteins | sample 1538471 | NCBI WGS metagenome assembly OCIU01 (sample SAMN04571693, study PRJEB22368) | human gut metagenome | biome: human gut; material: stool | host: Homo sapiens | place: Luxembourg | collected 2012-06-01 | reverse complement strand
AGTCTATATTTTTCAGGTGGTGGATGAAAAGTAAGTGGCTGAAAGTGGCGGAAATGCTTGATTTACAAGGGCTCGAACGTGTTTGGTGATAAGCTTGCAAACTATGTTCGCTCTTCATAATACGGAAATTTGTAGTATAGATGTAGCGTTTTGTGGTATACTATAGAAGAACAAATACCTTTCTGTGAAAGGGAAAGGGGAAAGGATACGCGTATGACAGTTGATAGAAGAGTAAGCAGTATTGAATCCAGTTTCAAAATGGAAGGCATGCCATTTGATGCAGAATGTCGTCAAAGAGTAAGAAATGTCTTGGTCAAGAAGGTCTCTGCGGCAGATGCAATTATAGAATTAAATAAGAAATACAGAGTATCCAAGAAGCAGGTTGAAGGATCAAGAGTATGATTATTTCTATGATGATGAACAGGATGCCAAGTACTGTTATCCGGGAACAAATGTATTAAAGAATAAACTGGATATAAGAGATTTAGATACATTGCATGAGGCTGAAAGAGACTATTCGGCAGTACGCCAGGCAGAACTTGTAGGTCAAGGCGTTACTGGAGATTTCTCTTTTAAGCATCTTTGTTCTATACATAAGCATTTATTCAGTGATGTATATTCTTGGGCTGGCAAGACGAGAACGGTTGATATTTCTAAAGGAACCATTTTCTGTTTGGTGCAGTTTATCGAAAGCCAGTTTGATGATTTGTATCGTAAGCTGAAAAAGGAAAATTTCTTAGCTGACATAACCGATAAGGAAGAAATGAGCGAGAGGCTAGCTTATTACCTGGGTGAGATTAATATGATCCATCCGTTTAGAGATGACCATGTTATAATAAGGACAAAGTTAGAGAAATTCAGAAAATCAAGGGGGTAGCACTTGTGATGGAACTTTCCATTTGCTGGTTTGGTCCTCTTTTTCTTTGGAAGGAGTGGTCGAATGGGCATTTGGTGTTCAATAGTGTAAATATGGTTACTTGTATGAAATACAGCTATAAAAAAGGAGACTGGAAGAGTGTGATATAGCCAATAACTAATAAACTGTGTGAAGAGTATGGTTTGTCCATTGTTGCGGCAGAATATAGCAAAGAGCCTGTGAATATGAACCGCAAGCAGTGGGAAACGGAACAGAACTGTGGCGATTTCATAAAGGGAGATATTCAGTATTGCAGAAATAAGGCAGAAAGCTTTGAGGAATTTATTTTTCTGATGGAAAAGCTGGGATATGAGGTTAATGTGGGTGCTCATATTTCTGTAAAGGCAGAAGGGATGAGACGTAGCAGGAGACTGGATACGCTGGATGAGGAGTTTTCAGTGCGGAATTTACAGAACTATTATGAGCAGGAGCGTCCTTATAAGTATGTGGAACCGCCTGTATATCATCTGGGCTATGCTTTGCATAAGAAACCGGCTAATGCTTTTCAGCAGCGGTATTATGGAAAGTTGTATCGTATGTGTGTGGTGCAGAAATGCCGATTTCAGTACAAGTACACAAGGTATCAGCAGGACCTTATCCGTATGAAGGAGTTGCAGGAGGAGTATATTTTCTTAAAACGTGAGAGTATAAACGGCTGGGAGGATGTATTCCGGGCGAAGTAGACGGTGGAACAGAGGATTGCGGATATAGATGCAAAAAAGAAGGAACTATATAAGGAGCATGCCCGTTATAAGTATCAGTATGAAAAGGATGTGGATATTTCTGAGGCGGATTTGCCTGTTATTGATGATATTCTGTCTGAATCAGATGTTGCCGTGACAGATTCGTCTATAACTGAAATTTTACACGAAGAAACAGATATGATTGTAGAAGAAGTTTACTATGATATCAATGAGTTGGAGATAGTAGAGTTGCCTTATGAACCAGCGAATAAACTTATAGAAGCGATAGTTGAAGGTGAAGCAAATTTGCAGACGGTGGAAGCTCTTGATATGCCGAAGAAACGCTGCGAAGCACTTACGGATAAACAGAAGGTGGAATGGCTTGGTATAGCAGGTTGCAGTGTGCGGGAGGCTATTCAGAGATTTATAAGCAAGCTTGATTCCATCGGTGTTGTTTATCAGTATAGTGCTGATATGCTGGATGAATTTATGAAACTGGAGTCTGTGATGGCACAGATGAAGAGGAAGAAAAGATGCGAACAAATCCAAAGAGAATAAAGAAGCAGATAATTTGAACCCATAGCAAAACGGAGTCAAAATAATAGATTTTGCTTCTGTTTTGCTATGGAATATTATGTAAAAATATGTAAAAAAATGCTAACTTGAAAAAGTAAATTCCAGTGCAGAAGTAAATTCCACACTCATTTAAAAGTTCTTGATTTTCTAAGAGTTTTATAAGCTCAAAACGCTTATTTCTGTTATAATAGGAGTAACTTCTTGGAAAAAACTGATTTGATGGTATGACAAACGGACCACTGGAAGGTAGTGTGCGAGACTAAATTCCACCGGTCATGTGAGGAAAATGTGAAAGTTTAATTTCCAGTCCGACAGCAGATTTCTAAGTGGTTGTTAATGGTTGAAGCGAATCAGCTTAGGCGTTAGATTGACCAAATCAGGGTCAATGCGCTTAAGCTGAAATGCGTTTAGGGTTTCTTTTCCGAGTGTCTCTAATGCGGCGTCATAAGGCGTGCTTCCATTAAGACTTTCCCTTGGAGTGGAGTTGATGTGATTCACGATTAGATTCACATCCCATTGTGTCAAAAATTCAAAACTAGTTCCTTTGGGAAGCACCATGCGAAGCATGGTGTGAGCCTGCTCAAGACCTCCTTTTTGTCCGCTACGCATGGGATCACAATAGTAGATGCTGGTACGCTGAATTTCATCCAGTCCTGTTTCAAGAGCGACAGGATCTCCGAATTCTGAACCTCTGTCTGTCAAGATATATTCAAAGACAGATAAGAACTCATAGGTGCCCATACGTTTTTCTAAACGGTCAAAAATAAGCCGGACAGCGCCTTTAGTACAACGATTCAGGAGAAAGGCAAGGAACAGCTTTTCCTTAGTGAAGAAAAAGGTCAGTAACGTCTTGTTGGATTCTCTGGATGAGTGTACCGTATCCATTTCTACAAAAGAGGATAACTGCAGCTCACTAAAATCACTGAATAACCTTTTCTCGAAGACGGTTCTGTTTGTAATCTGTGTTTTATGGCACTTTCGTGGCTTGAAGCCGGGCTTACGTTTTAAATCAATGTTTCTGGCTGTAAACAGACCTTGATCCAGATAGGTGTACAAGGAACGGACTGACATATCCAGTTCTGGATGATTGGTAATGATTTGATATGGAGATTGTCCCTGCTCGATTAAAGGAGAAACAATGCCATCCTTTTTGCGTAATTCATGTTTTGTCATGTTTATACCGGCTCTGGAACCGGAAAGCTTTTCACGGTATTTTCTATCAGCAAAACGTGCATCGTATCTGTATTTCTGGGCGATGGTGCAATGATTTATCTTTTTTGTGCAGCCATTATAGACATAGGGCGCCTTATCCAGTCTTTTGCACTGTTCCTTCACAAAATCCTTGCAAGTTTGATTACAGGTGGGGCAGGAAGTGCATTTTACATCGCAGAGAATGATTTTTCCGCAGACATTGGTTTTCCGGCAATGGAAGCGATGAATACAAAAGTTATGGGCATTATAGAAAGTACCTTTGTGATACCAGTCGGATAGACGGTGAGCCCTTACTTCTTTGGAAATGGTTGTTGGATCCTTGCAAAGAAAGCGGGCAATGTTCTTAAAGGTTTCTCCCTTGTTCAGTTCGTTTTCGATATAGATACGGTCTTCAAGGGAAAGGTGCTTCTGGTTTCCTGGAATATATTTACTCATGGATATCCTTCTTTCTACTGCTGTCAGAAAGAAAGATAACCTTACCATTTTTATATGAAAGAGTAAACCTTTACTGTGCGGGAGTAAATTCCACCACCAAATGTGGTGGTGGAATTTAAAATTTCATTTTTGGTATGTAAAAAAATCTGGCAAAAATATTGAAATATAACGAATTATATCGTATAATAAAAATGTTTTTGTACAAATTAATTTGATAAAAAAAGAGGGAGAGAGAAGGGGTTATATCACGATTTGTATAAATGAAATATGGGCAAACTTATGGAAACATAAGGACGCAAAGCATGAAGTCTAAGTAATAAAATGTGCACATTTTATTATATTGATGGTTCGGTTGCAATGATTATCATTGCAGCTTTTTTTGTTTTAGAGATATTTTTAGGAAAGGGAAAGATTATGAAGAAAATTTGGACAAAGGCACTGGCATATGTGTTGGCAGTTACCATGTGTTTGAGTGCTGTTAATGTACCTGTATATGCACAGGGGAGTATGGTTACAGAGGTTTCAACGGAAGCGGAAACTATGAGCGAGGCTGTAACAGAAGAGGCAACAGTATCCGGTAACGATGCGGAGCCAACAACAGAGGAAGTTGTGAGTACAGAGGAAGCAACAACTGATGGAAATGATGGTAGCACATGGGATCAGGTGACTACAGAAAATGTTTTTGAAGGCGAAAATTACAAAGTTACATTTACCCTTACATCTAATTGGGATGCAGGATATAATGCAAATGTCAAGCTGGAGAATACCGGAGACAGTACAATTCAGAACTGGTATTTGGGATTTGATTACAATAATTCCATAACCAATATTTGGAATGCAGAAGTATCTTCAAATGAAGGTGACGAATACGTTGTTAAGAATGTTGGCTGGAATCAAGATATAGCTGCCGGTAACAGTATTGAATTCGGTTTATCCGGTGACCATGCGTTCAAAGGATTTCCAGAAAATTATGAATTGCTTGGAACAAGTACGGAAGTTGCAGAAGATGATTATACGATTCAGTATATGGTTGACGGTGATTGGGGAACTGGATTTTATGGTTCAATTTCTGTAACCAATAATACAGATACAGATCTGGAAGATTGGGTATTGGAGTTTGATTTTGACAGAGAAATTACTGAAATTTGGAATGGTGTTATTGAAAAACATGAGGGTAATCATTATGTAGTAAGAAATGCAGAATATAACAGTATCATCGCTCCGGGTGAGAATGTTTCAATTGGAATTAAGGGTTGTGAAGGCAAGTGGGGAGATGAGCCGATTAATTTTGTTTTGTATTCATACAGCAAAGCTGGTAATAATCAATCAATTGATTTAGAATTGGATACTGATAATGATGGTGTGCAGGATTACCTTGAAGACTATTTTGGTACAGATAAAAATAAAACTGATACAGATGGAGATGGTTTATCTGATTTTGTAGAATTATACTCACTTGTATTAGATCCCCTTAATATAGATACGGATGGTAATGGTGTAAACGATGCTGATGAAGATTTAGATGGAGATGGTCTTTCAAATATTTGTGAGTTTACCATTGGAACCAGTATAGTTATAGTTGATACTGATGAGGATGGACTGAATGATAATGTTGAATATAATGTACATGGAACTAATCCGTTATCCAAAGATACAGACGGAGATGGGGCATCTGATTCAAAGGAGATAGAATATGGAACTAATCCGTTAGTATATGAAGATAAATTCGAGGTGTCTTATAAAGCAGGTGGAGAGGATACAGTAGAAGCATCTGTCGACATTGTATTGGATGGTACACAGATAGATTCATTAGCAGTCGAAAAATTTGATGATGAGTTTCTTTTTCCTGTAAATATGCCAGGATATATCGGTGGAGCGTATGATTTTTCTGTAGATGGAACTTTTGATAAAGCGACAATTAAGTTTGAATTTAATGAGGAATTGCTCGAAGATGCTGATTTTGATCCTGTAATATACTATTTTAATGAAGAAAAGCAGTTGTTGGAAGAACTTGATACTACTGTAGTAGGAAATGTTGCGTCTACAGAAGTTACTCACTTTTCTAAATATATTTTGCTCAATAGAAAAGTATATCAGAATTCTTTTGAGTGGCAGGATGTATGGAATACAACTGGATTTTCAGGAGTAGAAGCTATACTTGTTATTGATGATTCGGGTAGTATGGTGTCAAATGACCGATATAATCAGAGATTAGCCGTTGCTCAGAATTTGATTGATAATCTTCCGGAAAACAGTAAGGTTGGAGTTGTTAAATTTACAAGCTCCACCACTAAACTGACAACAAGTTTGACATCTGATAAGGAAACTGCAAAATCATATTTAACAACTAGTTATTTCCGTTCATCAGGCGGAACAAGTATGTATACTGCAATTAATAGTTCGTTTTCAATGTTTGAAGCTACTGATGATAATATTTTAAAAATGATGATAGTGTTGAGTGATGGAGCTACATCTTATACCTACCTTCATTCGTCTGTAGTTACTACAGCTAATAATAACGGCGTAAAAATATACACTGTAGGTTTAGGCAGTTCCAGCTCGAGTTATTTTACGCAATATTTAAAACCGTTAGCGAATAATACTGGTGGAGCATTTTATTTAGCATCAGATGCATCTCAATTAGAAGATATCTATAAGGATATTAATAAAAAGATAGATATTGAAACTGATAGTGATAATGATGGAATTGCAGATTATTATGAAGAAAATATGGTTATGTTTAATGGTGTAACCATAAAATTAGATAAGAATAATCCTGATAGTGATGGTGATGGATTACTTGATGGGGAAGAAGTGGCAGAATTAAACTATCAATATAATGCAGATAAAACACAGGTCATTGTGACAGGAAAATTATTATCAAATCCATTGGAGGAAGATACAGATGGAGATGGTATTTCTGATGAGGAAGAACTTGTCATAGGAACAGATCCTAAAGATGATGATACAGATAATGATGGATTGAAAGATGGTTTTGAATATACATACTGGTACGATCCATTAGAAAAGGATGTTGATGGAGATGGTCGTTCTGATTTGAAAGAATATCAGGATGGAACGGATCCATATATGTATAATAAGGATTGGTATGAGTATGCATGGGACTTTATATGCGGTTTCGTTGCAGGTGATTTTATTGCTGATACGGATAGTTTGCCGACCATAATGGGGCAAATTACAAGCAGCTTCATACCATTTGTAGATATTAGAGATGTAGTAGGTAATTGTGTAAATGGTGATTATGCATTTGCAGGTTTAAGTGCTTTGGGACTTGCACCGGTTGTAGGTGATGGTGCTAAAACAGCAGGAAAAATAGGTAAGTTTGTAGTAAAGAATATTGATGATATTCCAAAGATTGCAGGTTTGTTGGAATTTTTAAGCAAAAATTTTCCAGATGCTATAAAAGTATTAAACAAGAGTGATGATTTTGTTGATGCTGCGAAACAATTATCGAAGTTGGATAATATAAAACTTACAAAAAAGCAGGCAAAAGTAATAACAGAAGCATTTGAGAATGCAGGCTTATCGCATTATTTGATAAAAACAAGTAATAGTTTGGATTTAAAGGATACAGTAAATATTGGTTCTGAGGTATGGGAACAAGGTGCTATCAAGCGTGGTAATGATATAGATGAATTCCTTAATGGACATTTAGCTGGAACAGGCTTAGGTAAAAACTTTCCTGTAGCTGATAGGCTGTTAAAAGATGAAAGGATACTTGTAAGCACAAAGAGTTTGGATATAGCAACTCAGAGTTATCAAAATCCAAATACTCTTAAGAATATGCTCAATAAATATGGGGATTCGTTAAAAAATATTGAAAAGAATTATTTTGATGATGGTGTTTTGGAATGGGGTGGAACAACATTAAAGACTAGCCAGTATGATAAAAAAGCACTTGAAATAGTACTTCCAGATGTAATTATTTCGGAAGATGCTCTCAAAGTACTAAATGATTTTCAGACATCTATGGCAAAAGACGGCATAGAAGTTTGGTATCGTATTGTCAAATAGGAAAGGAGAGTTTTATGTTAGTTCATTCATATCCTTTACTTTTGTCACTTTATAAAGGCGAGGGACGTATATTAATTGTTCCGCTAATTGATCATGTTGCTGGTTATTCCATTGATGCGGAGTGGTATGAAAACATTTCTGATACAGACAATGCTAAAAATGTAGGGAATGGAGTACTTCGTGCAGTTGCCTATATTAGAAATAGTCCATTGTCTTCGTTGACACCTAAGGAAAGAGAAGACAATGCAGCGTGGAAGAAGAATACCCGATTTAAGAGTAAAGTTACATTTTGGAAGAATAACCACTATGTACGAATAAAAATAACGGAAGATAATCAATATATTATTCATTCAATGAAAAAATCTGAAAAACGTCAAGGTGCATACAATGAAATTATTAAAGAAGTTGTATTGCCTATTGAATCGAGTGCAGAAAAAATAGGAGAAGCGGTGATTGATGTTTTTGAGGCGTCTGAAAAGTTTTATGTGAACAGTAAAACACATAAGATAGAAAATAAAAAAGAGATTTTACTTTTAGACGGTAAAAAAATAATTATTGAATTGCCTTGGAATGATAAGTGGATGGATTATCAAGATGATGGAAGTGCGGAAGTTTATCAAAACTATAAATATCTTTCAAATGATGGAGAGGTATTAGCAGATATATTTTGGAGTCTTGCACCAGAGTTGGATTGTGAATTAAGTAGGGAAAATATTTTTACTTCTTGGCAAGATAATTATGGAAAAGCAATTTGTTTTGAATGTAAGCCGATGATAGATAGTGTCTATACAATGCGTGCGGAAATGAAAACGGTAGATTTGTATAAAGTATCGTATTATGTTCAGACGGCAGAGGATTTGTTGCTAGAATGTGGATTGCAGGTGCATACGAAAAATATGTCTGATAAGCAAACAGAACAATTTGTAAAGTTATTTGAAAAACTTATTAAAAATAGTAAATTCAAATAATTTAAGGTGTATTTTATCTTATACTATTCTTTTAAAACTTAATAAGAGATTTAACAAGGCGGACTATTATGGTCCGCCGATTTTCTTGGTAAGGCAAATTTACCTACATTTACTCTCAGCCAAGCCTGAAATTCCTTAAGGGAAATCTGCCCATCTTCACACAACTTACGTTTCTCACGGGCTGTTTTGCTCCATTCGGTAAATTCCTTTTTGGAAATATACATAGTGCGTTTTCTGGAGTCCATCCGGCGGTATGCTTTTGTGTACGCCTGATGGATTTTGTCATTTTCGTGCTTTTTGGCAAAGGTGTTGATGGCACCGACTTCTTTGCAGGTTTTGCCACTGGTGGTATCAATACGCTCACAGTATTCGCTGTCAGACCTGCCGGAAGGAATGAAGAACCTGCCACAGTTTTTGCACTGCTTGTACAGTACATTTCCCTTGGCAAGGTACATAAATTCATAGAACACTTTTACCTTACGGAGCATGAGAATTCAAGTATTTTACTTATATTGAGTAGTTGGGGAAAGGAAGAATCGAAAGTCTTACACGAAATGTTGTTATTGAACTTATTAATCAGATTCGTGTATATGAAGATAAGAGGATTGAGATAATATTTCGATATTCTGATAAATATGTTGAGTTGGTGAGTCTCATTAAAAGTACAAGAAATAGTCAGGCTGATAAAGATAAACAGTCATTACAGGGGGTGTCATAATGGCAAGAAAAAGCAGAGTAGTAAATGCCATTGTTGATAAATCCTCTATTAACAATGGCGTATATAAAAAACAAAAAGGCTGATCAAGAGACTGGTATCCCGATGGTAAAAAATCAGGCTGGAACACAAGCATGATAGCAAAAATTAATCGGGATGAAAGATATGCAGGACATATGGTCTACCATAAGAAAGTGTATGAAGCATTTGATTCAAAACATCAGATAGATGTTGATAAGTCTGAATGGATAGTGGTAAGGAATATGCATGAAGGAATTGTAACACAGGAAGAATTTGATATGGCAAATGCCAATATGCAGAAATCCTCCAGAGGGAAGCGGGGTAATCCGGCAAATAAGAAAAAAATTTTTTTGTCCCATGCTTGACATGAGCTGAAGGTAATGGAAGGACTCAGAGAATATACATTGAGCAGTTATGCTTGAACAATGGTAGATTTGAAATTGATTTTACCGATGTTTCAAAAGAAGAGATGATAGCCGCCAGTGTCAGATCGGCAAATGCCAGCAACGATATGTTGGAAGAACTGATTAGTAGTTGTCTTGTTGAAAAATAGTTTTAGAGAAGAATGTTCTGCTTTGAGTGTAAAAATTGATTTATGAATTGACGATGAGTTAACAACAGACTAACAATGATATACATACGTATGTACTGGCATACACGAGTAGAATTGTTTTGCATCAGTTATTCCGGGGATGCAGCATGAAATATTTAAGGATTCATGATATGTATAAAAGTGATTGAAGTAAAGATGTAGTATGAGACTTTTTATGATTATTGGTTTATATGTGGGCTACAAGGGTGCAACCATTGCCCAGTTAGTGGCGGTTTGGCTGAAAAAAGAGAATACAAAGACCTGCCCGGAAGAAACCTCGTAAAGTATCGCAAAATATCGTATCACAGTGGTA
>OCIU01002534.1_pt1 | contig 10492 bp, 9 predicted proteins | sample 1538471 | NCBI WGS metagenome assembly OCIU01 (sample SAMN04571693, study PRJEB22368) | human gut metagenome | biome: human gut; material: stool | host: Homo sapiens | place: Luxembourg | collected 2012-06-01 | reverse complement strand
GGCAAAGGCGATGGCGTCCACCCGGGAGATATCCACCTTGCCGTCCGCCATGACCCGCTCGTTGGCGGTGACGTTCACCACCCGGCCGACGCAGAGGCGTACCGCTGCCGCCCCCTTACTCCCCTGCCAGATAAGCTGTGGCGTGGTTCTTGTCCATTCTGTAAGCGCATAACCAGAAAGCCGTGAGGCTTCGGAGGATGTCCGGAGTCTCACGGCTTTTTCTGCGGGGTCAGTCCCGGCAGAAAACGTGGATATCGAAGCTGATGGTCACGTCCAGCGCCGTCAGCGCCGCCAGACGCTCCGCCCCGGACCGGGGCGTTTTCCAATAGTACGGTGACATCTGGAACAGGGCGTGGATGTCCTCCTGACAGGGCAGATGGATCACCGACTCCACATGGCGGATCTCCCGGTACGAAAACCCGGGATAGGGGATCTGCTTCACCTGGTTGGGGTAGGGCCGGTCATACAGCACCTGCTTCAGCTCCCACAGGTGCTTTTCCGATGGCACCACATACACGAAAGCGCCCCCCGGCGACAGCACCCGGCGGAACTCCTCGATGGCCAGGGGGGAAAAGCAGTTCACCAGCAGGTCCACCGCCCCGTCCGCCACCGGCAGATGATACGACGACGCCACGGCGAACTCCACGTCCTTCTCCCGCTTGGCGGCCCGGCGGAGGATGGCCTTGGAGATGTCCGTTCCCGCCATGGTCACGGACCGCCCCGCCCGGACCAGGGCCCGGTACACCCCGCTGGTGTAGTACCCCTCGCCGCAGCCGGTGTCCAGCACCCGGGGAGCCGGGCCGGTGCGCTCCAGGGCGATGCTGCACAGGGCGTCCCGCAGGGGGGCGTAGTAATCCTTGCTCAAAAAGGCCGCCCGGGCGGCGGCCATGCCCTTGTCGTCGCCGGGCATTTTCGAGTGCATCCGGTTGGCGGGCAGCAGGTGGACATAGCCCTCCCGGGCCAGGTCGAAGCTGTGCCCCGCCGGGCAGGAATAGGCGGAAGGCCCCCTGTCCAGGGGGCCGCCGCAGATGGGACAGCAGAATAAGCTCATGGTTGATTCTCCGTTAGGTGATATAGTCTGGTCAGTCGGACCAAAGCGGTTCCGGGTACTCCACAATGCTGCACGCGTGGCCAAACTGCTTGTACAGATCGCCCACCACCAGGTCCTGGTCGCTGTCTGCCTGGGGGAAGGTGGTAATGGTGTGGGGGAGCACGAAGATGGAGCACTCCACCATCCAGTTTTCCGAAAGGTATTCCACGCGGATGCACTCATCCACCGGTACCTGGGTGGCGGCGTCGCCGTCGATCCGGCGGAACTGGCCCAGGTTCACAGCCCGGGACTCCGCCCGGTAAACCCGGAGGATCTCCGGGCGGTCCTTGAGCAGGGCCTGGGCAAAATCAAAGGCATCCGACCGCAGAGCGCCGATGCAGAACTCGGGATTCCCGGCCACATAGCCTCCATCCAGGGCATTGGCCCGCAAGGAAAAGTAGCTGCGGATAGGCTCGGCGCAAAAGGCATCGTCCCGGTGGTTGGTGGCGTAGCCGCTTTCCATGCGTCCGAAGTCGCTGGAAAATGCGTCCCAGGCGACGGTCCAGTTCTCACCGGCCCCGGACAGAGTCAGCCGGTGCTCCTCGGAAAAGTCGATGGACTCCAGATTGGCGTCGCTGGTAAAGGACGTCCGGGAGATGTCCCGGCAGGATTTCAGCGCCGTTTTCAGGCCCGCCGTCACCCGGACCGTTCCGTCCGGATATGTCTCCGGTCGGCTGAGGGTGACTTGTATACTGATCCGGGGATACAGGTTGGTGGAGGCCATCCAGCCATAGAGGGTCAGCTCCTGCAGGACCTCCTCCGAACAGCAGACGCTTTCATAGGAGGCCTCCGGGGCGGCGAGGATCGTCCCCATCAGGGTGAAATACTCTGCGGCCAGCGTCCGGATGGCTTCCTGGCCCTCCGCCTCCTCCGCCCACCGGACGGAAACGGTGATGTCCGGATGCTCCACGGCGGCCCGCGCCGTTTCAGGCGGGTCAAATCGCTCCGCCTTTGCCCCGGCGGGGGATTCCAAAGGGTTCTGCCGGGTGGACTGCGCCTTCGCCCCGCACCCGGCCAGCAGCAGGACGCACAGCAGGGCGGCAAAAACGCGGCATAGCATTGCTTTCATACAAACCTCCTTGTCGAATGCGTGGCGCGGTCAGTTGATGGAATCCAGGATGTTGCAGTTATGACCGCCGTACTCATAGGTATCTCCCACCACCATATACCGGCCGTCGGTGGTCCGGGTCAGGGTCAGGAGGTGATCCACAACGGCGAAGGAGGTACACATAAGGGGCTGGCGCTTGACGAACTGCAGCCCATCTATGCGCATGACCTCCGTTACAGGCAGGCGGACCTCGCTGGAGAGCAGCTCCTGGGGAGAGCCGAATTTACAGGCCCGGCCCTGGGCCCCATAGACCCGGGACCAGTCCACCTCACCGGCAAACAGCTTGGCCTCTGTCAGCAGGGTGCTGGTGGTGCAGGCGGAATCGCCCATTTGTCCGGCCATTTCGTCGGCCCGCAGCCGGAAATAGGCCTCCACCGCCTGGCGCAGCTCCCGGGAGGGCTGCACCTCATCCCGGACGCCGCCCGGAATGAAGGCGGATATATCCGCACCGCCGTCCTCCGTGACGACCCATCGGTCATCGGCCCGGGTGAGCGTCAGCTCCTGGGCCGTGGACCAGGAGTCCTCCTGGCGATAGCCTGCGTCGGTGACGGCACCCGCCACCTCCCGGGCATCAATAGAAGCGCGAACGCTGGCGCAGTCTGATGCGGATGGGGTCAGGTTTTCCAGGGTTATATCAGCCTGTAGCCGGAAGCTCAGAATGCAGGAGTACATGAACGCGCTGAAGCGCGCTTTTTCCAGCATTTCATCGGTGCAGCAGGGGTGCTCCTGCACGTCCATATCCGGGTTGGCCCGAAGGGAATACACCAGGGTCATATAGTCCCGCACAGCGTCCGAGATGCCGTCCTGCCCCTGCTGTCCCTCCGCCCACCGGACCGAAACCGAAACATCCGGCGTCACGATGGTTCGCTGGGTCACCTCCGGGTCCACCGGGTCCACCCACGCAGCGCCGTCCCAGACCTTGTCCTCCCGCCTGGGAGGCGTTTCCAGGGGGCTGATTCCAATGCCGAATATGGTGGTCCGGTAAACCGGCTCATCGAAGCCGTCCTGAGCCGGAGGCCCCCACTGCTGCCCATCATCCGCCACCTTGGCGGGATCCCCCGCCTTCGCCCCGCACCCGGCCAGCAGCAGGACGCACAGCAGGGCGGCAAAAATGCGGCATAGCATTGCTTTCATACAAACCTCCTTGTCGAATGCGTGGCGCGGTCAGTTGATGGAATCCAGGATGTTGCAGCTGTGGCCATACGGCTGCGTGTACAGGTCTCCTACAACAATATAGCGGTTATCCGTCTGCTGGTATTGCAAAGTCAGGGTATGCTCGATATAACAGATGCTGCTGTTCATGGTTTTGTCCGGCTTGGTGAAGTCTATCCGCAGTACCTCCATGACCTGGATGGTGCAGGAGTCGCCGGAGGCACGCACCGGCGCATAATGGGCGGTCCGTGTCTCCACGCTGCATATGGTGCAGCCGATTGCCTCCCGCTGCTGGGCGGCAAACTCCTTGGCATCGTTGAGCAGGGGGCTGACGGTGACGTCGGAGTTCTTCATGTCGCCGGACACCTCACCGGCCCGCAGCTGGAAATAGCCCTCCACCGCCTGCCGGATATCTTCCTCCGGCGGATTCTCGGTGGCATAGCCGCCGCAGTATTGACCGGAAATGTCAGATTTTTCGCTGTCGTCGCCGGTTACGATCCATCCGGCATCGGTTTCGGCCAGAGTCACCACATGGTCATCTCCGAACCCCTGCTTGCTCTCATCGTTGCTCCGCCCGGATATGTCCAGGCAGGAGAGCACCTCGCAATTCAGATATATCTCAGCCCGGGCCGTTTCCGGCGTGGGGAAAGTCAGCCGGTTGATCCGTACCCGCAGCTCCACATGGGGATACAGCAGATCGGAGGACATGAATCCCCGCAGATACGCCTCCTGCACCAGCGCATCGGTACAGCTGGGGTCGCTTTGAACCGGTTGTTCCGGCGCAGACAGGGCTGTGCCCAGCAGAGTGAAGTACGCCTGGGCAGCGTCTCCAATGACCTGGTCCGGCTGAACGCCCTCACCCCATTCCACCTGGCAGCTGACATCCGGCATTACGCTGCCTCGCTGAGTGGGAGCATTATCCGTCTGGGCGGGCTGTGTCCTGGGTGCGGTGCGGGTGGTATCATCTTCCTTTGCAGGTGCTGCCCCGCACCCGGCCAGCAGCAGGACGCACAGCAGGGCAGTGATGATCTGCAAACAGCGCTTTGACATAACCTTCATTCCTTCCGTTTCGGATTTGGATCGGGAGTCTTATGAGCTTTTACAAATCAAGTATACCGCCGCGTGCGCCGAAATTCAATTACAAACTGATTACAGATGCTGGAGTTTTGGTTACAATCCGGCAACAAATCTGTGCAAAAGGTTACATCTCCCCCTGGGGCAGGGTGACGTCGTGGATCCATTTTCCGGTGCGGATGCGCAGGGCGCACAGAGGCACCTTCAGCAGGCTCTCGGCCTGGATGGCCGCGGCCACCAGCCAGTAATTGCTCTTGAACACCAGGGCAAACAGCGCCGTCAGCGGCAGGGCCACCAGCCACTGGGGAGCGATGTCCAGGGCCGCCGACCAGGCCACGTCGCCTCCGGCCCGCAGAACGCCGGTGACGGCGGAGATGGAGTAGGCGTGCAGGGGGATCATCACGAAGGACGTCACCGCCAGGGCGGCGGCAATGGCGGCGGACTGCCCCGCCAGCTTGAACAGCGGGAACACCACCGGCACAAACACCGTGGGCACCAGCGCCAGGGACACCGCCGCCAGCCCGGCCCCCACCAGCAGGGTGAACACCAGCAGCGTCCGGCTCAGGTCCATGACCTCCCGGTGGCTCTGGCCCTGGCCGATGGCCTTGCCGATCATTACCGCCGTGGCAGCGCCCAGGCCGAAGCACACCACCAGGAACAGCCGGTTCAGGTTGCCCATCACGGCGTTGGCCGCCAGCATCTCCACGGAGTTGTCCGTATAGCCCAGGATCACCGTCAGCAGGCTGTTGCCCAGGCCCCAGGCGGTCTCGTTGAGGATCACCGGGGTGGAGTATTTCACGAAGCGCCGCAGCATCTCCCACCCCGGCCGGAGGAAGGCCCCCAGGTCCAGGGGCAGAATGCGGCTGCGCAGGGCGCACACCAGGCAGATGAGAAACTCCGCCACCCGGGACAGCAGCGTGGCGATGGCCGCTCCCTGGATGCCCAGGGCCGGCAGGCCGCATTTGCCGAAGATCAGCAGATAGTTCATCCCGGTGTTCAGCAGGGTGGACACCCCGAACAGCTTCATGCCGAAGCCGGGATTCTCGGCGCTGCGCATGGCGCTGACATAGATGGACGAGAGCATATTGAACACATAGGAAAAGCCGATGAGCTTCAGATACGGCGCGCCCAGCACCGACAGCTCATGCTTGTTGGACAGCAGGTCCATGATCTGCACCGGCCACAGAAACAGCACCAGCGCCAGCACCAGGGTGATCCCCGTGCCCAGCATGGCCGCCACGCCGATGGCCCGGCTGATGCTCTCCATGTCCTTTTTGCCCCAGTATTGGCTCACCAGGATGCCCAGGCCGCTCTGCACCCCGAACACGATGGAGATCAGCAGGAACACCGGCACGTTGGCGGTGGTGACGGCGGCCATCTGGGTGTTGCCCAGCCAGCTGACCATCAGCGTGTCGATGAGGCCCAGAGAGAAGGTAATCAGATTTTGCAGGGCAATGGGCCCCGTCAGCCGCCACAGATACCCGTAGAAGCCCGGTCCCCGCTTGAGACAACGAAACATATGACACCTCACAGCATAGGAAAACGTTGATTTTTGTGGTCCAGCAGGGCCTGATACAGCCCGTCGATATCCGCCCGGGTGGTCTCCGGGCCGAAGCTGACCCGGATGACCCCGGCGGCGGTTTTCTTGTCCAGGTGCAGGGCCGACACCACATGGCTGGCCTTGCCCCGGTGGCAGGCGGACCCGGCGGAGATGCAGATGCCCTTGGCCCCCAGGTCCGTGACGATGTTGGCGCTGGGGTACCCCACCAGGGACACCGCCAGGATGTGGGGCGCCTCCCCCTGCCCCACCGGTACCACCCCAGGGATGGACAGAAGTTTCTCCCGGCAATAGGCTTTGATGTCCGCCATATGCCGGAGCTTCTCCGCCAGGTTCTCCTGCCGCAGGGCCACGGCCCGGGCAAAGCCCGCGATCTGGGCGGTGGCCTCGGTGCCGGACCGCAGGCCCCCCTCCTGGCCGCCGCCGGGCAGCAGGGGCCGCAGATTCCGCAGGGCCGGTGCGGTATACAGAGCGCCGGCGCCCTTGGGCCCGCCGATCTTGTGGGCGGACAGGCTCATCAGATCCACGCCCCAGCCTACCGGATCGCAGGGGACCTTCAGAAAGCCCTGGACGGCGTCGCAGTGGAGCAGGGCCCGGCTTTTTTTCTCCCGCAGCAGGCGGGACACCTCCTGCACCGGGAAGATGCAGCCAGTTTCGTTGTTCACCAGCATCATGCTCACCAGCACCGTGTCCTCCCGCAGGGCTTGGGCCACCTGCTCCGCCGTCACATGACCGGTTTTGTCCGGGGCCAGGTACGTCACCTCGTACCCCTGCTGCTGCAGTAGCTTACACGGCTCCAGCACGGCGCTGTGCTCCACGGCGGTGGTGATGATGTGCCGCCCGGTGTGGCGGCCCTGCCACACGGCGGCGGAGATGGCCCAGTTGTCCGACTCCGTGCCGCAGGAGGTGAAGTGCAGGTTCTCCGGCCGGCACCCCAGGGCCCCGGCGACAACGGCCCGGCCATCCTCCACCAGAGCCTTGGCCTCCCGGCCCAGGGGATACTGGGAGGAGGGGTTGCCGAACTGCTCCGTCAGCACCTGATACATGGCGTCCGCCACGGGCCGGGGCACCGGCGTGGTGGCTGCGTGATCCAGATAAATCATATGCGTTTCCTCACAAATCCTCTGCCGCCGCTTGCCACCGGCGGCAGAATGCTATATAATAAGACACAAGTCTTTTTATTATACCGAATTTACCCGAAAAGTGCAAGGAGAATCCCCATGCGAGCTGCCATTTACACGTTGGGCTGCAAGGTGAACCAGTACGAGACCCAGGCCATGGAGCAGGAGCTGCGCCGCCGGGGCCACGAGCTGGTGGACTTCGAGGACAGCGCCGACGCTTACATCATCAATACCTGCTCCGTTACCGCCGTCAGCGACAAAAAATCCCGCCAGATGATCCGCCGGGCCAGGCGGCGCAGTCCCGGCGCCGTGGTAGCCGCCTGCGGCTGCTATGTCCAGACCCACACCGACGAGGCAAAGACCCTGGGCATCGACCTGATCGGCGGCACCGGGGACCGGATGGCCTTTCTGGACCTGCTGGAGCAGGAGGTCCGGGACCGCACCCCCCGGGTGGATGACTCCCTGCGGCGGCGGAGCTTCGAGGTGCTGCCTGCCGGGGGCCTGGCTGCCCGGACCCGGGCCATGCTGAAGGTGGAGGATGGCTGCGTGAACTTCTGCACCTACTGCATCATCCCCTTTGCCCGGGGTCCGGTGCGCTCCCTGCCCATGGACCAGGCGGTAGCCCAGACCCGCCAGCTTCAGGCCGAGGGCTATCGGGAGCTGGTGTTCACCGGCATCGAGATCTCCTCCTGGGGCCAGGATCTTCACGACGGCAGCAGCCTCATCGACCTGATGGAGGCTGTAGCGGCGGCCGCACCCCGACTGCGGCTGCGGCTGGGGAGCCTGGAGCCCCGGACCATCACCGAGGACTTCTGCCGCCGGGCGGCGGCTCTGCCCAACCTGTGCCCCCATTTCCACCTGTCCCTGCAGTCCGGCTGCGACGCCACCCTGCATCGGATGAACCGCCGGTACGACACCGCCCGGTTCCGGCAGTCCGTGGACCTGCTGCGGCGGTACTTTGACCACCCCGCCATCACCACCGACGTGATCTGCGGCTTCCCCCAGGAGACGGAGGAGGAGTTCTCCGCCACCCTGGCGTTTCTGGAGGAGTGCCGCTTCGCGGCCATGCACGTGTTCCCCTACTCCATCCGCCCGGGCACCAAGGCGGCGGATATGCCCCAGGTGCCGGGGCCGGTGAAGGAGGAGCGTGCCGCCCGGGCCGGGGCCCTGGCCGCCCGGCTGCACCGGGCCTATCTGGAGGAATGCGTGGGCCGGACCTATCCCGTGCTCTTTGAGCAGCCGGCGGCGGGCCGTTACGGCGGCCATGCGCCCAACTATATGGAGGTGGCCGTGTCCGGCGGTGAGGACCTCCACAACCGGGTGCTGCCGGTGCGCATCACCGGCACCGACGGAGAAATTCTATGGGGGGAGCTGGAATAATGCACCACTTTTTCGCCTATATGGCCCGTATGCGGTATATCGACCGCTGGGCCCTGATGCGCAACAGCTACACCGAGAACATCCAGGAGCACAGCCACCAGGTGGCCATTCTGGCCCACGCCCTGGCGGTGCTGCGCAACGAATATTTCGGCGGCCGGGTGGATGCCGGTGGCCGTGGCGGCCCTGTATCACGACGCCAGCGAGATCCTCACCGGCGACCTGCCCACGCCCATCAAGTATTATAACCCCGACATCCGGGACGCCTATAAGCAGGTGGAGGCCATCGCCTGCCGGAAGCTCACGGGCATGCTGCCCCAGAGGCTCCAGGACATCTACGCCGGCCTGCTGACCCCGGCGGACCCCCAGGTGGAGGAGCTGGTGAAGGCGGCGGACAAGCTGTCGGCCCACATCAAGTGCCTGGAGGAGGAGAAGGCCGGCAACCACGAGTTCTGCGCCGCCGCCCGCCAGACCCGCCAGGCCCTGGCGGATATGCACCTGCCGGAGGTGGACCTGTTTTTAGAGGAATTTCTGCCCAGCTTCCGCCTGACCCTGGACGAGCTGGAATAATGAGAGGAGAATGCTTATGACGCCCCTTTTCTGCGTGGACATCACCGAAAACAGGAACAATGACCGGATCAATGGCTGCGATACGGAGCTGCTGGTCCAGAAGACCTCGGACCTGCTCAGTAGCAGCCGCGACCGGCTGCTGGAGCGGGCGAAAACGGTGGAGGGCCACGCCCGGATGCCCGCCTTCCTGGTCCTCATCTGGTATCTGTGCGCCATACTGACGCTGCTGATCGTGCTGGCCGTTGTCAAAAATCTGAGCACGCTCAGCCTTGCGCGGATGTTTCTCAATGCGCCCTGGATGTTCTTTGCCTGTCCCATATGCGCAGTGGTGTGGTTGGTGCTGACCCTGCTGGCCAGGCGCCGGGAAAAAACGGTTCTGGGCAGCGAGGAGGCCGCAAGAACCGCCTCCATGCTGGAAAGCAGCCAGAAGGCCATTTTTGATGAGCTGGGTATTCCGGCGGATGCTGCGGCGGTGGATGTCCTGCTTTTCCGCTATGTCGTCCGGAACGGTCAGATCAGGCCCAAGGAGCTGGTGGTCTCCGCCTCATATGTGGTGGCGCAGATGCAGCTGTTTGCGGATGCAGAGCGGCTGTATCTGGCGGACGTCGGCGGCAAATGTGCCATTCTCCGCAGCAACCTGCGGGCCATCCGCACGGTGAAAAAGCGCATCCGCTTCACCGGCTGGAACAAGGACGACCGGCCCGAAAGCAAGCGCTACAAGCCCTATAAGCTGGGAACGAACCAATACGGCTGTGTCATCTGCCGATGGTATCATATTCTGGAGCTGGAACTGGACGGCGAAATCTATGGCGTATATTTCCCGCCCTACGAGCGCCCCGCCTTTGAGGCGGCCACCGGCCTGAAGGCGGAATAACCGGCCTGGCCCGAGCCAACAAAAAAGCGCCCCACCGGAGCGCTTTTTTTATCCCTCCAGCAGGCTGTCGGCGCTGGCGCCGTACCTTTCTGCGTACTTCATTAAAAATTCCCCCCGAATTTGCAAATTCCGTCTTGCAATCGGGAAAAACAGGGATATAATATAAAGGTTGAGATTTATACCCAAAAGAAAGGGGTTTTTACCTTTGCAGAACGAAAAACTGAGAAACGTAGCCATTATCGCCCACGTGGACCACGGCAAGACCACCCTGGTGGACCAGATGCTCAAGCAGGGCGGCGTGTACCGGGAGAACCAGGAGACGGTGGAGCGGGTCATGGACTCCAACGATCTGGAGCGTGAGCGCGGCATCACCATTCTGGCCAAGAACACCGCCATCCAGTACGGCGACACCAAGATCAACATCGTGGATACCCCGGGCCACGCCGACTTCGGCGGCGAGGTGGAGCGTATCCTGAAGATGGTCAACGGCGTTATCCTGCTGGTGGACGCCGCCGAGGGCCCCATGCCCCAGACCCGCTTTGTGCTCAGCCGCGCCCTGGAGCTGGGT